>Ga0102812_10000495_pt1 | contig 28303 bp, 29 predicted proteins | sample ColrivemetaGS713_FD_79334 | JGI IMG/M metagenome (GOLD analysis project Ga0102812, IMG submission 79334) | Estuarine microbial communities from the Columbia River estuary - Flood tide ETM metaG S.713 | ecosystem: Environmental > Aquatic > Marine > Intertidal zone > Estuary | place: USA...
AGCTCACCGGTTGGCCTGCGGTTACCTTGGTGTTTGGGTTGATCGTGACCGTGCAGGGGTTCGAAACATCGCGCTATCTGGGGGCGACCTATGACACCCGCACGCGGATCCGGTCGATGATCGTGGCGCAGATTTTGGCGACGGCAATCTATCTTGTCTATGTCGGGCTTTTGTCTATCGGGTTTCCGTCGGGTGGCGTGGTGTTCAGTGAAACGGCGATCATCGACATGATGGGGCAGGTTGCGCCGGTTCTGCCGTATTTGTTGGTGCTTGCAGCACTTGCGGCCCAGTTCAGCGCGGCGGTGGCCGATACGGGCGGCGCGGGCGGGTTGGTTACCGAATTGACCAAGGGGCGGTTGCCCGAACGGCAGGCCTATGCCGTTCTTGTCGCGGTGGGCGTTGCGATGACTTGGAGGCTGGATGTCTTTGCGATTATCGCGGTCGCAAGCAGGGCCTTTGCCCTATACTATGCATTGCAGGCGCTTCAGGCGGCCTTTGCTGATCACAGGGACCGCAGGCCCTTCGGTCGCGCGCTGTTTTTCTGCCTTGCGGTGTTTGGTCTGGTAATCGCGATTTTCGGGCGGCCGTTCGAATGATGGACTAGGCCGGAATAGGTCAACCTAAACCATCAGTGCACATTGCGCGGGCGGTACAATCCTTTTAGCCTTTCCGCGCAGATACAGGAGTTTCCAATGGCCACGTCGGCAGGTCGCATCACGCTTTGGGGGGTAGAGGTTTTTGTCGCCACGGCAGAAGAGGCCTCGATCTCGGCCGCGGCCCGTAGGCTGGACACGTCGCCCGCCACCGTCAGCCAGCAATTGACCAACCTCGAAGGCGCCATCGGGTCGACGCTCTTGAACCGCGGCGCCCGCCCGATCAGCCTGACACCGGCGGGCGAGATGTTTTTGCGCCGCGCCAACGCGATCTTGAACGAGGCCGATCAGGCCCGCGCCGAACTGGCCCAGGCCGATTTGTCACGTCTGACACGGTTTCGTCTGGGTATGATCGAGGATTTCGATGCAGACGTGACCCCACGATTGCTGACGCGCATGGCTGACGACCTGCGGCAATGCCAGTTCCTGCTGGAAACCGGCGCATCCCACAGGCTGCATGATCTGTTGGATGCACGGGCGCTGGACATGATCGTGGCGACCGACATGGGCACCACCGGCGAGGAAATGGAGATCCGACCCCTGTTACAGGAACCCTTTGTCGTGGCAGTTGCAAAGGGCGTAATCGGGCCGGGGGATACATTGCGCCAATTGCGGCGGCTGCCGCTGATCCAATATACCACACGGCACTATATGGGGCGGTTGGTTGCGGCCCATCTTGCGCGGCAGAATATCGCGCTGACCCATCGGTTCGAACTGGACAGCTATCACGCGATCATGGCGATGGTTGCCGCCGGGGCTGGATGGACAATTCTGACCCCCTTGGGTTGGATGCGGGCACAGCGGTTCCGCGACAAGGCTGAAATCCTGCCATTGCCGTTTGATCCGTTGATCCGAACCATCGCGCTGACCTCTCGGCGCGGAATCCTTGGCGAAATGCCGGCGCAGGTCGAAGCCCATATGAAGGGACTGTTGAACGAAATGATCGTTGGTCCCGCCTTGCAAGAACATCCTTGGCTGCGGGACCAATTGATCCTTCACTAGGGTTTGGGGCTCAGGCCCCCATCACCTCGGCTGCGGCATCGGTCAGGATACCCGCAACCACGTCACATTCAGCAAGCGTCAGACGGGCGGGCAAACGGACATCGCAGGCCCGCATCAACATCGCGCGGGTCTGGGGCAGATCAGGCTGCGGCCCGAGGAATTCCCAGTTCCAAAAGGCGCGGGCATTGTCTTTGCTTGCGCCAAAGACCTGAACCTTGACCCCGTTTGCACCTGCGGTTTCGGCAAAAACAGCGATCTGGGCGTCGGTCATGCCTGTTATGTTGAACTGGATCGAATCCGGTGCGCGGTCTTCGGCCGCGAGTTTTTCCGGAACCTTGATCCAGGGCGAAGCATTCAACAGTGCCGCCACATGGTCGTGGTTGCGGCGTCCGTCTGCCACGCGGCGGTCCAATTCGCCCAATTGCGGGCGTACGATCGCCGCCGAAAGGTTGTTCAGCCGCAGATTATAAAGCGGCAGTTTATTCTGCCAGCGGGCAAAGGAATTGGTCAGAACGGGGTGCTTTTTCCAATTATGTTCGTAGGCGCCGGACATGATGACCGCGCGGGCCACCAAATCGGCGTCGTCGGTCACAAGGATACCGCCTTCGCCCGCGTTCAATAGTTTATAGGACTGGAACGAGAAACAGCCGATCCGGCCGATGGTCCCGATGTTGCGCCCGTGCCAAGTGGTGCCCAGCGAATGGGCGGCATCCTCGATCACCGGAATATCCGCCGCATCGCAAAGCGCCATGATCGCATCCATATCGGACGTGTGGCCGCGCATATGGCTGATGATCACCGCCTGCGCCTGTGGCAGCTTGGCGGCAAAATCCTGCATATCGATCCGATAGTTATCGCCACATTCGACAAGCACAGGAACGCAATCGGCATGAACGACTGACGACGGAACTGCCGCGAATGTAAAGGCGGGGATCAGCACCTTGGCGTCCCGTGGCAGGTCCAAAGACTTGAGGGACAGGAAAAGCGCTGCCGAACAGGACGACACCGCCAGCGCATAGCGCGACCCGAGCATTTCGGCGAATTCCGCCTCGAGCAGGGCGACGGGTGATCCTTCGTTGGTGTAGCGGAACAGATCGCCGGAATTCAGGATGCGCTCGACCTCGGCCATGGCAGCGGCAGGGATCGGTTCTGCGTCATAAACATTCGGGGGGAGGACGGTATCAAGAGACATGTTCAGCTTTTCCGAAAACAGATTTCGGATTTACCTAACATGCTGCTTGCAACAAATCCATGACAGTCTGCTTTTGCGGCACGAAAATGCCGATGGTCGGGCGGTCAGATGCCCAAACGGTCGCGCAGGTTGGCCCAAGTCATCCCCAGCGCAAGCAAGGGCGCGCGGAATGCCGTGCCGCCGGGAATCGGCAGCGAGGGCAGGGCGGCCATGACATCGAACCGTTCCGCTGTTCCTGCTGTCGCTTCGGCCAATAACCGCCCCGCAATCGCGGTCATCGCAACGCCCTGACCGGAATAGCCGCCCGTCCAAAGGATATTCGGCCCAAGCCGCTGGAAATTCGGCAATCTGTTGGCCGTGACACCCAACGTGCCCCCCCAGACATAATCGAACTTTGTGTCCGCGATCTGCGGGAACATTTCTGCCACACGCGCCAGCATAAGGGTCGAGACATCCTTGGGGAACTTGATCGAATAATTCGCCCGCCCCCCGAACAAGAGCCGGCCGTCTTCGGACAGGCGAAAGTAATTGACCACTTGTTTGGCGTCAAAAACCGCAATGTCCTGCGACAGAACGGTTTGGGCGAGGTCACCCAATGGTTTGGTCGCGCCGATAAAGGAATTCACCGGCATAACGCGGGCGCTGACGGGTCGGAACAGATTGGGCAGATATCCGTTGCCCGCCACGATCACATGATCGGCTCGCACCCGCCCCTGTCCCGTCCGCACAATGGCGGGTTGGCCCTGCACCACCTCGTGCACTTCGCTGCGTTCATAGATTGTGACACCCGCGGCCTCGGCCGCGCGGGCCAAACCAAGCACATATCGCAGCGGGTGGATATGCCCGGCGCCTTTGTCCAGACTGCCGCCTTGATATTGGTCTGTGCCAACGATCTGGCGAAACTCTTCGGGGGGGACCGTTTCGATCTGGTCATAGCCATAGGTGTCGCGCAGGTTTGCCACCTCGGCGGCGATATCCAGTTGATCGGCGCGGTTGATCGCACCCTGTGCCACGCCATCGCGATACCGCGCCTCGGGTGCATGTGTGGCGACCAGCGCGCGGAGCGCATCCTTGGCCTCCTCGGTCAAATCCCAAAGGGCGCGGGCAGCCGTTTTGCCAACGCGGGCTTCGAGCCACAACTGCCCCTTGGAAAACCCGGTTTCAACCTGTCCGCCGTTGCGCCCTGATGCGCCCCAACCTGCGCGGTGGGCCTCGACCACGACGACGTCAAAGCCTTTGGCCCGCAGTTCAAGTGCGGCGATCAGCCCAGTATAGCCTGCCCCGATCACACAGACATCGGCCCGCCTTTCGCCGAACAGCGCGGGGCGTTCGGGCGCAGGGGTCGCAGTTGCGGCATACCAGCTTTTGGGAAACTGGCCGGGGCGGTCATTGGCATAAAGTGCTTTCATGACCCCAAGATGAACCGGCCCGAGGTCCAAGAAAAGGGGATATCTATTTTCGCACCCGCACTGTGCAATCAGGTGCCTTGTTCTGATCGGTATGCAGGCGCACATTGGGCCCGTATCCAACGGCGGAGGTCGATATGACCATTAAAATGCCCACGTTCTTTATTTCCCACGGTGGCGGGCCGTGGCCTTGGCTGCCGCAGATGCGGGCGATGTTCCACAACCTCGAATCCTCGCTGGTGCAAATGGTCCGTGACCTGCCGGAACCGCCCAAGGCGATCTTGATGATTTCAGGACATTGGGAGGCCGAAGAGGCCGCAATCATGGCCTCTGCTGCGCCACCGATGGTCTATGATTATTCCGGCTTTCCCCCAGAGACCTATCGAATCGATTATCCCGCACCAGGAGCGCCAGAGCTGGCGGCAAAGGCGCGGGATCTGTTGGCGGCTGCGGGGATTGCAGCGCATCTGGATGATCGGCAGGGTTTCGACCATGGCACATTCGCGCCGCTGGCTGTCATGTATCCCGACGCGGATATTCCGGTGTTCCAGATCTCGCTCTTGAAATCCTACGACCCTGCCGCGCATTTCGCGATTGGTCGCGCGTTGGCCCCTTTGCGGGACGAAGGTGTCGTCATTATCGGTTCGGGCCTAAGTTACCACAACCTGCGCCTGTTCGGGCCGGGGGCAAAAGAACCTTCCGAAGCCTTTGACGCTTGGCTGGGTCAGACACTGGCGCAAGAACCCCAAGGCAGGACCGCGGCCCTGCTGGATTGGGAAAGCGCCCCCTTTGCCCGTGTCTGCCACAAGGAAGAAGACCACCTTGTCCCGCTTTTCGTGGCGCTGGGCGCGGCCGAAGCCGACGCGGCCACGCGGATCTATCACGACAAGATGCTGTTCGGGGGCGTCACGGCATCAAGCTATCGGTTCGGCTAGTCAAAAGCCTGACTTGCGGATCATGGCGGCTTTGACAATGATGCCGGCATGATCCTGCGGCTTTTCATCCTTCCGGTTTTTCTGGCCTTTCCGGCCCTGTGCCACGCCGAGCGGGTCACCGTCTTTGCGGCGGCGTCGTTGCAAACGGCGCTGGATGTGCTGGCGTCTGATTGGGCGGACCAGACAGGGGACGAGATGGTTCTCGTTTACGGCGGATCGGGGGCTTTGGCCAAACAGATCCTAAATGGTGCGCCGGCCGATATCTTTATCTCGGCCGCGCCAGAATGGATGGCAGCGGTCGAAGCTGCGGGGTTGGTCACCCGCAAATCGGACCTTTTGGGGAATTCTTTGGTGTTGATCGGGCCAAAGGGCACAAGTGCCCCTGAACCGCTGCCCGAAATCGGACGCGGCACAGATATTGCGTCGCAACTGGATGGCGGCAAGCTCGCCATGGCGTTGGTCGATGCGGTTCCGGCGGGCCAATATGGCAAGGCGGCGCTGGAAACTCTCGGCCAGTGGGACGGGCTGGCGGGCGATGTGGCGCAGGCGGACAACGTGCGGGCGGCGCTGGCGCTGGTGTCGTCGGGTGCAGCACCTCGCGGGATCGTTTATCTGACCGATGCCTTGGCGGAGCCGGGTGTCGTTGTTCTGGGCCAATTCCCGTCTGACAGCCACCCAAGGATTGTCTATCCGATCGGGCAGATCACAGATCGCGCCATTACGGCGTCTGCGATGGATTATCTGACCGGACCCGAGGCCGCGAAAACCTTTGTTGCCCAGGGGTTTGTCCCCTTGCCCGCGCCGTGATGTTTGCAGGGCTTTCACCCGATCAATGGCAGGCGGTCGCGCTGTCGGTGCGTGTTGCTGTTGTGGCAATGCTGGGGTGCCTGCCTTTCGCGCTGTTGACTGCCTATGCGCTGGCGCGGTGGGATTTCTGGGGCAAATCCATTCTGAACGGTTTGGTCCTGTTGCCCTTGATCCTGCCGCCGGTGGTCACGGGCTATGTGTTGCTGCTGTTGTTCAGCAAATCCGGCGTTGTGGGGTCTTTCCTTTATGACTGGTTCGGCATCACCTTTGCCTTTCGCTGGACGGGTGCGGCGCTTGCTGCGGGGATCATGGCCTTTCCGCTGATGGTGCGCGCCATGCGTTTGGCGATCGAGGCTGTCGATCCAAAACTTGAACAGGCGGCATCGACACTGGGCGCATCGCGGTTCTGGGTCTTTGTGACGGTGACTTTGCCCCTGACCCTGCCTGGTATCCTTGCCGGTGCGATCCTCGGGTTCGCCAAGGCGATTGGCGAATTTGGGGCAACGATTACCTTTGTCTCGAACATACCGGGCGAGACGCGGACGCTGCCGATTGCGATTTACACGCTATTGCAGGTCCCCGGAACCGAAAGCCAGGTTCTGCGGTTGGTCGTCGCGGCGGTGATCCTCGCGCTGGGGGCGGTGCTCTTGTCCGAATGGATCAGCAGGCGCGTGGCGCGGCGGATCGGGGCGGGGTCATGATCTCTGTCGATATCCGTTCCCGGATCGGGGATTTCCCTCTTGATGTCCAGTTTCGGGGTGAGGGGGGTGTCACCGCGCTATTCGGGCGGTCCGGCGCGGGAAAATCGAGCGTGGTGAACGCGATAGCTGGGTTGCTGCGGCCCGAAACAGGCCGGATCGTCATAGACGACGACGTGCTGTTTGACGCCGAACGCGGAATTGACGTTGCGGTGCACAAACGGCGGATCGGCTGTGTGTTTCAGGATGCGCGGCTATTTCCCCACCTGACGGTGCGGCAGAACCTGACCTATGGCGCACGGTTTTCAAAAGGGCGGGACGGAGCCGTCGATTTTGACAGGATTGTCGATCTATTGGGGATCAGTGCGATCCTTGATCGAGGGCCACATAACCTGTCTGGCGGCGAAAAAAGCCGCGTGGCCCTTGGCCGTGCGTTCCTATCGCGGCCCCGTTTGCTTTTGATGGACGAACCCTTTGCCGCGCTGGATGACCAGCGCAAGGCAGAGCTCTTGCCCTATCTGGAAAAGTTGCGCGACGAATTCGGCATCCCGATCGTCTATGTCAGCCACGCCATGGCCGAGGTTGCGCGGCTTGCCGATACGCTGGTCCTGATGGCGGATGGGCGGGTAACCCGTTTCGGCCCGGTGGCCGATGTTCTGTCCGATGCAGCGACCGCCCCGTTGCTGGGTCTGCGCGAGGCAGGGGCCATTCTGCAAGGGCAAGTGCTGGATCATGCCGAGGATGGATTGACGCAGGTTGCGACAGCCGGCGGGACCATCTGGTTGCCGCGAATGCGGTCGGGCAGGGGGGCAAAGGTTCGGCTCAGGATATTAGCGCAGGACGTTTTGGTCGCCACAGAGGCGCCGAACGGCCTTTCTGCGTTGAATGTATTGCGCGGACAGATCACCGATATCAGGATCGGAAACGGCCCCGGTGCGCTGATCCAGATCGCGCTAGGGGATGACAGGATATTGGCGCGCATAACGCGTCGATCCGCGCAAACGCTCGGGTTGGCGGTTGGCAAAACCGTCTATGCGATCCTCAAGACCGTTTCGGTCGCGCCAGAAAACATCGCCGATTCGTAGTTCCGCTCACATCGCGTCAGCGATAAGCCCTGCAAAATCCGCTTCCGAAGCGTTTCGGAACAGCAAAAGACGGCATCCGAAAGGTTTAGGTTGATCTATCGGAGTGATTTATGTCTCTGTGACTCAACAGATTTGAAACGGAACGCTCTGGTGACAACACTCAAAGACCTCAGTCGCGCCTTGGGGCTCTCGGTGACACAGATCAGCCGAGCCCTCAACGATCATGCAGACGTCAGTGACGCGACCAAAGATCGGGTCCGCAAAGTTGCTAACGACCTGAATTATCAGCCGAATATGTCTGCACGGCGTTTGGTGACAGGGCGGTCTGGTCTGGTTGCGCTGGTTCTGGCGCAGGTGCCCAAATACCCCGAGGACCGGCTTTTTCTGGATATTGTCGGTGCGATCTCGTCGAATTTCTCGCGGCGGGGGCTGCAATTCATTCTGCATATCGCCGACCCGAACGACGATGTTGTGTCGGTTTACAAGCGTTTGGTCAGCGGCGGGGGAATCGACGGCTTTGTCGTACTCGAGCCAAAGATCGGGGACCGGCGATTAACCTATCTACAGCGGGCAGGGGTGCCCTTTGTCCTTCATGGTCGGGACACACTGGCCCCAGATTATGGATTTTTCGACATCGACAATTGGCAGGTGGGCTATGACCTGACCAAACATCTTTTGCAGAACGGGCACGAACGGATCGCCTTTTTGAACGGGTCCAAGGATCGGACTTATGTTCAACAAAGAACCGAAGGTTTCATGCGCGCGCTGGCAGAGGCGGGGGTGCCACAAGACCCTGATATGATCCGCTATGCCCCGATGGACGAAGGTTTCGGTTTGCTGGAAACTGTCCGGCTATTCGACAGGTCCGGCCCAAAGCCAACAGCGCTGATTGCCGGTAACATATGGATTGCAAAGGGAATTTATCGATCTTTGACCGCGCTGGGCCTGAAGGTTGGTAAAGATGTTTCAGTTGTTGCCCATGACGATATGTTCCCTGAAATGTCGGCAGCGGCGATGGGGCCCGCACTAACCTGCACCGAGTCACCCCTGTCCATAAGTTGGGAACCCTTGGCAGAGATCCTGTCGTCCCTTCTGGATGGTGTCCCGGTTTCCCAGATGCAGATGCTAGAAGACATCACATTCGTCGAGCGGGATTCCGTCCACCGGATCGGCCCCCCATTCGGGCAGAATAGCTGACATAACTTTTTCGTTGACTGAAAAGGAATGTTGGCGCTAACTTTCCGAAACGTTTCGGGAATTTCGGCATGAGTCGCCCGAAGCGTTTCGACAGGGACGGGTCAGGAGCCTGTTTCTACACTTTGGGAGGATACCTAATGACTATTTCGATCAAGTCCGCTGCAATGCGGGCGACCGCAATGGCCGCAGCAATCACCGCTTTCGGTGCTTCTTCGGTTCTTGCTGACGAAGTGACCTATGTTTCGGGCGCTGTCGGCAATGCTGTCGAAAACTTCAAAGCGCTTGTCGCCCCGTGGGAACAGGCAACCGGCCACACCGTGACCCTCGTTCCGATGCCGGCTTCGACCACTGACCAGTTCGGTCAGTATCGTCTGTGGCTTGCTGCTGGCAACGCAGACATCGACCTCTTCCAGACCGACGTTATCTGGGCACCCCAGCTGGCAGAACACTTTGTCGACATGACCGAAGCTGCCAAGGATCTGGCACCGCTTCACTTCCCGTCGATCATCGAATCGCAGACCGTTGACGGCAAGCTCGTTGCTCTGCCGATCTTCACCGACGCACCTGCGCTCTACTACCGCAAGGACCTTCTGGAAAAGTACGGCCAGTCCGTTCCCACCACCTGGGAAGAAATGACTGCAACCGCCCAGCTGATCCAGGACGGCGAGCGTGCAGCTGGCAACGCCGACATCTGGGGCTTTGTCTGGCAGGGTAACGCCTATGAAGGTCTGACCTGTGACGCGCTGGAATGGCTGAAATCGTCGGGCGGCGGCCAGATCGTCGAAGCTGACGGCTCCATTTCGGTTAACAACGAAAACGCTGTGAAAGCAATCGAACTGGCCAAGAGCTGGGTCGGCACCATTTCTCCGGAAGGCGTTCTTGCCTATCAGGAAGAAGAAGCCCGTGGCGTTTGGCAGACCGGCAATGCCGTGTTCATGCGCAACTGGCCCTACGCCTACGGTCTGGGCAATGGCGACGATTCGGCTGTCAAAGGCCTGTTCGACGTGACCACCCTGCCGACCGGCAATGGCCACCCGACTTCGGCTGCCACCCTTGGCGGTTGGAACGTTGCTGTGTCCAAGTACAGCCAGCACCAGGATGCCGCGATGAGCCTTGCCATGTATCTGGCTGGCCCCGAGGCCCAGAAGCAGCGCGCGATCAATGAATCGAACCTGCCCACGATCATCAGCCTCTATGACGACGCTGATATCGCTGCTGCACAGCCGATCATCCCGCGCTGGAAAGACGTCTTCCTGCAGGCCGTGCCGCGTCCGTCGGCTCCGACCCGCGTGAAGTACAACGAAGTGTCGTCGCTGTTCTGGAACGCTGTGCACAATTCGCTCTCGGGCAATGGCACCGCAGCCGAGAACCTCGAAGAACTCGAAGTTCTGCTTGAAGACCTCAAGGGCGGCGATAGCTGGTAATATTACCCAGACATATCCTCCCGGCGTGGCGGTTCTAATAGCCTCCGCCACGCCAGCGACGCCGGTCGCAAGGAATACCTTGCGGCTGGCTTTTCTTCTTTAAGGGGGTCCAAATGAATACCACCACCAACACTGGCGGTCGTGAGCGATCGTTACAGGAACAACGCGCGAGGGCGGCGTTCTGGTTCCTCGCGCCAATGCTGATAATGCTGTTCTGCGTCGCTGCTTGGCCGCTGTTCCGCTCGATCTATTTCTCTTTCACCAACACAACGCTTTCCAGCCTCTACACAGGCGAATGGATCGGCTTTGACAACTATCTCAGCCGCCGTGAACTATCTTCAGGTCGCGTTCTTTGGCGCGGCACGCTTGTAGACCCTGCCTGGTGGAATGCGGTTTGGAATACGGTTCGGTTCTCGGTCGTTTCGGTGACCATCGAAACCGTGTTGGGGATGCTGGTCGCCCTTGTGCTGAACGCTGAATTCAAAGGGCGCGGCTTTGTGCGCGCTGCGATCCTTGTTCCTTGGGCTATTCCGACCATCGTTTCTGCAAAGATGTGGGGCTGGATGCTGAACGACCAGTTCGGGATCATCAACGATATCCTGCTGAACGTCGGGCTGATCGATCAAAAGGTGGCCTGGGCTGCCAATATCGACACCGCAATGTTCGCGGTTCTGGTTGTGGACGTTTGGAAAACCACCCCCTTCATGGCGCTTCTGTGCCTCGCCGGTTTGCAGATGATCCCGCGGGACATCTACGAAGCGGCAAAGCTTGACGGTATCCATCCCATACGCGTGTTCTTTAAGATCACCCTGCCGTTGGTCCGGCCCGCCCTGATGGTGGCCGTGATTTTCCGGATGCTGGATGCGCTGCGTATCTTTGACCTGATCTATGTTCTGACCCCAAATTCGGATGCGACGCGGACCATGTCCATCATCTCGCGCCAGAACCTGATCGAGTTTGACAAATTCGCCTATGGCTCTGCCCAATCGACGCTGCTGTTCGTGATCATCGCGATCTTTGTGGCGCTCTATATCTGGCTGGGCAAAGTCGACCTGAGCGGGGAGGGAAGCCGATGACCGCTATGGATTATTTCAAGAAGACCGCCTTTTACTTTGCGGTTCTGGTGATTGTGGTCGTAGCGGTATTCCCGTTCTACTATGCCGTCATCACCAGCTTTAAGACCGGTACTGCGCTGTTTCAGGTCGATTACTGGATCACCAAATTCGACTGGACCAACTATATTTCCGTGATGAACGGGCGGAACTTTATCCGGTCGATCGGGAACTCGGTCTTTATCGCCTCGACCACCGTGGCATTCGCTCTTTTGCTGGCAGTAACAGCGTCCTATGCGCTGGCACGCGTCCGGTTCCGGGGGCGGGGTCTGTTGCTGATGGTCATCCTTGCTGTTTCCATGTTCCCGCAGATCGCCGTTCTGGCGGGCCTGTTCGAACTGGTGCGGTTCCTTGGGATCTATAACACCCCTTGGGCGATGATCCTGTCCTACACGATCTTTACGCTGCCGTTCACCGTTTGGGTTCTGACAACCTTTATGCGGGATCTGCCGATCGAGATTGAAGAGGCCGCCATTGTCGATGGCGCGACCCCTTGGGTAATCATCACCAAAGTGTTCATGCCACTTTTGTGGCCTGCGCTTGTGACCACCGGTCTGTTGGCCTTTATCGGGGCATGGAACGAATTCCTGTTCGCCCTGACGTTCACCGCGTCTGAAACCCAGCGCACGGTGCCCGTGGCCATCGGTCTGTTGTCGGGTGCATCCCAACAAGAAATCCCGTGGGGCCCGATTATGGCGGCGTCGGTCATCGTGACCGTCCCCCTGATCGTTCTCGTCCTTATTTTCCAACGCAAGATCGTGGCAGGCCTGACGGCTGGCGGCGTCAAAGGCTGATCCGGAGAAACCAAAATGGCAAATATCCAACTTAAAGCGGTTCGCAAATCCTATGGCGCGGTCGATGTGATCAAGGGCATCGACCTCGACATCAAGAAGGGCGAATTCATGGTTTTCGTCGGGCCTTCGGGCTGCGGGAAATCCACCCTTTTGCGGCTGATCTCGGGCCTTGAAAGCATCACATCGGGCGACATGCTGTTCGATGGAGAACGGGTCAACAATGTGATCCCGTCCAATCGCGGTATCGCGATGGTGTTCCAAAGCTATGCGCTTTATCCGCATATGAACGTTTATGACAACATGGCGTTCGGCATGAAGCTGGCGAAATCCAGCAAAGAGGAAATGGACGCCCGCGTTCGTAAGGCGGCTGGTATGCTGCAGATCGAACACCTGCTGGACCGTCTGCCCAAGCAACTTTCGGGCGGCCAGCGCCAGCGTGTGGCCATCGGCCGTGCGATTGTTCGTGATCCGCGCGTTTTCCTGTTCGACGAACCACTGTCGAACCTTGATGCGGCCTTGCGGGTCCAGACCCGTCTGGAAATCGCCAAGCTGCACCACGACATGTCGGATGTCACCATGATCTATGTGACCCACGATCAGGTCGAGGCGATGACCCTTGCCGACCGGATCTGCGTGTTGCGTGACGGTCTGGTGGAACAGGTCGGCACCCCGTCAGAACTTTACGAACGTCCCGACAGCCTGTTCGTCGCGGGCTTTATCGGGTCGCCCAAGATGAACTTTATGACCGGCAGCTATGCCGAAGCCTTTGGTTGCAAGACCTTGGGCATTCGGTCGGAACATATCGACCTCGTCGATGCGGGATCGGCCACATGGTCAGGCAAGGTTGTCCATGCCGAAGACCTCGGGTCTGACAACTATCTGTTTGTCGAAATCGGGTCGGATGAACCAGTGATCGTGCGCCGTTCGGGCAAGTTGGAGATCAAGCTGGGCACCGAGGTGCACCTGCGCCCGATGGACGGGATGATGCACCGGTTTGATCAGAACGACAAACCGATCCGCTGATAGGTTCGGTCAAAAAATCAGGGGCGCCGCAGCGATGCGGCGCCCCTTTTGCAAAGGCTGTGCCGCCTTAGACGTTCAGCAGCAGGTGTTCGCGTTCCCAAGGGCTGATCACTTGCAAGAATTCGTCGTATTCGGTGCGTTTCACGATCGAGTAGACGCGGGCGAATTCCGGTCCCAGAACCTCGTGCATTTCTTTGGCAGCATCGAACAAATCCAGCGCTGCGTTCAGGCCCGCAGGGATTTCATCCTCGGCCTCATAGGCGTCGCCCTGGAACCGCTTGTCGGCCCAAATTTCATTCTTCATGCCCAGATAGCCGCAGGCGAGGCTGGCCGCGATGCAAAGGTAAGGGTTGCAATCCATCCCAGCGAGCCGGTTTTCAATCCGGCGGCTGTCAGGCGACGAGATCGGAATGCGGATGCCCGTCGTCCGGTTGTCGCGGCCCCATTCCAGATTGATCGGCGCGGCATGATTGCGGACGTAGCGGCGATAGGAATTCACATAGGGCGCGATCACCGCGATCACGCTGGGCATATGTTCCTGCAACCCACCGATAAAGTGGAAAAACGCATCGGTTTCGCCACCCTGCGGACCGGCAAAGATGTTCTTGCCAGTTTTGATGTCCACCACTGAATGATGGATATGCATCGCAGACCCCGGTTCGCCTTCGATGGGTTTGGCCATGAATGTGGCAAAGCAATCGTGTTTCAGCGCGGCTTCGCGGATCAAGCGTTTGAAATAGAATACTTCATCGGCCAATTTCACCGGATCGCCGTGGCGGAGGTTGATTTCCAACTGTCCAGCACCGCCTTCTTGGGTGATGCCGTCAATCTCGATCCCCTGAATTTCGGCAAATTCATAGATATCGTCGATCACGGGGCCATAGTCATCGACCGCCGACATCGAATAGGCCTGACGACCCGCGGCAGGGCGGCCGGTGCGGCCCATCATGGGTTCGATCGGTTTCGCGGGGTCGATATTGCGGCCAACCAGATAGAATTCCATCTCAGGCGCGACGACGGGTTCCCAGCCTTCTTTCCGATAGAGCTCGACCACACGTTTGAGCACATTGCGCGGGGCACATCCCACGGGGCGGCCTTTCTGATCAAAGGCGTCATGGATCACCTGCAAGGTGCCATCCGCCGCCCAAGGGGCCGCAGTGGTGGTGGACAGGTCGGGGCGCAGGGTCATGTCGGGTTCGGTGAACCCATCCTCGGCGGCTTCGCCCCAATCACCCGTGATCGTCTGGAAAAAGATCGAATTGGGCAGGTGGAAATATTTCTGGCGTTCCCATTTGCTGGCAGGAACGGCCTTGCCGCGGGCAATACCCGGAAAGTCGGGGACGACGCATTCGACTTCGTCCAGACGGTTTTTTTCCAGATAGTCGCGGGCGGCTTGCGGGATTTGGTCAATCCATTCGGTCATTATGCGACCTTTCTCTCTTTGAAAAAGCGGGCGATCTGTGCGGCCAGCTTGTTGTTGTCAATTGGGTCTTTGGCCTTGGCGTGGACTTCGTCGATCAACGGGTCGGGCACCACGCCACGCCCCCGCGCCTCGGCGAGTTGCTGGACAAAATCGGTTTCGAATTCGGGGTGGGCCTGCACGGTAAAGGCGCGCTTGCCATATAGAAGGGCGGCGTTTTCGCAAAATTCATTCGTCGCACAGACCGTGGCCGATGCGGGCAGGCTGACAACCTGATCCTGGTGCCAGGCGTTCAGCGCGATTTGTTCGCCGCCAAAGTCATAGACCTGTCGGCCCACAGCCCATCCGCCTTTGAATTTCTCGACCTTACCGCCCAAGGCTTGCGCGATGATCTGGTGCCCGAAACAGACGCCAACCATCGGAACCTCGGCCTCGAACGCGGCGCGGATGAAATCCTCTAGCGGGGGAATGAATGGATGATCTTCATAGGCGCCGTGGCGCGATCCGGTCAAAAGCCAGCCATCGCAGGCGGTGACCGAGGTGGGGAAATCCATATCGACGACGGACCAGACCCGAAAGGTAAACCCGTTGCCTTGGAGAAGTTGTTCAAAAAGATCCGCATAGTCACCCGTGTCAGGGCGGAGCGCATCGGGGGCATGTCCTGTTTGCAGGATACCGATTTTCATAAATCACCATCGTTTTGATCGGGGCAAACGGCGAATCCGTTGCCCCTGATGCTTTGTACAATACAGCCCTTGGTCAGACTGTATCCAGATAAAGGTCCAGCTGCTGCTTTGGCGTCAGTTCACTCAGGTAATGGTGTTCTTGCCGCTTGGTCAGCACAAGGTTCTGGACGAGGATCGGCGAAAAGATCCTTTGTGCCAGTTTGCTGGTTTCAAAAGTATCAATCGCACTGTCCCAAGTGTCGGGGATTTGCGCCAGATCCTGATCATAGGCATTGCCGGTGATCGGGGGCGGGGGGGTCATGTTTTCCTCGATCCCGACAAGCGCCGATCCCAACACGCCCGCAAGGAACAGATATGGGTTCACATCGCCGCCCGCGACGCGGTGTTCCACCCGACGCCCGCCAAACGACCCGCCGGGAACGCGCACACTGGCCGTGCGGTTGTCATAGGCCCAGCAAATCCCTGTCGGGGCGTGGCTTTCGGGAACCAGACGGTCATAGCTGTTGCCATGGGGCGCAAAAACCAACGCCAGTTCGGGAATGCCTTTCAGACAGCCCGCGATGGCGCTGTGCAGCAAGGGCGTGCCTTCAAAGGTGCCATTGGCGAACATGTTGCGCCCGTATTTATCGTTGATCGAAAAATGCGTGTGCAGCCCGTTGCCGGCGTAATCCTCATAGGGTTTGGCCATGAAACTGGCTGCCATCCCGTGACGGCGGGCGAGCCCGCGCACCAGCATCTTGAACAACCAAGCGTCATCCGCCGCCTTAAGCGCATCGGGAACATGGACAAGGTTCACTTCGAACTGGCCAAGGCCCACCTCGGAAATCGCGGCTTCGGCGGGGATATCCATCGCGTCGCAAGCGTCATAAAGGTCGTTGAAGAACGAATCGAACGCATCCAGCGCCCGCAACGACAGGATTTCCGCACCGGGGCGGCGTTTGCCTGAACGGGGCGACCTTGGCTGTGCCAGTTCCGCACCGCTGTCATCGACCAGATAGAATTCCATTTCGGTCGCCACTACCGGCGTCATTCCCATGGCCTGAAAGCGGTCCACGACCGAGGCAAGCGCGTGGCGCGGGTCGCCTTCGAACGGGCGGCCGTCTTCGTAGAACATCCATGTCGGCAAAAGTGCCGAAGGCGTTTCCAGCCAAGGCATCGGCACATAACCGCGTTCGGTGGGCAGCAAGACCCCGTCAGGATCGCCTGTTTCGAATACCAGCGGGCTGTCTTCGACGTCTTCGCCCCAGATATCGAGGTTCAGAACAGACAGAGGCATCCGCATGCCTTCTTCTTCGATCTTGCGTGCGAACCGGATGGGGACCCGTTTCCCCCGCGCCTGACCATTCAGGTCGGCGGTGCCGCAGCGTACATTTCTAATCTCGGGATGCTCGTCGAGCCAGCTCATTTTCAGTCACCAATGCAAGGCCTCGGCGCTGATCCAAGACTTTGGCGAAAACTGACAGAACTCCATCGGGCCAAGGCAATTGCTTTGGCCGGAATGCGTTTCCGAATACTCTTCGTGTCTTTGGTCCATGCCCTTGGCCCGTTTCCTATCGATCAAATTCGTACCGAAGGACTGTAGCAGCCCCATCGCCCATCGCAGGCGTATGAGGAACGACCTCGAAAATTTGATCAAATGTAGGATAGACGGCTTTCTGCTAGTCAGGCAAGCGGAATTTCGCGTGGTTTGGGCAGATTCAGCGGATCAGGTTCATCCGTAGCTTCATGCTTTGCTTGCGGTCCTGCGGAAGGTGGCGGTTCAGACGCCGGTTCACATATCCAAAGATGCCAATAACCGTCAGGGTCAAAAGGATGAAATAGACCGCAAGGATCGGGTAGGGGACAAATGGGTTGAACGTCTTATCCGCAAAGTAGCTGGCATAATACAGCGCATCGCCCCTTTGCTGGGTTGCTGGAAATCCGGAAAAGAACACCAGCGTCGTCGAATGGAACATAAAGATCGCTTCGTTGGTGTAGGCGGGCCACGCAAGCCGCAATAGGGTCGGCCAAACAATCCGACGGAACCTGCGCCAGCCGGACATGCCATAGGCATCGGCGGCCTCGATATCGCCTTTGGGGATGGACTGCAGCGCGCCATAGAAAATCTCGGCGGAATAGGCCGAAGTGTTGAGGAACAAAACCACCAGCGCCCCAAGCCACGCACTGGTTAGTGGCGCAAAGGCTGGGCTGACGCCCTTGAGGCTCAGGAACAGGAAATAGGCAAAGAAGAACTGGATAAACAGCGGCGAGCCGCGAAAGATGAATACAAACCAGTCAGCTGGTTTGCGGATCCAAGGCGACCGTGCGGCCTTGGCCACGGCGACAGTTGTCGCAAGGAAAAAGCCTGCAAACAGTGACAGAACACCGAAGTAGATGTTCCAGATCATCCCCGATCCGATCAGCGTGACCTGTTGGCACAGCGTGAAATCTGAACGCGGCAAAAGCTTCGGCCCGATCCCCTGACTGCGCAGCGCGTAATCGGCGATTGTGTCCCAACAGCTCATGCCACCACCTCGCGCCGCTGCGCCTCGCCGCCCAAGGTCGCCTGACCTTTGGTCAGTTTGCGCATGATCCGTGTCAGCACGATTTCCGACACCTTGGTAAAGCAAAGATAAAAGACCAAGAGCCCAAAGAAATACCACATGCGCCAGTCGGGGTGCGGATAGTCGGTAAACTGCGGGGTTTTGGTGCCGCCAAGTTCGCGGGCCCAATAAACGATGTCCTCGACCCCCAGCAGGAACAATAGCGGCGTCGCCTTGATCAGAACCATCCAAAGGTTCGACAGACCCGGTAGCGCATAGACCCACATTTGCGGCACAAGGATCCGCCAGAATGTTTGGCGGTGGGACAGGCCATAGGCCTCGGCGGTTTCGATCTGGGCCTTGGGAACGGCGCGCATGGCCCCGAACAGCACATTGGCGGCAAAGGCCCCGAACACGATGGAAAAGGTCAGGACAGCAAGGAAAAAGCCATAGATTTCATGCACATACTGCGGTGACGTGGACAGGGGCAGTTTGGCGGCGGCGCAGACCACGAAATCGTTTCCCTGCCGGATCGGAAGGTCCCAATCGGGGCATTTGATCTGATGGCGAAGGTATTCGAACCCTTGGTCCAATGCGATAACGAAGAACAGAAAGAATGCGATGTCCGGCACGCCGCGGACGATCGCAACATAACTTTTACCGAACCAGCGCAGCGGGGCGATCCGGCTGCGGGCGGCAACTGCCCCGCCAAATCCAAAACCTAGCGCAATCGGAGCGGTGATCGCCAAAAGCAGGAGTACGGTGCCCACCGCGTAATAGATGGACATGTGCTTGCCTGTGGTCAGGTAGCACGAAAGCCATGTCAGGCCTTCCAGATTTTGGGGATCAGCGCAGAATGAAAACATGTCAGGTGAGGGGCCCCCGAAAAACGGGGGCCCCAAATACCATTAGTACTGGGCGGCTTCTTCGCCGAACCACTTGACGAGCAAGGCATTCAACGAACCGTCAGCTTTCATCGAGGTCACAGCTGCGTTGATCTTGTCGCGCAGTTCGGTGTCGCTTTCACGGAAGCCCATGCCGACGCCGCCACCAAGGGCCACGCGTTCGCCAACGAACATCAGCTCGCCGCCCGATGCTTCTGCCACGGGGGCAAGATAGTCATAGTCTGCGAATACGGCATCGGCTTCGCCATTGCGGACGGCTGCGATGGTTTCATCAGGGGTCGCGAATTCCAGCAGGGTCGCGCCGGATTCAGCAATATAGCCTGCCTGAATGGTTGCGGTCTGGGCCGAAATCACGCCGGTTGCGACATCGACGTCTTCCGATGCGGCCAGATAGGCCGAAGCGGTCGGCGGATAGTAATCTTGGCTGAAATCGATGACTTCGTCGCGTTCTGCGGTGATCGACATGCCAGCGATGATGACGTCGTAGTTACCCGACACGAGGTTGGGGATAATGCTGTCCCAATCGTTGGTGACCCATTCGCAGGTCAGCGCGGCGCGGGCGCAAAGCTCGTCGCCCAGTTCACGCTCGAACCCGTCAACTTCGCCAGCGTCATTGATGAAGTTGTAGGGAGGGTAGGCGCCTTCGGTGCCCAGACGGACAACGCCGTGGGCATCAGCAAATGCCATGCCTGCCGACAGGACGAGGGCAGAGGAAAGAAGTAGTTTTTTCATTGTAGTCTCCCGGTTGTGAGTGGTCTTGATTAGGCTGGAGTAGTTGCAGACAGGAACTGCTTCAGTCGTTCGGTCTTGGGGTTGCCAAAGAGTTCCGAGGGTGGGCCCTCTTCCTCGATCTTACCCAAATGAAGAAATACGACATGGTCGCTGACATCATTTGCCAGCCGCATGTCGTGCGTCACGAGAATCATCGTCCGGCCTTCGGCGGCCAGATCCTTGATCACTTTGACGACCTCCTGTTCCAGCTCTGGGTCCAGAGCCGAGGTCGGTTCGTCAAACAAAATGGCCTTGGGTTCCATGCAAAGCGCACGGGCGATTGCGGCGCGCTGTTGCTGGCCACCCGAAAGCTGGGCAGGATAGGCATCGCATTTGTCGCCGATCCCGACCTTGTCCAGATAGGCGCGCGCGGCTGCTTCGACCTCTGCCCTGTCGCGTTTGAGGACCGTGAGCGGCGCCTCCATCACGTTTTGCAGAATGGTCATATGGGACCACAGGTTGAACTGCTGGAACACCATCGACAGATTCGTGCGGATGCGGATCATCTGGTGCCGGTCGGCGGGGTGCCGACCCAGCCCTGAGCCGCGCCAAAGCACGGGTTCGCCGCTAAAGATGACCTCGCCCTGCTGGCTGTCCTCTAATAGATTGCAACACCGCAAAAGGGTCGATTTGCCCGACCCAGACGACCCGATCAGCGATACGACCTGTCCGGCTTCGGCGCGGATATCGACGCCTTTCAGGACCTCGAGCGACCCATAGGATTTATGCAGGTCACGGATTTCGATGACCGGTGTGGCGGTGGTGTCTTGGTTTGGCACGTCGTTCTTGTCCCTGTCTCCGGTAGGGAAGTAGGGCTGAAATTTTGCGGCTTTGCAACGCCCTTTATGGTGCAAAGCGATAGGGAACTGACCAATTTGGTCAAATTATGTAATCGTTCTGGTCGTTATGCCGGAATATTCGGCATGGGGATGTCATAGGCCGAAGCAGGCAATTCGACGATGCCCCGCAGACGCAACTCGGATTTTATGGCTGTCGGAACGGCCTCCAACGCCTGACGGATCGCAACCAGATAGGGGGCGCGGTCCTGACCTGCGCGGGTGATCAGTGTCATGCCCGGCGTGTCGTGGGTGCGCCCGATCACCTTGACAGAGTTCATCAATTCAAGATCCCGATCGATCCAGAAGGTATGCGCATCAATCGCGCAGATATCGGCCTTTCCCGTCGCAACGGCTTCGATGCTGTTGCGGTGGGCGTGGGTGTGCATGAAGGGGCTGAACTGGAAACCACGGCTTGCCGCCCAAAGTTGCGGGGCGCCATATCCGGAATTCGACAGGGGCTCATTATAGGCCAACCGGTAAGTCGCGGCATCAACGGGGCTTTGCGCGGGGTCATCGTCGCGCACGACAAAAACGGAATGGTAAAATCCGGCCGGCGATCCGGGGATTTCATAGTCGATTGCGCAAAGCGTCGTGACGTTTTCGCGGAACTGCGCGCGATAGGGCAGATTGCAAATCTGACCCAGCACCAGATCGGGGTGGGCCCAGCCGACCATATGGTGCATGTCGTGGTCCAAGCCTTCGGGGGCTTCGATCCCGTGGTCGCGCATGGCATCGCGGATATATGTCCAAAGGGTATCATGCGCCGACCGGTTTTGGGGGCGCAGATACATGGGCAGGCTGGCAATCATGGTTTGGGCACACTCAGTCTGATGCGGTTGCTGTCCTGATCGCTGATCCCGAGCAGGGATACAACCGTGCGCATCAGCGCGTCTTCCTCGACGTCGCGCACGCCATCGGCGAGAACCACCTGCCACATCGCCGCGACCAGTTCGGTCCGGTCCTCATAGGCGACGGCCTCTTTCAGTGCGCGGGTAAAGCGGACAGTGTCGGGGGCCTCTTCCTCCAGAAACTCGGCCTGAACCCGCAGCGCGATCGCGTCTTCCTTGCCCAAGGCGAACCTTGTGGCCAGAACGGTATCGATCTGGATCATCTCGGCAGCGGCATAATGCCCGTCCGTCTTGGCGAGTCGCACCAAAAGCGCGGCCAGCGCGAGGCGGGCATCAAGTTGGGACAAAGGGGCAGGGGCGGGGGCGAGCAGGCGCCTAAGCAGATCAGATATCATACCTGTCGGTATAGCGCCCCTAGTCCCCGTCGGGAAGGGCCACAACCGGCCCAACCCCCGGCAAGGACGGTTTTCTGCGCGCGCCCGAAAACGCGTTGAACAGAATTGCGATCAACACGATCCCGCCGCCAATAAATGTGCCGGTGCTGGCGGTTTCATTAAACAAAAGCCAGACCCAGACAGGCGCCAACAGAACCTCGAGCATGGAGAGGAGTGTCATTTCGGCAGCGGGGACTTTCCGGCTCCCCAAGGTGTAAAGCGTCATGCCGCCGCCGAGGATCACGGCCCCCATGGCGAGGGTCAGCATCAAATCGCGCGGCGCGAGGCCTAATGGGGTTCCTTGCGCGACCAAGACGACAAAACCGGTCACCGCTGCAAAGATCCCGCCCAGAATGACCGCCGGGATCATGTCGCCGGATTTGCCGAACCGCAAAGCCACCGAAAAGGCCGCAAACCCAAGTGCCGACGCCAGAGCCGCGAGATTGCCCAAAAGTGCGCCCGCGGCCAGCCCTTCGCGCACCATCACAAGCATACCCACGGCGGCCACCAGAATAGCGCCCCAAGTTGCCAATCGAACCTCTTCGCGCAAGATCACCCAGCCCAAGAGTGCGGCCAGCAGGGGGGAGGCGGCAAAAAGGAACACCGCATTGGCAATCGTTGTGGCCTGGATCGCATAGATCGCGCCCGCAAAGGCGACGACCAGCCCAAGTCCCCCCACGATACCGGGCCAGCCGACAGCACGGATGCGGCCGAACAGCTGCCCACCTGACCGCCACCACACAAAGCCCGCCAGAACCGGCAGCGTGCCCAAGGACCGATAAAGCAGGATCGACCATGTATCGACTTCGCCCAAAAGCCGGATGAACAACCCCATAAAGGACCAAAGCACGCCAGCACAAAGCACCATCACAACACTGGCGGAATAGGATTTATCAGACATCAGGCCGGCCCCTTGCAATTAGGGGCGATGCTGGGCGGTCACAGCGTCGTGGTCTGTTCAGATTGCGACATTTCGCGGGGGTGGGGACGTCAGCCCTCCCACCCCTCGACGATGACCAGATCGGCGGTCGAGATGGGATCGCGGATGGCTTTGGCGGCCTGATATTCGGGACTGTCGAAACAGGCGCGCGCGGCCTCGATCGTGGGGAATTCGATCACGACGCAACGGGCGCGGGCATGGCCTTCGCGAATGTCCTGCGCGCCGCCGCGCACAAGGAACCTTGCCCCGAATTTGGCAAAGGGGGCCGCGTTTGCTTCGCGGTATTTTGCATAGATTTCAGGGTCGTCTACATCGACATGAGCGATCCAATAGCCTTTGGTCATGGCGTGGTCTTATCCTTATTGCGGGGCGAGGTCCGCGAAACGCGCCGAAAGCGCCGCGGCCTCGGCTTGAAGCCCGAAGGGAGGGTTAACGACAAATAGCCCCGAACCCGTCATGCCGTGGCCTTCGCGGGCGGGGGGGAAACGGACCTCGTGACGGAAGCCGCCCGCAAGCGCGGTTTCCAGTCGGTCCAGCATCGGCAGATGGGCCTTTGATGCAAGGATCGGATACCACAGAACCAGAACCCCCACCGGCCATTTGCGATGGATGCGGATCAGGGCCTCGGGGATGGTTTGATAGTCGGTCTTGACCTCGAACGACGGGTCAACCAGCAGCATACCGCGTTTGGGATCGGGGGGCAGTTGGCTCAGCGCCATCTGCATCCCGTCGCGTAGCTGGCAATGAGCGGGGTAGGGCAGCATGACATCCTGCAGGGCGGCAAATTCCTGCGGGTGCAATTCGGTCAGTTGCAGCCGGTCGATGTCGCGCAAGGAAAGGGCCGCAATCAGCGGCGACCCGGGATAGGCCATTGTGCCATGATCCGCCCGCACCCTGTCCAGAATGGCGCGATAGGGGTGATCGGGCGCGAACCAATCGGTCGTGCGCAATATGCCCTGTGCCGCTTCGCCGGTTTTCAGGCTTTCGGCGGCATCAAGGTGATAGAGCCCGCGTCCTGCGTGGCTTTCCCAAAAGGACATAGGTTTGTCCTTGCGGGTCATATAGGCGAGCATCCATGAGAGGAGGCTGTGTTTGTGCACATCAGCCAGATTTCCGGCGTGATAGATGTGTTGGTAGGACAGCATGGGCGCTCCTCGGCGGTTGGGTAGGGGGGCTGTCTGCCCCCCTCGGGCTGCGCCCTCACCCCCCGAGGATATTTTCGGGCCTCTGAGAGGGCAAGGCGCGGATCAGACCAGCCGCGATGCGTCCACAGCAGCGCGCACGAAATCAGCAAAGAGCGGGTGCGGCGCAAAAGGTTTCGATTTCAGTTCGGGGTGGTATTGCACCCCGATGAACCACGGATGGTCCTGCCATTCGACGATTTCCGGCAATTTGCCGTCGGGCGACATGCCAGAAAACTGAAGACCACATTTTTCCAGCTTATCGCGGTATTTCGTGTCGACTTCGTAGCGGTGGCGGTGACGTTCCTCGATATGGGTGGACCCATAGATTTCTGCCACTTTGGAGCCTTCGGTCAGCGTGGCGTTATAGGCCCCGAGCCGCATTGTGCCGCCTTTGTCATCGCCCGCTTTGCGTTCCACCTTATGGTTGCCCTGCACCCATTCCTTGAGGTGGTAAACAACAGGTTCAAAACGCTTTTTGCCCGCTTCGTGGTCGAATTCTTCGGACCCTGCATTGGCGACACCGGCGACGTTACGCGCGGCCTCGATCACGGCCATCTGCATGCCAAGGCAGATACCCAGATAGGGAACCTTGCGGGTCCGGGCGAATTCGGCCGCGCGGATTTTCCCTTCGGTGCCGCGTTCACCAAAACCACCGGGAACGAGGATCGCGTGATAGCCGGACAGCCGTTCGCCCACGTCTTCCTTGTCGAATTCTTCGGCATCGACCCAGTTCACGTTGACCTTGACCCGGTTCGCCATACCGCCGTGGGTCAGCGCCTCTTTGATCGATTTATAGGCGTCTTCGAGTTGGACATATTTGCCCACGATCGCCACATTCACCTCGCCATCGGTGTTGTGGATGCGGTCCTGCACGTCGAGCCATTTATCAAGGTTCGGCTTAGGCGCGGGCGAAATGCCAAAGGCGTCGAGTACCGCCTGATCGAGGCCCTCGCGATGATAGGCAAGCGGGGCTTCGTAAATCGATTTCAGGTCATAGGCCGCGACCACATGTTCTTTGCGGACGTTGCAGAACAGCGCGATCTTTTCGCGTTCCCGTTCCGGAATCGGGTGTTCGGACCGGCACACCAGCACATCGGGGGCAAGGCCGATGCTTTGCAGTTCCTTGACCGAGTGCTGGGTCGGTTTGGTTTTCAATTCGCCACTGGCCGCCAAATAGGGCAGCAGGGTCAGGTGCATCAAGATCGACTGGCCACGGGGCCGTTCGTGGATGAACTGGCGGATCGCTTCGAAAAAGGGCAGGCCTTCGATATCGCCGACGGTGCCGCCGATTTCACAGAGCATGAAATCGACCTCGTCATCGCCGATGCGCAGGTAATCTTTGATCTCGTTCGTGACATGCGGGATCACCTGAATGGTTTTGCCCAGATAATCGCCGCGCCGTTCCTTTTCCAGAACGGTGGAATAGATCCGGCCCGAGGACACAGAATCGGTCTTGCGCGCATGCACCCCGGTGAAACGTTCATAGTGCCCCAAATCTAGGTCGGTTTCCGCGCCGTCATCGGTCACGAAAACCTCGCCATGTTCAAAGGGGGACATCGTGCCGGGGTCGACGTTCAGGTAGGGGTCAAGTTTGCGCAGACGCACGGAAAATCCGCGGGCCTGCAACAGCGCCCCAAGCGCGGCAGATGCCAGCCCTTTGCCAAGCGAAGACACAACGCCGCCAGTAATGAAAATATAACGAGCCATCGGCGGCATCCCCCGTGAAGTGGTCCAAAAGTTGTGGAACGTCGACCGTCAAAGATCGCATGATCACGGGATTTGAGTATAACCGGATTCGCCCCGCGCACGCAACCAGTAACCCAACATACTGTTGGTTGGCCGAAACTGTGGCCTATTTGTGGTAATCAGTTCCCTGCAGAGGGAACAATCGGGCCGGATTCTTCGGCTGTGGGCGGCAAAAGGTCTGCGCCCAGATCAGCAGCCGGAGTGTCCGAAACAATCGGCGCCTCTGTCGCGGCGGGTTGGTCGCCCAGCCGGTCCAGTACCGAAGACCCTGCAGATTTTTCAACAGCAAGAATTGTCAGCGCGATCGATGTCGCAATGAACCCTGCCGCCAGAAACCATGTCACACGTCCCAAGGCCGTAGCCGCACCGCGTGCCGACATCATGCCGCCCGATCCGCCACCAATCCCCAGACCGCCGCCTTCGGAGCGCTGCAAAAGCACAATCGCGATCAGGCTCAGGGTCAACAGCAGGTGAATGACCGTCAGAACGTTTTCCATGAATCGTGCCTCTCGCGTCTCGTGAACGGCTGGTATCTACGGTCTGACAGGGCGGGCTGCAAGCCCCCAATCGGTCGGAAACCGTGCCACAAGCCCTATTCGTCGAGGTCGTCGACGTCTGCTTGCCCTGTTAGCCGCCGCCGGACGATGGACCACGACAGGCCGATGGCCAGCACCATCGATATCGTGAACAGCCCGATCCAGGTATTTACAGTGGGATTATCGAGGCTGATCCAACCCTGATCATAGAGCACCCAGATCAAGGTGCCGACAACGGCGACAACCAAAACCATACCGAAAACACCGATCGACCGCAGTGTGGCCCGCACATAGATAATATAGCCGATCAGCAGAACGACCCCGAAAAAGGCGGCCAAAGGCATCTGGTCCTGCCAATTGGCGGCAACCCATGTCGAATAGTTCCAGGAGGTAGGATTGTAGGTCAACGCCATGAGGGCGAATGCAAATAACCAACGCCAGACAAAGCCCATCATATCAGCCTCCAATCACGATTTGCGGTCACCTTGGCAGGGGCGCAGGGCCTCTGTCCAGCCTCTGCGGCGAAATTGCGGTTTCCCCTTTCCGCAACTGTCGCTATACGGACGCGGGCTTAACCCGAAGGGGATTCATCTCATGGCAAATGTAGTGGTCGTCGGCGCACAATGGGGCGACGAAGGCAAAGGTAAGATCGTCGACTGGCTGTCGGAACGTGCGGATGTCATCGCACGCTTTCAGGGGGGCCATAACGCGGGTCATACCCTTGTGATCGACGGCAAGGTTTACAAACTGTCCTTGCTGCCCTCGGGCATCGTGCGCCCCGGCAAATTGTCGGTCATCGGCAATGGTGTCGTGCTCGACCCATGGCATCTGGTGATGGAAGTCCAAAAGCTGCGCGATCAAGGTGTCGAGATTTCGCCGGAAACCCTGATGGTGGCAGAAAATACCCCGCTGATCCTGCCGTTCCACGGCGAATTGGACCGCGCGCGTGAAAACCAGAATTCGGTTGCCAAGATCGGCACCACGGGTCGCGGCATTGGCCCAGCCTACGAAGACAAAGTGGGTCGCCGTGCCATTCGTGTGGCGGATCTGGCGGATGACGCGACGCTTGAGTTGCGGGTGGATCGTGCGCTCGTGCATCACAATGCCCTGCGGATCGGTCTGGGCATGGAACCCATCGACCGCGACGATCTGATCGCCAAGCTGCGCGCGATTGCGCCCGAGGTTCTGCAATACGCCGCCCCGGTTTGGAAGGTGCTGAACGAACAGCGCAAAGCGGGTAAACGCATTCTGTTCGAAGGCGCGCAGGGCGCACTTTTGGACATCGACTTTGGCACCTACCCCTTTGTCACATCGTCCAATGTGATCGCGGGGCAGGCGGCCACGGGCACCGGTATTGGTCCGGGTGCGATTGATTTCGTGCTTGGTATCGTCAAGGCCTACACGACCCGTGTGGGCGAAGGCCCGTTCCCTGCTGAACTCTTTGACGAAAACGGCGAACGTCTGGGGACGCGCGGCCATGAATTCGGCACCGTGACAGGCCGCAAGCGCCGTTGTGGCTGGTTCGACGCGGTTCTGGTCCGCCAGACCTGCGCGACCTCGGGTGTCAAAGGCATTGCCTTGACGAAACTCGACGTGCTGGACGGTTTCGAAACGCTGAAAATCTGCGTCGGCTACGACTTGGATGGCAAAACGCTTGACCATCTGCCCTTTGCCGCTGACCAGCAGGCACGTTGCAAACCGATCTACGAAGAAATGCCCGGTTGGTCGGAATCGACCGAAGGCGCGCGCAGCTGGGCTGATCTGCCCGCGAATGCGATCAAATACGTCAAACGGGTTGAAGAGCTGATCGACTGCCCGGTCGCGCTTTTGTCTACCTCGCCAGAGCGTGATGACACGATTCTGGTGACCGATCCCTTTGCCGACTGATGGCGCTGTCTTATAAGACCCGCAAAAAGCTGGCGATCCTGATCCTCGTGATCGGATTGCCCGCCTATATCGTGGTGTCGATCACGGTTCTGAACTGGCTGGGCCGACCGCCGATCCTTGTGGAGTTGGGGGTCTATATCAGCCTCGGAATTCTTTGGGCGCTGCCGTTCAAGTTCATCTTCAAGGGGATCGGGCAAGCCGATCCGGACACGCCGAAATCCGACGAATGACATGAAAAAAGGGGCGGAGATAATCTC
>Ga0102812_10000502_pt1 | contig 27991 bp, 21 predicted proteins | sample ColrivemetaGS713_FD_79334 | JGI IMG/M metagenome (GOLD analysis project Ga0102812, IMG submission 79334) | Estuarine microbial communities from the Columbia River estuary - Flood tide ETM metaG S.713 | ecosystem: Environmental > Aquatic > Marine > Intertidal zone > Estuary | place: USA...
CTAAGTGGACTCCTTTATACACAACCGGCACTTTTACTTGAGATTTAGTTTCAAAACCTCGAGAGAGCAATTCGTGTATCATGCATTTTTCGTAAACAGATTCAAGAAGTCCTGGCCCAAGTTCTTTGTGAACATCAATAGCACATGATATAATTTCGAAGCCAATCTGATTTATTTCTCTTTTATTCATATATCTAGAATAACTTAGTGCCTCCTATGTTTGAATCTTGATTAATTTGTAATCAAATAGTGGAAGGTGGATGAGAGTTGGTTAGTGCCTAAATAGCTCATTTGAAGTATATTCACACTAAGATATTACCTCATCCATTTTTATCTTTTGGAGTTTGAACAGAATGTAAGGAATGGCGTATATCGCCATAGCCAGAATACCCAAATGGGAGAAAAGACGGAGAAAGATTTTTTCACTTTTATTAATTAAAAAAATGGAAATATTAAAACAAGTATTAGGAGTAGATGTGGCCCAAAAAGAATTGGTAGTCACATTAGGCAAGATGGATGCATCACTTGAAGTAGAATTGTATGCTTATGCTGTTTTTGAAAACAATTTAAGTGGATTTAAGAAATTAGAATCTTGGATGAAAAAGCTTACAAATGCAAAAGTTAAACTACAAATTGTAATGGAAGCTACAGGAGTTTATCACGAAAAATTCGCCTACTTTTTGGATGATATTGGCTACAATATTAGCATCATTTTACCCAATAAAATTAGCAGTTTTTTCCGCACGCTAGACCAAAAAACTATAAATGACAAGAGTTGTTCTGAGGCCATTGCACGATTTGGCCTAGGCAGAAAGTTAGAAAATTGGAAAAAGCCAAATGAAGTTTATAAATGCTTGCAACAGTTAACTAGAGAACGCGATCAGATTGTAGATGAGCGAGTTAGTGTAAAAAATATGCTTCATGCAGAAAATTCGGAAGCCAATCCAAATGCCAATAGTATAAAACGAATGAAGGCGAGAATCCAGTTTTTGACTAAACAAGAAAGCCAAATAAAAATAGAACTGAGTGCCTTTGCTAAAAAAGACAAAAAGCTGCAAGAGGATATAAAAATATTAACAAGCATACCTGGAGTGGCGGAGCTAACAGCACTTATTGTATTAGGCGAGACAAATGGATTTGAATTGATAAGAAACAAAAAGCAAATAGTCAGCTATGCTGGCTTAGATGTAAAAGAAAAGCAGTCAGGCACATCCGTAAAGGGTAAGCCCAGAATATCAAAAAGAGGCAATAGGAGCCTAAGAAAAGCGATGTATTTTCCAGCTATAGTGTCAGTAAAACATAATCCAGTTCATACTGCACTATATGCACGACTATTGGCTAAAAGTGGTATAAAAATGAAAGGTTTAGTAGCTGTTCAAAGAAAGATCTTAGAACTGATGTACTTGCTATATAAAAAACAGGAATACTATGACCCTAAATACGAAAAAAGAGTGATGGAAAACCCCATGCACGCTTTACAAGCTAGCTCTATGGCTGCTTTAGAATGCGAAGATATAAAAATATAATTTTTATCTTGTTTGGTAACACAGAATCTTAGTGTTTTACTAACCATTCAGAAAATAAGAAAAGCAAGGAGTTTCCCAATCTTCGATCGGGAATGATGCTGCTTGTTTATTAAATTTAAAAGTCTCTTCGCTTTGCTCTGAGAATCATTTTTCAGCTTGCTAAAAACTTACTGCCCTAAATTTAATTTAAGGATATTACGATTTTCGAAGTTTTAAATCGCAACTGGGATATTCTAATTACAAAACCTTAGTGCCTAAGTGTTCCAAAAAAAATACACAGAGAGCAGTTTCAGCTAGTTGAATCAATAGTATATAAAAAAAACTCAGCTTTGCGTGCTTGCGTTATTCTTAAACCTTCCTTTGCTAAAAATACGCACTCCAGTGTCTTTGCCTTTTCGCAGTTGGCGTTGTTCTTCTTCCGGCAAAGCGGCTATGGTAGCACATTCTTCGGAGCAGCAATGGTTGTATTTCTCAGCACATTTAGGGCATTGAATAAAGAGCAGATTACACGCTTTGTTTTTGCAGTTTATATGCTCATCGTATGTTTCACCACATTGATGGCAGTGGGCAATTACATCATCGGTAATCCTTTCGTGTAACCGTTCGTCAAACACAAAGTTTTTGCCAATAAACTTGTTGGGTAAACCTTGTTCTTTTGCATCTCTGCTGTATTTGATTATCCCACCTTCTAAGTGATATACATCCGTAAATCCTTTATGTTTTAGGTAGGCACTTGCTTTTTCACAACGAATGCCACCAGTGCAATACATAATAACGGGCTTATCTTTTTTTTCTGCAAGCTCATCCACCACCAAAGGCAATTGTTCCCTAAACGTATCTATATCCGGACACCAAGCTCCTTTAAAATGTCCCACTTCGCTTTCGTAGTGGTTTCGCATATCAATTAAAATAGCTTCAGGATTTTCGGTAATTTCATTAAACTTTTCTACTGAAAGGTATGGTGCTGGTCCATATTCGTTTAATACGTCTTCTTGCAATCCATCTGCAACAATTTTTTCGCGAACTTTTATGGCTAGTTTAAAAAACGACTTTCCGTCATCATCCACCGCATAATTCAAACGAACACCATCTAAAAAAGTAATGTCAGCTAGGGTTTGCTTAAACACTTCCATATTTTCAGTTGGCAAACTAAGCTGGGCATTTATGCCCTCATTAGCCACGTAAATTCTTCCTAATACACCAATTGGAGCCCAATGGTAATACGCGTGATCTCTAAACAGTTGGGGATTGCCAATTTTGGCATATTTATAAAAGGAAATGGTACTACGTATTTCAGTACTGTTTTTTATTTTTTCCTTTAGTTCTTCCCCATTAATAGTATTATGCAATTTCATGTTACACCCTTTTTAATGGTACTGCAAAAGTATAAACCTGAGTTCAATTATTCTTTATAGTTTCAGATTTTCATAAAACGTAATAGACAAGGCGGTTTTGCGAAGATTTAGCGGGCTAAATCAAGGAAAACCAACGCAATATATTGGGTTTTATGGAAAAGCTTTAGGTAGTTCCGCTAGTAAACGGCAATTTTCTTCCTAAAAATTATTTGAAATAGCACGCTATTACTTCATAATTTTTAGTCGAAACTTACTATTTCCTAGCGTTCTGAAACCTAAATAATAATCGCACTCAAGTTAAAAAGATGTGTGACCTTTTTTAATTTCTGTGTCTAAATAAGTATGAACCTTAAACTATTCAAAACAATTCTATTTGTACTTCCTATCACGTTTTCACTTACAACACTAGCTCAAGTTGCTGATGTAAAGGAAGTAAATGTGGCTATGAGCAATGGCGTACAACGCGGCTTTCAGGTACTTATTCCAGAAAGTAATGAGAAAGACGCTTCGCGAGCTTGGAGTAGTTTAATGAAGGATTATGATGCTAAAACGAGTAAAGTTAAAAAAACGAATGATTATTTAAGTGATCAAGCTTTAATTCCTGCTATAAGTGCAAATCCTATAAAAGTATATGCCTTGTTCCAAGAAACGCCAGAAGGAGTTTATATTAACGCTTTTTTCGACCTGGGGTCTGGCTATTTAAACAGTGATATGAATGGCGATAAAGCCAACGCAGCCAAAATTTTATTAAAATCTTTTGCCAAAACCACAGCCAAAAAAGCGGTAGAAGAGCAATTGAAAAATGAAGAAAAAAGTTTGGAGAAACTAGAGAAAGAGCAACAAGGTTTAGAAAAAGATAAAGCGGATTACGAAAAAGACATTGAAGAGGCAAAAGAGCTTATTGCTAAAAGAGAAAAGGAAATAGAGCAAAATATAAAAGATCAAGAAGCTAAAAAACAAGAAGTTAGTATACAAATAAGTGTAGTAGAAAAGACTAAAGAGAAGGTGCTGAAATACTAACTAACCAATTAAGTATCCCTCTTTGGTCGAAGTCTTATGCAGCAATGTGTAAGACTTTTTTATTTTTACCGCTCTAATGAAAAAATTCTTAATAATTGTAGTATTACTCGCTGCTTTAGGGGGTGGAGGATTTTATGCCTACACCATGTTCTTTAAGTCTACGGAATCTACCGATGCTATAAACTTAGTGCCAGATGATGCGATATTCTTTTTAGAGGCTCAAAGCCCTATTCGCAATTGGCAAAAATTTAGTAATAGCGATTTGTGGAAGTTCTTAAAAATGCATCCAACATTAGCAGAAGTAACGGATGATGCTGATTATTTAGACAAAATGATATCTGACAATCAGTTGCTTTTTAGTGCTTTTGGCGATAGGACTTTTTTTATGTCGGCACACATGACCAAACCGACAGATTATGACTTTTTGTTTATTGTAGACCTGCGAGATGCGGCTAAGTTTGATTTGATGGATGTAGCCATAAAAAACATGGTTAGTGAGCGAGATTATACCGTAACAGAGCGGGATTTCGAAGGATATAACATTATTCAACTTTTTGATAAAAAGGCTAAAGACAACTTGTATTTAGCTCAAGTAAAAAACTTTTTAGTGTGTAGCTATACCGCAAAGCTGGTAGAAAACAGTATTATAAAAGAAGCCGAAGCTCCCTTGGCTAATGATGCAAAATATAAAGAGGTTTACCAACGTGTAGGCAATGATGGTATTGGACGTTTGTATTTGCAGTACGATTTGATTGATGACTACTTGAAGGTTTACACCACAGGAAATGAGAGTACCATGAAAACCATAAGTGAATCGTTTTCTTACACGGGTTTAGATATGAAGTTGGAAGATGAAGAAGCCTTGATGACGGGCTATACTTCGTTGCCAGATAGTGCAGATGTTTACACAAAACTTATTCAAGAATACGGAAATGCAGAATATGGTTTTCACAACATACTTAGTTCGCGAATTGCTTATGCTCAGGTTATTGCACTAAATAAGTTCAAGGAGTTTTATAAGAAGGTTATTGAAATGCAGAGTAGAGATCCACAATCGCTTAAAGAGTACAACGAGATGAAAAGAACAGTAGAGAAAGTACTGGGATTATCGCTTGAAGATGATATTCTATCGTGGATTGGAAACGAAGTGGTTTTGGCCCAAAATGTGCCGAGTAAGTTGCATCATAATGAGGATGATTTGGTTGTAGCTATAAAAGCCTACAACGTGGATTACGCAAAGGAAAAGTTGCTGATGGTGCAGAAAAAAATTAAGCGAAGAACACCAGCTAAATTCAAAAAAATGAGTTATAAAAGTCATGAAATTTATTACTTGGATATAAAAGGTTTTTTTAGTGTGTTTTTCGGCAAGTCTTTTGGTAAAATTACCAAGCCGTATTACACCATTATAGATGAATATGTGGTGTTTAGCAATAGCCCTAAAACATTGGTGGCACTGTTAGAAGATTACGAAAACGGTAATGTGGTGGGTAATATGGAAAGCTTTAAACGATTGCAAAAAAACATACCCGAAAAAGTGGCATTGTTTACCTATGTAAATGGTGAAACTACGTATGATGTAATGGGTAAAAATGTAAAAGCCGCCGAAAAAGCCAACTATGCTAAAAACAAAAAATATTTCAATTTCTTTAAGTCGGTGGGTGTTGCTTACACGGCTTCGGGAGATGGTTTTGACAACAACATTTACATACATTATTCTGATGATTATGAGGAGCCTATGATAGCAGAATTGGAAATTGACAGCATATCTAACAAGTATTTTGAAGACTATACCGAAACGCTAAAAAATATGAGTGAAGCGGAAGTTTTTGTGCTTAACGAGGTGAATGACGGCGAGTTTGTAAAATATTTTTCTGGAACCGAAATCGTGCAACTAAAAGCTGAAACCAAAAACGGCCAATTGCATGGCGATTTTATGGAGTTTTACCCAAATGGCAGCGTGCGTTCTGAAGGCAAATACCGCAAAAGCAAAAAAGTAGGCCGTTGGAAGTATTATAACACCGAAGGGGTATTAGAAGAAAAGGATTGGGAAGGCTTGTAAAATCTATCCCAAATTATATATCTCCTCTATATTTCTAAGAATATGAGGAAAATCAAGTTTTAAATCTATAAGCTTACCCGTTTGAATATCGAAAACCCAACCGTGCACCTGCATTCCTCGGTCTTTGTATGCTTTTTGCACCGCTGCTGTTTTTATTAGATTTACACATTGTTCTTGCACGTTTAGTTCAACAAGTCTGTTGTATCGTAATTCTTCATTCTCAATGGCATTTAGTTCGTTTCTGTGTATGCGGTAAACATCTCTAATGTTTCTTAACCAAGGGTTCAGTATGCCTAAATCTTGTGCCTGCATTGCCGCTTTTACGCCACCACAGAAGTAATGACCGCAAACTACAACATGCTTCACCTTAAGTTGGTTTACTGCATAATTAAGCACGGACATAACGTTTAAATCTATACTAATCACCATGTTAGCGATATTCCTGTGAACAAAAACTTCACCTGGTTCGGCCCCCATAAGTTCTTCTGCGGTAGCTCTACTATCAGAACATCCTATGTACAAAATTTCTGGGCTTTGCCCTTTTGATAGTTTATCAAAATAGTCCTTATCTGTAGCTAACTTTCCTTTTATCCAATCTCTATTGTTCTCAAATACTTTATCTAAATTCATGTGGTTATGCCTTAGCCAACAAAAATAGTAGAAAATGAAAGAATTTACGCTATAATAAAGTAGAGTTTTAAAATCTTTTATCTTGATATTTAATGAGTTGGTAGTATTTTAAAAATATAATGGAGATGTCTACTTAATATGTGATATACCTTTGCACCGTTTTTGTCCAAAGAAATAAAAAAACATATAGCCTCTTTAGCCACTTTAGTCTTGCTTTTTGCATTAGGACTTAATGCTGTTCAGCCTATTTTTTCGTTTTCTAAGAATTTAAAAAGCCATATTTCTTACACATTAGAAGAGATAGAACAGGTAAAAACTGCAAATATTGGTGAAAGTATTAGTGATTTTACTGCCCAATATTTTCTTGTTTTGTTTCAATCTAATTTTCAATCGGCAACTAATACCGGCACCGATTACAGTCCCGATTCTAGGGATGTGCTGCCATTTGCTGATACCCCGAGGTACATTTATTTCCAAAACCTCAAGCTTTACTGCTAATTCTTTTTTTTAGCTATTGAAACCTAGTGTTTCAATATTCGTCTTGCTTCTTTAAGACGTACTTTCTTAATTATTTAAAATTTTCAAATCTGGCAATGCATAGTGTATTGCCCAAAAGATTAATCGTTTACAAAAAAAAATGAACAGTAAAAAAATGAGTTGGAGTGAGGTTGACTTACTTCACGATTTAAAACATTATTTACCCGCACAAGCCCCATTAAAGGACTTTGTGCATCACAATACATTGCATGCTTTTCAGCATGAGCCTTTTTTTGAGGCACTTACACGAGCCTCGCAAATGTTGGGCTACAAAACCAGTTTATCGCTAAATGCATTTCGCCGATACCACAAAAATGGGAAAATAGCCAATGAAGAAATAGATAAAACCGTTGCACAAAAATTTGGGCCGGAGTACATTGCAGAATGGCGAGATAAAATGCTAACGCAGCAGTATGATGTAGTACTAAAACCTCATGTTGGCAAAATAAGAGGAATGTGGAAGGACCTGTATCACGTAGATTTAAATGCGTTAGTGCACATTCGGTTATTTCGTATTTTAAACAGCTATCTCGATCAAGGTATTTCCATTTGGAAATTCCCTATTACAAACCGAGGCTTTTTAAATGCTATTCGCGAGTTTGAAAAACACTCTAAAACGAGCTTATTCAATTCTCCAAGAGCAAAAAAACTGATAACAAAAAAAGGAATTACCATTTCGCAGCTTCTGCATATTTTGGTAGGGGAGGAAAGGTTATATCAAAATTATGTATTTGATCAGCAATTTGCCCATCCGGGTTGGTCGGGCATGGTGGCATTTGTAGAGCATAACCCTAATGCATTACTCGATAAAAGAAGAATTAGTTTAGAAGAGGTTATAATTTTCGAACTACTTTTAGAAATTGATGTAATGGATACCCAATTTGGCGAACAGTGGAGAGCTTTAGGGCATAACGAAAAAATAAAGCCAGTTTCCATTTTTAGTTCTGCAAAACAAACAGAGTATAACCAAGTGCTATATATGTGGCAGCTAGCCATGGAAAATACGTTTTATGATCAAGTGCTTTCTACACTTAGCAGGCCAAAACTTCCAAAAATTACAAGTTCAGGAGTTCACTCTTTTCAGGCAATGATGTGTATAGACGACCGAGAGTTTTCGCTAAGAACTTATTTGGAACAACTAGACCCCATTTGTGAAACATATGGCACACCTGGCCATTTTGGGTTAGAATACTATTTTCAGCCAGAACATGGGAAATTTCATACTAAGGTTTGTCCGGCTCCGCTTAGTCCCCAAATATTAGTTAAGGAATATGAAACAACTACCAAGCGTGGAGAAGATTTTCACTTTAGTAAGCATACTCACGGAGCTTTGGGTGCTTTGCTTATTACGCATACGGTCGGGTTTTTATCCGCTTTTAAGCTAGCATTTAGCATTTTTAAACCTAGTTATTCTGCTTCGGCAAATTCTTCTTTCTTGTTTATGGACCCTAAATCTCGTTTGACTATTGAGCATAAAAACGAGCCCCTTACAAAAGATGGATTACAGATTGGGTTTACGGTAGAACAAATGGTAGATGTAGTAGAGGGTGTATTAAAAAGCATTGGCTTGACAGATAATTTTGCTCCGCTAGTATATGCAGTGGGCCACGGAGCAAGTAGCGTAAACAATACCTATTATGCAGGGTATGATTGTGGTGCTTGTAGCGGAAGGCCGGGAAGCGTAAATGCTAGAATATTTGCCAATATTGGTAATAGAGAAGATGTACGTGCAGAGCTGCTAAACCGCAATTTATACATTCCTAAAACTACACAGTTTTTAGGTGGTTTGCACGACACCACTCGCGATGAGATTGCTTTTTATGACGAGGAAATACTTTCTGAAAGAAACAAAGCAATACATCAAGGCAACAAAAAAACGTGTAGTCAAGCACTTAAACTTAATGCCAAAGAACGTTCTCGCCGTTTTGTGGCTATTAACACAAAAGGTTCGTTAGAAACTATTTACGAAAAAGTAAAAAAACGTTCGGTAACGCTTTACGAACCTCGTCCGGAATTGAACCACGCGAGCAATGCGTTATGCATTATAGGCACCCCAGCATTTACAAAAAAAGTGTTTTTCGATAGAAGGGCTTTTACCAATAGTTACGATTACAAGCAAGATCCAGAGGGTACTTATCTGTTGCGAATTTTAAATGCGGCTGCTCCAGTTTGTGGTGGTATTAACTTAGAATACTATTTCTCTAGAGTTGATAATGAAAAACTAGGGGCAGGAAGTAAGTTACCGCACAACGTTATTGGGCTAAATGCAATTGCAAATGGTATAGAAGGCGACTTAAGGCCTGGTTTACCTACGCAAATGACAGAATTGCACGATCCGTTGCGATTGTTGATGGTAATTGAGCATTATCCTGAAGTAGTTTTAAACACGATTAAGACTAATCCGGCTACTTACGAGTGGTTCGAAAATGAATGGGTAAATCTGGCGGTAATTCATCCAGATACTCATGAAGTTTATCGCTTTACAGATAAGAATATGGTGCCTTATTCTCCGCTGAACTTAAACACAGAAAAACTGCCAAGTTTAGAGAATTTGATAGATAATAGTGCCGAAAACCTTCCAATTCACGTAATACAATGAAATTAGATTTAGCAATATTACTTCCAATAATTATTGGATTACCATTACTTGGAGCGTTTATCGCTGTACTATTTAATCGGAAAAACGAAAAAGCAATTTCGTGGACCGCAATAGTAATTGCGGGTTTGCACCTTGTTGCCAGCTTAGGCTTGGTTGTGCTTTGGGGAATTGACGATTTTGCGAATATCAATATCAAGGAATTTGTAATCTACAAAATGGATGACTACGAGTTTTTTGTAGATTTTTACTTCGATAAACTAACCTCTGTTTACTTGGTTGTGGGCAGTATTTTAACCTTTCTTATTACGGTGTATAGTAGTTTCTATATGCACAATGAGTATGGTTATCGCCGGTTTTTCACCAATATTCTATTCTTCTTTTTTGGCTATAATATCATTATTCTATCCGGAAATTTCGAAACCCTGTTTTTAGGTTGGGAGATTTTAGGCATTTCTTCATTCTTGCTAATTGCCTATTACCGCAATCGATTTTTACCTGTAAAAAATGCCGTTAAAGTGTTCTCAATCTATCGTTTAGGAGATGTTGGCGTAATTTTAGCAATGTGGCTCAGTCATCATTTATGGCATGCTAATATAACCTTTGCTATACTCAATGATATGAGTTTGGTGCACGAACAAGTATCGCATCACCCAGCGTTGGCAATAGCTATTTCTATGTCTATTTTGCTTACGGCAGTTATTAAATCTGCACAGTTTCCGTTTAGCAGTTGGTTGCCAAGAGCAATGGAAGGACCTACGCCAAGCAGTGCTATATTTTATGGTTCACTGGCTGTGCACATTGGAGCTTTTTTATTGCAACGTACCGAGCATTTTTGGCACGATTTAATTGGGTTTAAAATTTTGTTAGTATTAATAGGAACGGTTACGTGTGTGTTAGCTACTTTTTCAGCACGCGTACAATCTAGCATAAAAGCTCAAGTGGCTTACTCTTCTATTGCCCAAATAGGGTTAATATTTATAGAAATAGCCTTAGGTTTGGATACGCTTGCATTGGTGCATTTTGCTGGTAATGCATTTCTACGTACCTATCAATTATTAATTTCACCAAGCATTGTAACGTATAAAATTAGAGAGCAATTTTTTAATTTTCAACCTACTGAAAACGAGATTGAAAGCCGCTGGTCTAAAAAGTTTAGATACACCTTGTACATGTATAGTTTAAACGAGTGGAATTTAGATTCGTGGTTGTTTCATAATTTATGGATGCCACTAAAGCGAATAGGAAGAAAACTTAATTTTTTGAACATAAATAACCTAATTTTTGTGTTTTTACCGCTCTTTATTGGTGCTATAGCCTTGCTCGTTTACAAAGACCAAATTCCTGCAGAGGTTGCTCAATACCTGCCAGAAATAATGGCATTAATCGGGCTTATGGTCGTAATAAAATCGTTTACAGAAAGACGCAGCGTGCGATTGGCTTACATACTGGTAATTATCAATCATTTTTGGATAGCATTAGCCATTTCGTTTAACGAGAAAATTAATTTGGAGCATTTGGTAATATACCTTGGGGGTGTAGTGCTTTTTGGTCTTGTCGGCGTATTTGCGATACTCGCTCTCCGTAGAAAAGAGAAAAAAGTGTTCTTAAATCAGTTTTACGGCCATGCATACGAGCATCCTAAAATTGCCTTTGTGTTTTTAGTGGGTTGCTTGGGTGTAGCAGGATTTCCTATCTCTTCTACTTTTATTGGCGAAGATTTAATCTTTACCCATATACAAAGTAATCAACTATTCTTAGCGGTTTTTGCTTCGCTGAGTTTTATTCTCGATGGACTGGCATTAATCAGAATTTACGCTCGTGTTTTCCTTGGACCACATCACAAAACATATCATGAAAGTGCATATCGGTCAGCATAGTTTTTTGATTTAAGACTTATGATATATGACTTAGGACATTTTACATTAAACATTTTTACCTTAAACATTCAACCTCAAACATTTTACATTAAACCTTTTCGCCGCGGCGAATTAAACCTTAAAAATTAAAAAAATATGAACTCATCAATAACTAAAAAAGGACTTGCCAGTTTAAAAGAATACTGGAAAAGTGACTTAAAATCAGGATTTAACGTATCGCTAATTGCCTTGCCGCTTTGCTTAGGTATAGCAATTGCCAGCGGTTTTCCACCTATAGCGGGGCTTTTTGCTGCCGTTGTTGGCGGTATTTTTGTATCACGTTTCAATGGCTCTTGGATTACCATTACGGGTCCAGCAGCAGGGCTTATTGTTGTAAACCTTGCCGCAATAGAAACTCTTGGCGGTGGCGATAAAGTAGTTGGTTATCCCTATGCACTTGCAGCCATAGTAGTTTCAGGTTTATTTATCGCTTTGTTCGGTTTTCTTAAACTGGGCAAATTTGGCGATTTCTTTCCTTCGGCTGCTGTACACGGCATGCTTGCAGCAATTGGTATCATTATTATGATTAAACAATTTTTTGTGGCAGCTGGAGTTTCAGCCCACGGACATGAGTTTTATGAAATAGCAACAGAAGTACCATCTGCATTTCTTCATTCTAATCCAGAGGTTATTTTTATAGCCGTAATCTCCTTGCTTATTCTCATATTCTATCCAAAAGTAAAAGCAAAATGGGTTAAAATGGTTCCAGCACCTATCTGGGTTTTGTTAGTAGCTATACCGTTAGAATTTATTTTTGACTTTGAGCACGAGCATACTGTAAGAACCATTTTTGCCGGAGCTCACCGAGTTGGCCCACAATTGCTAGTTCATTTGCCAGAGAATATTTTGGATGCCGTGCAATTGCCCGATTTTGGCAAAATTGCTACAGGTGCATTTTGGGTAGCCGTGGTAAGTATTACGTTGGTTACAGCAATAGAATCTTTACTTAGTGCAATAGCCGTAGATTCTATGGACGTTGAGCATAGAAAAACAAATTTAAACAACGACTTAAAAGCTCTTGGTTTTGGGGCTTCTGTTTCTGGTTTTATTGGTGGTTTACCAATGATTTCGGAAATTGTACGTAGTACTGCGAATAGCGATGGTGGAGCAAAAACACAATGGTCCAACTTTTTTCACGGTGTATTTCTATTAATTTATATGCTCATAGGCAGTGTGGTTATAGATCATATTCCGCTTGCGGCATTAGCAGCTATGCTTATTTATACAGGTTGGAGGTTAGCTTCACCAAAAGAATTTAAGCATATGTGGCACATTGGCAAAGTAGAGTTTGCGGTGTTTGTTACAACCATTTTAATTGTACTTTTTACGGATTTGCTTATTGGTATTGCTGCAGGTATTGTGCTTAATTTCATCATTCTTTTCTTTAAAAAAGTACAACCGGCAAACTTGTTTAAGGTGCATTTAAATTCAACTAAAACCGGAAACGATGTTGTTATCAAACTTAAAGACAGTTTAACATTTACCAATTACTTAGGTTTTAAAAAGGAAATTAATAAATACAAAGAATACAACATTGCTTTAAATTTTGATGAAGTTACCTACGTCGATCATAGTGTTAAGCATCACCTATCTGGGCTTAAACGCGATTGGGAAATCAAAGGCCTTAAATTTGACCGAATTAACATGCAAAACCTTCAAGCCATAAACAATCACCCATTGGCAGAAGAGGTAAGAAAAGCAGTATAGAAATAGCATAAATGCCTAAAATAATTATAGTAGGAGCTGGATTTGGAGGACTAAATCTGGCAAAGAAGTTAGTAGATTCCAGTTATGAGATTCTGTTGCTCGACAGAAATAACTACCATACTTTTCAGCCCCTACTATATCAGGTAGCAACAGGTGGTTTAGAGGCAGGAAACATTGCATACCCCGTTCGTCGCACGTTTAGAAAAACGCCTAATTTTAGGTTTAAAATGTGTGAGGTGTTGGCCATTAATCATAACCAAAACACCATTTCTACTAGTATTGGAGAAATGGACTACGATTACTTGGTTTTAGCACAAGGAAGTAATACGAACTTTTTTGGCAATTCTGAAATAGAGCGAAATTCAATTACACTAAAATCGGTTGCAGATGCTTTAGACTTTAGAAGTAACTTAATGCAGAATTTGGAAAGCTCCATTAACGCGATTAGCAACGAAGAAGCCGAGGAAATAATAAACATTGCCATTGTAGGTGGTGGGCCCGCTGGGTTGGAAATGGCAGGTGCTTTGGCCGAAATGAAAAACTATGTTTTGCCCAAAGATTATCCCGAAATCGATTTCAAATTAATGCATATTCAGCTGTTTGAAGCAGGCAATCGATTACTCGCTAATATGTCTGAACATGCATCAGCCAAAGCATTGCAATATCTCGTAAAACTCGGGGTAGAGGTAAGGTTAAATACGGCCGTTAAAAATTACGACGGACACAAAGTGGAGTTGAAAGAGGGGAGTTTTTTTAGCTGCGATACGCTTATGTGGACTGCCGGCGTAAAGGGGAATGTAATTACAGGCTTAGAAGATGTAGTAACTGCCAAAGGGGGCAGGATAGAGGTAGATGGAGAGAATAGAATTACTACGCTAAGCAACGTTTTTGCCATTGGCGATATTGCTATTCAACCACAAGCAGATTACGCTAAAGGAGTGCCCATGTTGGCCACAACGGCCATACAGCAAGCGGCACATTTGGCTTCAAATTTTATACGAATACAAAAAGGCAAAAAAATGGAGCCTTTTAAATACTTCAACAAGGGAGTAATGGCCACCATAGGTAGAAACCGAGCAGTAGCTGATATTTGGAAATTAAAATTCAGCGGATTTACAGCTTGGTTTTTATGGATGGGCGTACATATTTACTCGCTAGTTGGTTTTAGAAACAAACTACTTTCCCTTTTTAATTGGGTAATTAGTTACTTTAATTACGATAGACCTTTGGGTCTTATTATTAGAAAATACAAACGACAAAAAACAGAAACATCATGAAAAAAAATAAAATAATGGTGCTTGCCATTCTATTTATATTAAACATAGGAGCATACGCTCAAAGTCCTAGAATTACAGATAACCAAACAAATACTTGGTATATGTATATGGGCAATCATAAATTAAGCGATAAATGGGAATTGCACACACTTTATCATTTTAGAAGAACTGATTTAGGCCAAAGTTGGCAGCAATCTTTAGCACGTATTGGCGTCAACTACCACGTAGCTCCGGGTTTAGTTGCAAGTGCTGGTGCTGATTGGGTGGTGAGTTATCCCTATGGTGTGCAACCCATTTCTTACAATACTACCGAATACACAGCTTGGGAAGCTCTCTTTTACAGGCATCAAGTGGGTAGGCTAAGTTTTATGCATCGCTACAGATTAGAACAGCGATTTATTGAAAAAGATAGTTATGATAGTACTGCTAGCGAATGGCAGAAAACAGGGACTACTTACAAAGATAGATTCAGGTATATGCTTTCAGTAGATATACCTCTAAACAATCCTAAAATGCAAGATAAAACCTGGTTTATAAGTGCAAATGATGAGATTTTTATTGGAATGGGTAAAAATCAAGCAAAAAACCTGTTTGAACAAAATAGAATTTATGGAGCATTGGGATATAGATTTAATAAAGACTTTAATCTGCAATTGGGTTATATGAACCAAAAAATAATAAAAGCAGACGCAATACATATAGAAAACAACCACACACTTATGCTAGGTGCCGCATATAATTTGAACTTTTCCGATAAAAAATCTTAATTTAGCTTTTAGTTTGAGAAGAACTGTCGTTATAAGCCTCCTATTATTACTGATTACTCAGTTGGGAGGCTTATACATTGTTCATTATGTGCATTGGGCAGAAATTAGACAAGAAATAAAAATCAAATTAAAAAATAGTGTTCCTAAAGATGAACTAACCAAAATAGTTGTTAGTTCTGCCAATGCTCAAGAATTGCAATGGACACGGAAAAACGAATTTTCGTACAATGGGAAAATGTATGATGTTGTAAGTTCAATTAAAACCGATTCTGTAACCACACACTTGTGTATATCGGATGAAAAGGAAGATGAGTTATTTAAAAATTTAGAAGATTTAGTAAACAATGAACTAGGCAAAAAGTCTAAAGAAAAAAATACTTCAAAAAAAGCATCGTATTTTTTTAAACTCTTCTGTGATACTATTGGTAATGAGCAATGTATGCTCACCAATTCGGAGTTTAGGTTCAATGCGTTTCGCAAAGTATTTTACACAAACCCCGCTTTAAAATTATTTGCTCCCCCGCCAGAAAATTTGTGTTAAATTTTAGTTTTTGAAGATGCCCAATTGCGAGAATTGATTGCACTTCTATACTTTTATTCAATTTTTTAAAACACAAATAATATTAATATGATAAAAAAAATGACAGGGCTATTTGTCCTTGCAATATGCTCGTTTGTAAGTCATTCTCAAAATTTAACTATTACAGATACGGAGCTACAACCGCTTTCTGATGTTCAATTGTTTTCAGATGACAATAAAATTTCAGCTATTTCTAATAATGCAGGAATTGTAGATGTTTCTAAGTTTAAGAACTGTGCGAGCATTACCATTTTGCATAATGGCTTTGCTACCGTGGTTACAAGTTATAAAACACTAGAAACTAAGAAGTTTCGTATTTATTTATACGAAAAAACCGAGACCTTAAACGCCGTGGTAGTTGCGGCCAATAAGTTTGATGAAAAGGCTAAGTATGTTGCCCAGCAAGTGCAAACACTCAACAAAAAGGAGCTAAGTTTCGTAAACCAGCAAACCAGTGCAGATGTGCTTCAAGCTAGTGGAAATGTGTTGGTGCAGAAAAGCCAGCAGGGTGGAGGTAGCCCCATAATTAGAGGCTTTGAAACCAATAAAGTACTTATTGTTATAGACGGAGTAAGAATGAACAATGCCATCTATCGTGGGGGCCATTTGCAAAATGTAGTAACGCTAGATAATGCGGCTATGGAAAAAGTGGAAGTGGTTTTTGGTCCCGGTTCTGTAATTTACGGAAGCGATGCCCTGGGAGGTGTAATGAATTTTTATACTAAAAATCCTATGCTTTCTGATACAGACAGTGTGCTAGTAAAAGCAAATGCATACGTTCGTTATAATTCTGTTAATCAGGGTCAAACGTATCACGTAGATTTAAGCTTAGGCAAAAAGCGATTTGGCTCATTTACCAGTTTTACGTTCTCCGATTTTGGAGATTTAACGCAAGGCAATAACCGAAATCCGTTTTATGGGGATTGGGGCAAACGATCTTGGTATGTGGAGCGAATAGATGGAAAGGATAGTACTATTTCAAATTCGAACGATAATGTACAAGTTGGTTCTGCTTATTCGCAATACGACTTATTACAAAAGTTTATTTATAAGCAAAACGAAAAGGTGCAGCATACGCTAAACTTTCAGTACTCCACATCTTCTAACGTGCCTAGATACGATAGGCTAACACAAGTTAGAAATGGAAACCCGCGATATGCAGAGTGGTATTATGGTCCGCAAAATAGATTGCTAGCCAGCTATGCTTTAGAGTTGAGTAGAAAAACAGCTTTGTACGACAATGCCCGAATTACAGCGGCGTATCAAAATATAGAGGAGAGTAGATATGATAGAAGTTTTAATAATGTAAACCTAAACCAGCGAATTGAACAGTTGGATATTTTTAGCTTGAATGCTGATTTTAGCAAGCGTTGGGTTAAAAACGAGTTGTATTATGGTGCGGATGCTTGGTTAAATAATGTAAATTCTACAGCTAGTAAACTCAATATAGATACCGATGTTTCTTCATCGCTAGATACCCGATATCCAGATGGAGGAAGCACAATGAGCAACGTAGCTGCGTATGCGTCTCATATTTTTAAAATTAATGAACGATTGACTTTAAACGATGGAATAAGAGCAAGTTACGTTAGTTTAAATTCTAAGTTTAACGATAAAAGCTTTTTTCCTTTTCCGTTTAATACGGTAACTCAAAACAATATGGCTGTTAATGGCAATGTGGGTATTATTTACCGCCCAACCAGCGATTGGAAAGTAAGTTTGCTAGCAAGCAGCGGTTTTAGAGCACCTAATGTGGATGATTTAAGCAAGGTGTTTGAGTCTACACCCGGTAATATAATTGTACCTAACCCGAGTTTAAAACCAGAGTATACCTACAATTTAGATTTAGGCATTACCCGAAGTTTTAATGATAAAATAACAGTAAGTGCAACAGGTTTTTATACGTGGTATCGCAATGCCATTACTACGTTGCCAAGTACTTTTAATGGCCGAGATTCATTATTTTTCGATGGACGAAATAGCAAAGTTTATATGAGTAACAATGCCAATAGTGCATACATATATGGTGTTAATTTTAATGTAAATGCAGCTATTACTTCTAACTTTAGCATAAACCACAGCACAAATTACACCTATGGTAGACTTACTGCGGAAGGAACAGAAGTGCCATTGGATCATATTGCTCCAGTTTTCGGAAAAACAGGTTTTGTTTACCAGCAACTTAAGTTTAGAGGCGAGTTTTTTGCTATGTACAATGGAGCTAAAAAAACAGCTGATTACAATCCGTTTGGAGAAGATAATCAAGCTTTTTCGGCAGACCCTATAAATGGCTATATGCCAGCTTGGATGACGTTGAACATAAGAACAGGCTATCAAATAAATAAAACGCTGCAAGTATTATTTGCGGTAGAAAACATTACCGATTTAAACTACCGTGTATTTGCATCCAACATAAGTGCAGCGGGTAGAAATTTTGTATTTACACTTAAGGGCACTCTTTAAGAGTATGGCACAATAAAAAATAAGAAAGGCTCCGACGTATCGGTAAGTTGGAGCCTTTCTTATTTAATCTGTTAGGATTAAAACTTCGTGAACTTCAACAAAAGGTAGTCAACTTTTTACATTTCCTACTTTCCGCTTACCTTCGCCTTTATGAAAAATTTTGCCTTTTTAGCAATCCTATTTTTAGCCGCGTGCACTACTTCTATGAAAAAACAAACTGCTATTACGCCTCCAACTTACCCTGTTACCGATACGGTAAATCACGTAGATGATTATTTCGGTACCGCAATTGCCGATCCTTTTCGTTGGTTAGAAAACGATACATCGGCACAAACAGCTGCTTGGGTAAAAGCTCAAAATGCTGTTACAGAAAGCTATCTGGCCAATATTCCTTTTCGTAATAACATACAAAAACGCTATACGGAAATATGGGATTATGCCAAATATTCTGCTCCGTTTAAAAAAGGCGATAACTACTTTTTTTACAAAAATGATGGATTGCAAAATCAAGCGGTGCTTTATAAACAAGCCAGTTTAGACGCAGAGCCAAAAGTATTTATAGACCCCAATACACTAAGCAAAGACGGAACTGCAGCTCTTGCAGGTATGAGTTTTAATAAAAATAATACTTTGGTTGCTTATGGCGTTTCGCAAGCAGGTAGCGATTGGAAAGAAATGAAAGTGATGGATGTCGCCACAGGAAAACACCTGCCAGATGTTATAAACTGGACCAAATTTGCCGGTGCTGCGTGGTACAAAGACGGCTTTTTTTATGCGGCTTATGATGCTCCTGCAAAAGGAACGGAGTTTTCTAAAACCTCAGAAAGCCCTAAAATATTTTACCATAAACTAGGAACTAAGCAAAAAAGTGATGTCTTGATTTATCAAAATATGGATGCCTCATTGCAATATTATTGGCCACAAGTGGATGATGCTGAAAATTACTTATTGATTGGAATAAGCGAAGGAACAAGCGGCAGTGCCATTTTATGGAAAGAACTGAGCAGCGGTATAAATGGTGATGGAATAATGGAACTTTTCGCAGGCTTTGATTACAATTACAACGTAGTGGGCAACATTGGCAAAGACTTACTAGTGCAAACCGATAATGGAGCAGATAACTACAAAGTGGTACTGGTAAATCCTGCGAAACCAGCCATAGAAAATTGGAAAAGCATAATTGCAGAACAACCCGAAGTGTTGGAAGGTGTTTCGCAGGTAAGCGGAAAACTATTTGCATCTTACCTAAAAAATGCAAGCAGCCGCATAGTGCAATATGCTGAAACTGGAAAACAAGAAAAGGTGATAGACTTGCCAGGCATTGGCACCATTGGTGGCTTTGGTGGCGAGCGAGAAGACACGGAGATTTTCTACACGTTTGATAGTTATACCAGCCCAAGCAATATTTATAAATACACCATTGCAACCGGCAAAAGCGAGATGTATCGTAAAAGCGAGTTTGCGGTAGATATGAGCAATTACGAAACCACACAAGTATGGTACCCAAGTAAAGATGGTGCTAAAATTCCGATGTTTATTACCCACAAGAAAGGCTTGAAAATGGATGGAAATAATCCAACATACCTTTACGGTTACGGCGGATTTAACATAAGTTTAACACCGGGTTTTGCAATTAGCATGGTTCCGTTTTTAGAAAAAGGGGGAGTTTATGTGGTAACTAACTTACGAGGTGGCGGCGAGTTTGGCGAAACGTGGCACAAAGCAGGAATGTTAGCTAAAAAACAAACGGTTTTTGATGATTTTATAGCAGCAGCAGAATTTTTAATAAAAGAGAAATATACCTCTAGCGAAAAGTTAGCCATAAGTGGCAGAAGCAATGGCGGCTTGCTTGTAGGTGCTTGTATGACCCAGCGGCCTGATTTATACAAAGTTGCCCTGCCAGGAGTAGGAGTGTTAGATATGCTACGTTACCACAAATTTACCGTTGGCTGGGGTTGGGCTGTAGAGTATGGTAGTTCCGACAAAAAAGAAGATTTTGACTATTTAATTAAGTATTCCCCTTTGCACAATGTAAAAGCAGTGGAATATCCAGCAACACTAATAACTACTGCAGATCACGATGATAGGGTGGTGCCTGCTCACAGTTTTAAATTTGCGGCCGAGTTGCAACGTCAGCATCAAAACAACATTAATCCGGTATTAATACGTATTGAAGGAAATGCTGGCCACGGAGCTGGAAAACCGACGAGTAAAACCATTGAAGAACTAACGGATTTATGGAGTTTTGTGTTTTATAATTTAGGAATAGAATACTAGCTCTATGCAAGTGTTGAGTCCATTTACCCAAGCATTAGTAGCCGCTTTTCGACAACATAAAGATGATGAGCGTGCTGAAAAAATGGCCGCTTATATGAAGCACAAGTTCGCTTATTTTGGAGTTATGGCTACACCCAGAAACGAGTTGCTAAAACAAGTTGTTTCTGCACACGGTTTACCTATTAATGCTATGCAAATTGCCAAAGAATTATGGCTGCTGCCAGAAAGGGAGTTGCATTACTGTGCTATCGAATTACTTTTAAAAACCAAAAAGCAATGGACAGAAAACACCATTGTAGATTTTGAATGGCTGGTGGTTACAAACTCGTGGTGGGATTCGGTAGATGGCATTGCTGTAAATTTAGTGGGCGAGTATTTTAAAAAATGGCCACAGCAAAAAGAGGCAATTACCGAAAAATGGAACAATGCAGACAATATGTGGTTGGTTAGAACGAGTATCCTGTTTCAATTAAAATATAGAACCAAAACCGATACGGATTTATTAGCAAAATATTGCTTGGCACATGCTCATCAAAAGGAGTTTTTCATAAAAAAAGCCATTGGATGGGCCCTTAGAGAGTATGCGAAAACAAATGCTGACTGGGTAGAGTATTTTATTGAAGCAAATGATTTTCAGCAGCTTAGCGTAAAAGAAGCCCTAAAGCACATAAAATAATTGTCATAGCAATGTAACAAACGATGCCCTTGTTGCGTTAGAGCAAGTACACCGTTTTAATTTTTTTACCACCACGTTAAAACAAAAATGAAATGCCAATGAAAAAAATAAGTTTGTTTCTTCTTATAAGCCTTGTGTTTTGCGGATTTGCATCTGCACAAACAGTACAAAAATTCTATGTTTATTTTGATGTAGACAAGCACACCATAAAACAAGATGGTGTTTCGGAGCTGGACAAAATTGTAAATATTTACAATACCAATTATGTACAAGAAATTAAGCTAACTGCCCACACAGATTTCGATGCAAGCGACAGCTACAATAAAGCTCTTTCGCAACGTAGGGCAAACAGTGTGGCGGGTTACTTGCAAGCCAATAGCATAAAACGAAGTGTACTTAATGCCGAATGGTTTGGCGAACAAATTCCGGCGGCTGATAATGCCACAAACACCGGAAAGCAACTAAATAGAAGAGTAGAAATAGAGGTGCGGTACAAGCCTTTTTCATCAGCAGATGAAATTGTGCAAGTGGCCAGAGATGAAGAGCAGTGGTTCACAATTCCTACCAATCAATCGTATCTTATAACCGCAAAAAACGGCAGTGAAGTAACTATACCTAAAGATGCGTTTGTAGATAAAAACGGAAGACCTGTGAACAATAAAAATGTAGAAATAAGTATCGACGAAGCGTTGTCTGCAAAAGATGGATTGTTGCAAATGCTTACTACCCAAACTACAGATGGCGAAATGCTAGAAAGTGGTGGAATGATAAAAATAAACGCATCGTTAAATAATGAGCCATTGCAATTGCGAGAAGGCAAGCAGGTAAAAGTGAGTTTACCTTCGGAAACTATGGTGAATGATATGTTGGTTTTTACTGGCCAACGAGATGCTGATGGGGTAATGAAATGGGCAATAACCAAGGAAAAATTTGCTACAAGCAATCAAGATCTAAAAGGAAGACCACTTCAGGTGGATACCTCGTTACTTATGGCGTATTTTAATCCAATTCCTGCTAAAAAGAAGCTCGATGTTTCGCAATTTGCTATGGAGTTTCCAACTTCGCCTAGCTTGCCCAGAAAACCACGCGAGCCACGCTTGCCCATAAAAAAGGATGCCTCTAAAATGAATTGGGGTATACAAGCCCTATTTCTTTCTGAAACCAAAAAACAAGAAATTATTGATGAAGATTATGCTGAAAAAATGAAAGCATACGATCTTGAAGTAACCAAATACGACAATCGTATGCTAAACTACGAGAAAGGAATGGCGGCTTACGATGCAGCATTTAAAGCCTATGAAAACGAAGCGAATAACTACGAACAAGCAATTGAAGAACATATAAAAATGCTTGAGACAGAATATTTGTACCACAAGAAAGTGTACGATCAAACAAGGTTAAATGTTGCTATTCGTGTTTTTTGCAGAGAGGTACGAAACGGAAAACTTACCACCACCGATCCAATTGCTTATATCCGCAGATATGCACAGTTTCAAATACAAGATGAGGATGTTTCTAAAATGAAATACATCTTGAGCCAAATTAGATATTACGAACTATTAGCCAGTTTCGATGCTAAATTTATAGAAGATAATTTTGTAGAAAAAGGACGTATTCGTATTTCTAAAATGAAGAAATTTTGGAAAAACAACAAAGACTATTCCATATACAAACAGTATAATTTGTACACCAACGATTTGGTAACTGCTATTTTAGAAGATGAAGGATTGGTATCAAAAATGGACGATGCGGTTCGCGTAAAAATGTCAAAAGACAAACTCGATGGTATTACGCCACAAGAAACCTTAGAGAATTATTATTCGGCCAGCTTAAACCAATTGGGTTGGATTAATTGCGATAAGTTTTCTGGCATACGCAGAAAAGTAACAACGAGCATTCTTACAGCAGGCGTAATTGGCGAACGTGTTTTTGTGTTTATTAAGCGTTTCAGAAGTATGATGTCGGCCAATTTTGGAGAAGGAAGTTTTTCAATAGATATTCCACCTCGCGAAAAAGCTAAAGCGATAAGCATAGCGGCGGTAAACGGCAAACCGCAACTTTCTATTGTAGGCTTTGAAAGCAAAGACCAAGCTCGCATTATGCCCGATTACAAGGAAGTAACCATAGAAGAAATGCAAGAAGCATTGGCAGCATTATAACAATAAATAGCAAGGAATTCCAGTTTTTTTTTGAGACACTCAGTTGAAGCTCAACCCTAAGAATTCAGCTTGCTGAAAAGAGTATAAAGCTTAGTGTCCGAAACTTCGGACTTAGTGTTAAAAGAACTTCTTTGAGAAAGATTTGTATTACGTCGTTTTACATACCGCAGCTACGCAGCTCATTTTTTCTTTGCCCATTTTTGGGCAACAGACTGGTCATCGCTTACAGTTGTTTTAAGACTTTGGTTTTAGCAAACTGCCTGCGGCACCAAATAACCCTGCAATTAAACCGCCTAATGCTGCAGCAAAATAGGGTGTAACGTTGGCGGGCATCGAAAATAAATCACCCACTATACTACGAATTGTTCCATAATCGAAAAAGTAAATGCTGCCCAACCAAACCAAGTAAACAGATATAAATGAAACTAAAAAAGACTTAGCCCAACTAAGTTGTGCATAATAGCACACAGCTAAACTTATTGGAGCAATAATCCACCAAGGCAAGTAGATTGAAAGTACAAGGCTTAAAGCCGCAATAATTAAAAACGAATAGCTCAGTTTCATTGCTTTATAGTTATGCTAAATTTAGGATTAGGTATTTCTTGTGCTTTGGTTTCTATGGTGAGTTTGTCATACTGACCACTTGCCCATTTTTCTATGTTGTTTTTGTAATAAGCACTTGCAGGGTTTCCACTTTGTCCGCCGGGATAAATGCCATAAGCGGTTGGTTTTTCGGTAAGTTCTACAACCATTCGCCAACTTGGCCCAAAGCTTTGCTGCATTGCGTTTATGGAATGTTTATACCCTCCGATTTGAATATTTTCTTGAGAAAAAGCGGGTAAACGGGTAAGATGCGGAATGCGTGCTTTCTTGTAATCGACCCACTTTGGTACATCTCGGCCTAGTTTTTCCAATGTTTTAACAAAGGATTGAGCCACAATATCAAGCACGGTTTCTTGCTTTTTAGTAGATGCTATATCAAAAAACTTGTTGGTAGGATTTTTTTCTAATAAACTAATGGTTACCCAAATATCGGGCTCTGGTAATGCGGTTACGTCTCTCACGCCATATACTTCATCCCAAAGCAATTCATGAAATTCAGTAAACCACGTATCGAATATCGTAGCTGCTTTAGAATCAGCTGTATAGTTATAATCCCATTCTTTTATCAGCTCGGTAAATGCGTGTTTGTGGTAGCTTTCGTCTAAGTATTTTAATAAAATTGGCAATGCTTCCTCTGCCTGAATGCTGTAAACATTCTGCTGCAAAGCAATCATATCGTGTGCCGAAATGCTATCCATTTTGCTTAGCATTCTGTTTGTCATTCTACCTCTATAGGGTTCAAAACTACCATTGTAATAATATGGATAAGCAGAGTAAGTGCTCCATTGGTTGGCACTGGTTACAAAACCCGTTTTAGGATTACGAATTTGCGGATTTTGATTGCGGGGAATGAATCCTTGCCAATCGTCAGAAGAAAGTTTGCCAGTACTTACCATACGACCTTGTCCAGCACGTTTTACAGGAATGCTCCCATTTACACGTAAGCCAATTTCGCCATGATTATCGGCGTACAAAAAGTTTTGAAACGGACAATAAAATCCGCCAGTAGCATCCAAATATTCATCGTAATTTCTGCATTGCATTCCCTTTACAAAGGTTTGAATTTCAGGGCCAGGAGCCATGTCGTGTGCCAGCCAACGCAACGCTAAATTTTTATCATCGTCCACCACTGGTCCCCAAAAAGTATAGCGTACAGAGTCTATAACATCACGCTTATTTTTAACTTTTATAGTTTCTACTCGGTATGTAACGTCCATTTTTTTACCATCTAAACCATAAACCGTTTGGTTACTATCTAGCCAGTTTATTTCATGATAATCCATTACATCATGGCCAACATTGGTTTCTCCCCAAGCAATGTGCTCGTTAAACCCAATCATAATGCCCGGTTGTCCGGGCAAGCTTACACCGCGAGCAGAAAATGCAGGTGTAGTGATGGCTATCTCGTACCAAGCTGATGGAAGAGTTAAACCCAAATGCGGATCGTTTGCCAAAATAGGAGTGCCACTTGCCGTTTTACTGCCTGCTACAGCCCAATTATTGCTTCCCACTCCGGGGTTAGAACGGGGCCGTTCTATACCGGCTATAATTTTATTTGCAACAGTGTTATCTGCTAAATCTAAACGTGGATTTGCGTACGGATATGGGCCAGGAATTACAGGTACGTCTTTAATGTTATGTTCAGGATAAATCGTAGCAAAGTCAGACTTGCCAAAGAGTTTTAGAGCGTTACTCATCTCGATATCTTCTTCGTAACCTGCAAGGGTTTGTGTCATGGCTTTTAGGTGAAGAGCACAATGCCTTGGAGTCCATTCTGTAGGTGCAAAATCAAGCAACTTGTATTCCATGGGGTAATCTTCTGGTTTAAGTTGGTTAATAAAATGGTTTACGCCACGGCTATATTGTTCTACCAAAGCATAACTTTCTGGAAACTTCTTCCATCCTTCAACTGCATTATCTGCGGCAAAACCTAAACCTAATCTGCGTTGTTTTTTATCGTATTCTAGTAAGCTTTCTCCAAAAACTTCCGCCAACCTACCGTCGGGAGATCGGGTAGAAACATCCATTTGAAACAAACGATGATAAGCCTCTACGTAACCTTGGGCAAACAAAGCATCTTCTATATTTTGGGCATAAATATGTGGAACCATACGGTCATCAAACACAATTTTTACCTCGTTTTTTACATATTTAGAGTTTAAGTCTATATCGGTGTAAGTTAATTTGTCTTCCGAATTTTGCCAAACGCCCGTGTACGGATTTAGTAATTTGCCCAATGGCGGCAACGGATTATCGCCTATTTTCCACGAATGTTCTAGTATATAAACAAGAACCAAACCTATAAGTAAAAGAGAGAGCCCCGAAATTTTTCGCATTGTAACCTCAAACTTAGCATTTTTTTAATGCGTTGCTTTGTTTGTAGGGTATAAAAAATGGTTGAATTGGCATAATTCAGGCTTGAGCAAAACGGAATAACGTTCTAAAACTGGCTACTTAAGCGGCTTTTCAGGCTTGTTATTATAGAATTGAGCAAAGATGATTAATGCTGCTATGGCAACGGAAATGCCTATCAAAACTTCGGATTAAAGTGTTGTGAAAGGTTCTCCTGTTAAGCAGTAATTGATACTAGGAGCCACTCCAAAAAAATCACAAAAATGATAAAGCGATTTGTATTTTTCGAAAAAAGGATATTCTTTTTATTCTTAAAACGATTATTGGAAACAGTTGTTTTAAGAACATTGACACCTGAACAAACAAACCGCATAATAGAAATGGCGTGGGAAGACCGCACCACGTTTGATGCTATAAAACAGCAATTTGGCATGGCTGAGCAAGAGGTAATTGCCCTAATGCGAAAAGAAATGAAACCCAGCAGTTTTAGAATGTGGCGAGAGCGGGTACAAGGCAGAAAAACCAAACACGCCGCTTTACGAAACTTTGTAGAAGGAAGACACAAATGCAATTTGCAACGTACCATTACCAATAATAAAATTAGTAAACGCTAATCTTCTTGCTCTTCATAAACTGCATCCGAAGCTTCTAGCATTTCCTTTTCACCATTTAACTTTATGGAGGTAATGGTCGCATCTTTTAATAATGATGCAATGCTAAACTTCTGTTCTGTTCTTACTAATGCCTTGCACTTATCATCGTAAGTTGTGTGCTTTAGCCAAATATTTACTTCACCTTTTTCTACACGTGGCGTTTGTACTAAAGAGAATTGGTGCGGCTTTACACAACCTCCTCCATACTGCAATTTAGCCACTAAGGTGTCTCCTACTATTTCAGAAGAAATAAAGGTATAACTCAAATCTTTCTTTTCTACTATTGGTACTAATGGCACTTCCATCACTTTTTTATGAATACCACAACCAGCCCATACTATCAAGCAAAAAATTGCCGCTATGCTATATTTTACCATACTATAATTTTCTTCGCAATTTTGGTGCCGTTTACAACCGAACCAATAACATAAGTTCCAGCTGCTAAATTCAATTCAGCCATTTGATGAGGTTCTAAGCTTAAATTTTCCACTTGTTGCCCCATAATATTACTTACCGTTATAGACAATAACGAATTTGTTTTACTGCTAAAAATCAGCTTGCCTTGCTCGCTCGATACGTTATATAACGGTCCAATTTCAATTGACTCTACTAAAGTTGTTGATGAAGCTATTTGGTTATTTATCCAGTTAATGTAGCTGCTTACTTTGGCATACACACCAGGTTGTTTTGCTTCAGCACAGCCGTACCCCCAACTTACCACTCCTATTTGCGTAGTATCACCATTTTCCATTACGAATAGTGGTCCGCCACTGTCGCCATAGCACGCATCTTTTTGGCCAGCCGCATAGCCCGCACAAAGCATACTTTGCAGAAC
>Ga0102812_10000507_pt1 | contig 27878 bp, 33 predicted proteins | sample ColrivemetaGS713_FD_79334 | JGI IMG/M metagenome (GOLD analysis project Ga0102812, IMG submission 79334) | Estuarine microbial communities from the Columbia River estuary - Flood tide ETM metaG S.713 | ecosystem: Environmental > Aquatic > Marine > Intertidal zone > Estuary | place: USA...
TCCAATACGGTGCCCCGCCCCACGGTGGTTGCGCGGCGGGCATCGACCGGATCGTGATGCTGCTGGCGGATACCGCCAACATCCGCGAAGTTATCATGTTCCCGATGAACCAGCGGGCCGAAGACCTGATGATGGGCGCGCCCTCTGAACCGATGAACGAACAGCTACGCGAATTGCGTCTGCGGGTTCTCCCACCCGAGGCCTGATCGGCGGCCTTTTGCAAGGTGCACAAGAATTCAAGGGGGCAGGGGATGAAACCGCTGCCCCCTTTTGCCATATAGAGGTGGTAAGGAAAGGATATTCCTTTGGGTTTTGAACCGACGCTTGCCGCGATCCGCTTTGGTTATGGGCTTTCACCGCGGGTGATGGCCCCGCAATCGGTGTCCGAGATGATGGGGCTCTTGCGCGGGCCGGACCGTATGGCGGGCCGGTTCCCGATCCCCGGACCGATGGAGGCCCAACCGACCGAAGCCGCGTGGCGCGACCAGCAACGGGCGCGGCGCGAAGCACAGGAAAGTGGCGATCAGGCGCGGATCGACGCGATCGAGGCCCTGACAAAGGATATGCAGGCGCAGACCGCGCAGACCTATCGCAGCAATTTCGCGGCGACCCTTGGCCGGATTATCGAAACGCCGGACGGGTTTCGCGAAAGGCTGGTGCGGTTCTGGGCCGATCATTTCACAGTCCGGTCGCGGGCGAACCTGACCAACCATCTGGTTACGCCTTACGTCGAGGCAGCGATCCGCCCCCATGTGACTGGATCGTTCCGCGATATGCTGCGGGCGGTCGTCACCGCCCCGATGATGTTGCAATACCTTGATCAATTGCGGTCGGTCGGGCCAAACACGGCCAATGGGCTGCGGACCGGCAAAGGGCTCAACGAAAATCTGGCGCGCGAGATGCTGGAGCTGCACACGCTGGGCGTGGGTGGTCCCTATACGCAAGACGATGTGAGACAACTGGCCGAACTTTTGACGGGGCTGAACTATCGCCCCGATAGCGGCTTTGTCTATCTGCCCAACAACGCCGAACCGGGGGCCGAGACGGTTCTGGGCGTCACTTATGACGATGCGGCCTCGGTCGAGGTGATCTTTGCGGCGGTCGAGGATCTTGCGCGCCATCCGCAGACCGCGCGGCATCTGGCGACAAAGCTCGCCGTGCATTTCCTGTCCGACACGCCCCCCGCAGACCTGATCGACGCATTGGCGGCGGCATTCACGGGGGACGATGGGGCGCTTTTGCCGGTCTATGACGCCTTGCTGGCGCATCCATCGGCGTGGGACCCCAAGTTGCAAAAGGTCAAACAGCCCTTTGGCTTTGTGGCATCTGCGCTGCGGGCCTTGGGCTATGATGCGGCCCGGATCGCGGGGATGACGGACAAGGATTTTCGCAACGGGTTGACCGTGCCGCTTCGCGTGATGGGGCAGGATTGGGAAAAGCCGAACGGGCCGGATGGCTGGCCCGAAGAGGCCGACGCATGGGTGACCCCGCAGGGCATGGCGGGGCGCATCCATTGGGCGCTGAATTCCTTGGGCGATATCGTGCCGGACCTGCCAGAGCCGCGGGCCTTTGTCCGGCAGGCGCTGGGCGCCTATGCGACCGATACGGTGCGGGACGCGGCGACAGAGGCGGGGACGCCTGCGCTGGGGGTCGGGATCGTCCTGTCGTCAGCGGTATTTCAACGGAGATGACGATGGACCGTCGGAAATTCCTGATGCAGGTTGGCGCGCTTGGCTGCACCACGGCGGCCTCGCCCCTTGTCACGCCGATGGCCTTTGCCAGCGGGCCTTGGGACAATCGGCTGGTTGTGATCGTGTTGCGCGGTGCGATGGACGGTCTGGATGTCGTGCAGCCCTATGGCGACCGGAACTTGCAGGACTTGAGGCGGACCATTTCGGTTGGACCTGATGGCGGTGCCTTTGATCTGGATGGATATTTCGCGATGCACGCGGGCATGGCCGACCTGATGCCGCTTTGGCAGGCGGGGGATCTGGGCTTTGTGCAGGCGGTATCGACACCCTACCGCGACCGACGCAGCCATTTTGACGGGCAGGATATTCTGGAAACCGGCGGGGCCGACCTTTCGGGCGGGCTGCGCGATGGTTGGTTGAACCGCTTGTTGCAGGTCGTGCCGGGGGCAATGACCGACACCGCCTTTGCGGTCGGGCGCGAACAGATGTTGATCCTCAAGGGCGAGGCGCCGTTTTCCAGTTGGTCGCCAGAGGCCAAGCTGGGGATGTCACCCGAAACCCTGCGCTTGATCCAAAAAGTGCAAGAGGGCGACCCCTTGTTCGAGCAGGCCAGCGCCGAAGCGGTCCAATTGGCGCAAGTCATGGCGGGGCGCGACCCCGAAGAGGCCGCTGTGCAAACCGCGATGTCAGGTCTGACCCTGCATGGCGACCATGTGCAGATCGCCGAATTCGCCGCCGCGCGATTGCTGCAGGACACGCGGATCGCGAGCTTTTCCATTTCGGGCTGGGACACGCATGGCAGCCAAAAGGCCGCGATGAACCGGCCTTTGTCGCGTTTGGCTGATACGCTGCGGACCTTGCAGGTCTCGCTCGGGTCGGTTTGGGATAAGACGGCTGTGGTCTGCATGACCGAATTCGGCCGGACAGCCCGTGAAAACGGGTCGGGTGGAACCGACCACGGAACGGGTGGCGTGATGATCTATGCAGGGGGGGCGTTGCGCGGGGGGCAAGTTCTGGGCGATTGGCCGGGCCTGTCAGAAGGCGCGCTTTATGCGGATCGCGATGTGATGCCGACCCGTGACGTGCGCGCCCACGCCGGTTGGGTCATTCGCGGGATACTTGGGCTTAACCAAGGTTTGATCGAACAGGCCCTGTTTCCGGATCTGGATATGGGGCCTGATACAGGGATCATGCGTTAGCCCCGTTTTTGGGGCCTTGGGCGCAGGGTGATCGCGTTAGATGCCGGTTTCAACGCTGTCCAGAACTTCGGCTGTGCCACTTGCAAGGGTGCGCGACGGTCCGCCAATTGCGGCCATGACGGCGACGCCCAAAAGCACCAATCCTGCGGTCAGAACCATCCAGTCGATGGTCGCGTTACCGTCTTCTTCGTTCCAGAACCTAGCGAAAAACTGTTTCATCTTACCAATCCAATCAATGGGCCGAAGTATTCGGCGCCTTGTGTCTGGTTTGACGCAAGAAAAAGGCAGGATTTCGACTGTGTTTAGGTTCTTTCGGGGACATTTCCACCATTGGTAGGTTTCGGATGCGGCGTGTGCCGCGTAGGGGTGTCTTACAGCGGGGGCACAGCATTCAGGCGGTTCTGCACCACCGCCGCGAGTTTCGCGATTTCGGGCCGGACCGGTCCGCCGTTGCGCCGAACGTCGGACAGGGAATCAACCGCCGCGCCCAGGATCTTGTCCGAGGCGCTGCGCGCCACGCCGCCCAGAAACTGCGTTAGATAGTCAAGGTGCATGTCAGATTCGGTCCCGCTTAGGACTGTGACAACATGGGCAAGATCGTCGCGAAATGCGACAGGGTCTGGCCGGATGAATTCTTCGTGCAGGGGGCGGGGGCCCATTGGCTGACGTTCTGGCGGAAGATGGCAGAGGATCGTCTGCTGGAATTCAGCGAGGCTTTGAACCGGCTTTTCCAAAAACCCGTCCGCCCCTGCCGCCAAGGCACGCTGCGCCCCGTCTGCGTCCCCCGATGTTCCCAAAAGGACATCGACGCGGGGTGTTGCCCGATCAAGCTGTTCCAGCAGTGTTTCCCCCGGTCCATCAGGCAGGCCAAGATCGACAATCACGACGGACGGCCGATAGACCTTGAGGTGCTGGTGGGCATGGTGCAGGTTATCGGCCCGCCGGATACGTGCCCCCGACCGCAGACACAGCAGCCGCATCGCCTCGCAGGCAAAGCGGCTGTCTTCGACAACAAGAACCGTCAGCCCCAAAAGCGGGCGATTGGCGGTCGGCGGGCGGGTCATGATGAAATCGTCAAGATTGTCCATTTTCGGGGTCCACTCTGCCAAAGGAGTCGTTTCGCGATCAGCAAAGCATGGGTAAGGTAAACCTTGGGTTAATGGCGAAACCGGAGGGTTGCCCGCGACGCTTTGTCAGGCATTGCGATGTTGCGCCCCTGCTGTCCACGCGGGATAAGGATGCAAACCTAAGGGAGCCCCAAATGATCGGACGTTTGAACCACGTGGCCATTGCTGTGCCGGACCTCGAAGCCGCAGCCGCCCAATATCGTGATACTCTGGGCGCGGTTGTTCGCCCTCCGCAGGACGAACCCGACCATGGGGTCACGGTCGTTTTTATCGAATTGCCCAACACCAAGATCGAGCTTTTGTATCCGCTGGGGGAAAATTCGCCCATCGCGGGATTTCTGGAAAAGAACCCATCGGGTGGCATCCACCACATGTGTTACGAGGTCGAGGATATTCTGGCCGCGCGGGATACGCTCAAAGCCTCGGGCGCGCGGGTTCTGGGGACGGGCGAACCCAAGATCGGCGCGCATGGCAAACCTGTGTTGTTCCTGCATCCAAAGGATTTCAATGGGTGCCTGATCGAACTGGAACAGGTTTAAGGCCTGCTTTGCCCTTGTCCCCTGACGATTGCCGCGTATCTAACACCTGACACTGCCTGAACAGGAGCCCGCCATGGGGATCACCTCTGCCATCGTTCTTTACGCCGTTTGCTGGTTCATGACCTTGTTCGTGGTCCTGCCCCTGCGGATGCAAACCCAAGGCGAAGCGGGCGAGGTAGTGCCGGGCACGCCGTCGTCAGCGCCGGCCAATCTGAACCTCAAGCGTAAGGCGGTCACCACGACGATTTTTGCCACCATCGTTTGGGTCATTTTGGTCAGCATCATCTGGTCGGGCTGGATCACCATCGACAGTCTGGACTGGACCAAATCCTTGGCCCCCGTAGGCAAATCCTAGCGCCGCGCCAATCTGTGAAAGAGGTGGGTAAAGGTCGCGGCCCCCAGAACGGGGATCACCAGATTGACCAAGGGGATCGACAGCGGCAGCGCCATCAGCACCCCCGCAAACCAGATTTGCCCCATGTTTTCCGCCCTTAGCGCCCGCGCCCCTTCGCGCCCTAACCGTCGCATGGCGGCGATCTGGAAATATTCCCGCCCCAGCAGGAACCCGTTCAGCGCATAGAACAGGATGGGCGACAGAAAGGGAAACAGGGCATAGATGAACAGGGCGACAATATTGGCCCCGATCAATATGCCCAGAAAGTTCAACGTATCCCGCAGCCCTTCGCCAAAGCTGACCCGCGGTGGCACGGGAAGATGGGGATAGTGTTTGTCCTCGACCGCTTGCGCCACATCATCGAGAAACAACGAGGTGATCGACGACGCCACGGGCACCATCAGAAAGCTGGACAGAAAGATCACGAGGATCAACGAGCCGATGCTGAGGAGATCGCCAAGCCAGGTCACGGGGCCGACGCCCGGAATCTCGACGCTGTCGGGGCTCAGGCCCTGAACGAACCAGAGAAACGCCGCGTAAAAGACGATCAGCAGGGCAAAGGTCAGCCCGACGCCCAACATCATGACGCGCCGGAAACGCGGGTCGCTGAGTTGCCCGAGCGCCTTGGCGAAATCGCTGAAAATCATTGCTCGGCCCAAGTGGTGATCGCGGCGATATCTGGGCGGGGGCGTTCCGGCGGTGTGTTGGTCCGCGTGCCGATATGGATCAGCCCGGCGACGGTTTCGGCAGGGCCCAGATCAAAGGCAGGACCAGCAAAGCCGCGATCGAGCGCCACCCAACCTGTCAGCCAGCAGGCCCCCCATCCGGCTGCCAGCGCCGCGTTGACAAGGCCAAGACAGGCCGCACCCGCCGAATGGATCTGTTCGATCTCGGGGACTTTTTCGCTGGGTTTAATCGACTGGATGACCGCCACGATCAGATTGGCGTCGCCGAATTGCGAAATCCCCTTGGCTGCCTTGTCGGGGTCGATGCCCGTCTTGGCAGCATAGTCTGCCGCCGCCGCCGATAGCCGCATGAGCGCAGCTTTGGTCAGCACAACAAAGCGCCAGGGTTCCAGTTTGCCGTGGTCGGGCACCCGCGCGGCTGCTGTCAAAAGTTCGGTGATCGCGTTCCGGTCGGGAACCGGCGTTGTCAGAGTCTTGGCCGGATGCGACCGGCGGGTCAGCAGAAATTCGGTAACGGCAGCATTGGGCGTGGTCATGACATGTCCTTTGATCGGTCTTGGGACAGATGTCATGTCTGCAGGCCCAAGGGTCAAGGCCTGCCGTCCATCAAATCAGGTCAAAGTGCCTGATCGCCCCCATAAATATAGCCGTCGATCACATAGACCTTGCCGTAGTTGCCCGGGGTGCTTTCGACGCGGACCCGCGACCAGTCGCCTGCGTCCGACACGTCGATGACCGACATGCCCAGCGACACCTGATTGCGCAGCCAGTTGGCGTGATCCACGCGGATTTCGCGGTCGGACACGATTTGCGAGACTACGGCGACATGGCCCATTGGCAGCGCACGGGTTCCCGCAAAGGCCATGACGGCCCCCAAGGCGGGTTCATGACCGCGATGATAGGTGCCAGCCGCCTGATCCCACCATGTTTCGGCATTGCCACGGATGTCGATACCAGTGGCATTGCGCGCAAAGGGCACGCACCAGACCCGTTGACCGGCCGACCGCATCGCCTTGGCCTGCGTCACGGCATGGTTCAGACGGGCCTGATCCAGACCGGTCTGATTGCGGGTCGCCATCTCGGCACCGGGTTTGGCGCAGGCAGCGCAGAGCAAAAGCACGCCCATAACCGCAACAAGTCCTGCCCGTTTGGGCAAGTGAGCCTGAAATTCCATCAATTGTCCCTTCTGCGTGGTCGCAGTTATTCGGCGCTGGTCTGTGTCAGCTCTCTGCCGGAGTTGCGCCGAAAATCACGAAAAACTGCACAAAGGCAATATTGCCGTGATCGGACCGGCGACAATCCGCCAAACGGGTCAGGACAGACCCAAGGCCTCGGCCATTTCAGAGATCTGGGAGGAGGCAAAGCGATTGAAGGGCGCGGTTGGTTGTCGTTGCGGCCAGACATCCCCAAAAGGATCCGCAGCATGGATCGAACTGCCGGACATCTGCTGCAAAACCGCATGGCCGCAGAAGGGAACATAGGTTTCCGAATAGCCGCCCTCGTGCACCATGACCAATCTCGACCCGCAGACCTCTGCCGCCAGATCCATCACCCGTTGCGTCATCGCGGCAAAGGTTCCCTGATGGCAGAGCATCCGCCCCAAGGGATCGTTGCCCGCCGCATCAAAGCCGCAGGCGATGATCAGCACATCCGGCCGGAAGGCCGAAATGACGGGCAGGGCCAGCCGGTCGAGCGTTTCAAGATAGATGTCGTGCCCGCAGCCGGGGGGTAGCGGGATATTCAGATTGGCCCCGACCCCGGCACCCGCCCCGCGGTCGCCAAAGCCGCCTGTGTCCATCGGATAGTTCCGATCCTGATGGATGGATACCGTCAGCACATCGGGGTCCTCATAAAAAATCGCTTCGGTCCCGTTGCCGTGGTGCACATCCCAATCGAGCACCGCAAACCGCTGACCCAAGCCTTGGGCGCGGGCGGCCTCGATGGCGATGGCGATATTGGCCAAAAGGCAGAAACCGTTGGGGAAATCGGGCAGGCAATGGTGCCCCGGCGGACGGGACAGGGAATAGGCGTTGGTGGCAGTGCCTTGCAGAACCGAAAAGAGCGCGGCCTTGGCAAGTCCTGCCGACACGGCCGCGATTTCATAGCCACCGGGGCCAAAGGGCGTCCGGCGGCCCAATTCGCCGCCCTGACCATCGGACAGTTCCTTGAACCGATCCAGATAATGGGCCGGGTGGACCCTGCGCAGGTCCTCGGTCGTGGCGGGATCGGCGCCGCGCAAGGACAGGTCCCGCGACAGGCCCGTGACTTCGATCAGGTTCTTGAGCCTGCGTTTGCTTTCGGGGCTTTCGGGAAGGCCGCCCAAGAGGGGCTGGACCAGACCACCCACCGGCACCATGCCCGCGTAATTGCCGCCGCCATGCCAGAAACAGCGTTCGTCGGAATAAAAGGCGGTGGTCATTGGTGTCTCCCTGATCTTGTTAGGGGCAACTTGACCGACCGTGTTTGACTTGCCAAGACAAACCATGACCGATTTGTCCCACCTTGCCCGAACGGGTGCTGAAATATCCGTGCGGGTGACGCCAAAGGCCAGTCGCGACCGGATCACGGTCGAAGACGATCAGATCAGGGTCTATGTGACGACGGTGCCCGAAGATGGCAATGCGACGGCGGCGGTGCAAAAGCTGCTGGCCAAGGCGCTAGGCGTCGCCAAGACCCGCCTGACACTGCTGCGCGGCGCGACGAGCAGGGACAAGGTATTCCGGATCGACCCGTGATCAGGCCTTTTGGGTTTTGATCCGATAAATGCCTTCGGGCAGGTCGAGCGCAGCCTGCAAATCGCGGACCTGCGCCAGTGACAGCGTTACCTTCATGACCCGATCCTCGACGGGGTCATATTGTTCGAGCGTGACGCAATCCTCAAAGGCGTTGACTGTCACGTCCTCGGTCAGGCCTGCGTGGCCTTCGTCGATGAGGGTGATCACTGTCGCATCAAAGTCGTGTTCGATTGTAAACATGGTTTCAGCCTAGGGCGCGGCATCTTTCCGCGCAAGCGGTCCGCGTGACTGGGTCCCCTATGGAATGGGGTCTGGTGGAAAAATTGCCGCCATATTATGCATCCATCGCCCCGCCCAGATGGGGCCGACAGGAAAGACCAGAACCGATGTATCGCTTCGCCGCCAATCTCCGCCCGATGTTATTGTCTGTCTGCCTTGCCGCATTGGCAGGCTGTTCGTCTATCGTGGTCGGGGTCGATCAGACCGATCCGATCAACCCGACGGCAACTGTCGGGTTGCGGCCAGTGGTTGGCGCAAACGGGCTTGCTCCGACAGCGACCTCGGCCATGTTCCGCGCGGTTGTCGCCGATGTCGAACCGGTGGCCGAACGCGAATGCCGGATACGGTCGCCGCACTATAACTGCGACTTTGCGATCACGATCGACGAAACCCCCGGATTGCAGGCGAATGCCTATCAAACCATCGACGCGCAGGGGCGACCGGTGATTGCCTTTACCCGCGCCATGCTGGGCGAGGTGCGCAATGCGGATGAACTGGCCTTTGTTCTCGGGCACGAGGCCGCGCACCATATCGCAGGGCATCTGGAGCGGCAGCAGACCAATGCCGCGATCGGGGCCCTGGTTTTCGGGCGTCTGTTTGGCGGCACGGCGGCCGCATCGGAACGGGTCCGCACCGCCCAACAAATCGGTGCGGCTGTCGGGTCGCGGACCTTTTCAAAAGATTTCGAACTGCAGGCCGATGCGCTGGGTACGGTGATCGCGGCGCGGGCCGGATATGATCCGCTGAAGGGGGCGCAGTTCTTTGCGCGGGTGCCGGACCCCGGGAATGAATTTCTGGGATCACACCCCGCGAATGCGGACCGGATTGCCACCGTCGAACGAACTGTCGCCGGTATGGCGCAGTAGGGTTACAGCGTTGCAAAGCTTCCCATGGTGATGGCGGTAAAGAAACACCCTGACCCGCCCAAGACAAAGCCATGCCAGATCGCCAGCGAAAACCGCAGCCGTTCCCAGTTAAAGAAGATCACCCCTGCCGAATACAAAAGCCCGCCCACAGCGATCAGGACCGATGCCCTGACTGGCAAGAGCGGGAAAAGCGACCAGACGATAAGCAGGCTCGCCCAGCCGAGCGCCAGATACATCAACGGCCCCAATTTGCCCGGGCGGCGCCAAAAGAACAGCTTGAGCACGGCGGCGAAAATCGCCACCCCCCAGACCATGACCAGAACCGCATAGGCAAAGGCCGACCCGATCAGCACGACCAAGGGCGTATAGGTCCCCGCGATTTTCAGATAGATCGCCGCATGATCGATCCGCCGGAGCAAGGGGCGCGCGCGTTCCCACGGCGTGAAATGATACAGCGCCGAGGCGCAGAGGCTGAACGACAGGGCGAGCGTATAGACGCCCAAGGCCGCGATCTGCCCGCCGGTCAGCTGCGTGGCTGCAAGGTAAAGAACCATGCCCGTGCCGCCCAAGGCAAACAGGACCCCCAAGGCATGGATGGTCGCATCGGCGATCCGTTCGGATCGGTCATAGGCAGGATACATGTCGCACTCGTGGTTCATTTCTCGGCCTCATAAGGCTAGGCGCTTTGCGCCAACGGTCCATGTTCTCGTCGCGTCAACCCGCGGGTAATCGGCGGGTATAGGCCGAGAGTGTCCGAAAAATGCGTCACTTAAATGACAACGGCGCGGTCGGACCATGCCGAAACCGCGCCGTTTGAATGGCTTAGGGGTATGACCGGATCAGACGTCCGGGCCGCGATCTTTGCGCCGGAACAGGTTCTTGATCCAGATAAAGGGGGCCAACAGCAAAATGGCCAGCTTGGATTTGAACAGCATCGCAAAGAACGCGGCGATGCCCGTCACGGCGCCTTTACCGTATTGCAGCCCTGCCAGACCGGCGAGAACGCCCACCGCACCCACGGCGGCAACCGTGTCGCCCGAGGTAAAGGAAGCATAGGCCTCGGTCTGGCTGGGGTGGTATTGGTCGAGGGTGGCATTGATCAATGCCTCGACTTCTGCGGGGCTGATGTCGATTCCGTCGGGGATGATCGAAAAGGGAACATAGCCGCGACGGTCAAAGACGGTGGCCTTGATGTTGATCTGGGGGTCGCCTGCCCAAGTGATCTTGGTCGCGTAGTAGAGGTAATTCTTTTCGGTGTTCAGCGTAGGTTCGACCAGCCAGCCGTCAAAGGTGATGGTCTGGCCGATGGCAGCCCCCTGCGCGACAGTGCCGCGGATCAGGTCGGAGGCAATCGCTTGGACCATGTCGTTCTTTTCCGACGAATTCCAGTCATCGAGTTTGACATAGCCGTCCGAATTCGGCCGTTCGATCAGGGTCGTATCCACGCCGGGGACCGCAAAGACGATAAAGGCATCGATCGACGAACAGCTGTCCCAGCCCCATTCGGTCAGGGCCATGGTGCAGGCCCCATCATGGTCGAGGAAATAGGCCTCTTGATTGGTCGGAATTTCGACTTCGCCGCGCGAAACCGCGACAGGGGCCGCGACCGGCTGGAAATCATATTGCGGCGCTTCGGTTTGGGCTGCGGCACACAGGGGGAACAATGCAGCTACCGAAAAGGCAAAAGCGATAGAACGAAAAGACAAGGCACACTCCTTAGGGTTGGATATGGCCTTGTCACGGTTTCGTGAGCGGCTATGCAAGAAATTCTTGCATAAATTGTGTCACGGCTTGGCGGTTTTTGCGTGACGTGTGCTGGGATGCAACGCTTTGCCGAGGATATGGTCGGCGCGGTTGACGACCTTTGCCGCAGGGCCAACGATTTCAGGATCGGGTGCACAGGCGACCGTGGTGTCCTTGTCGGGATAGTCCAGACCTGCAAGAAAATGCCGCATACAATTGATCCGCGCGCGTTTCTTGTCGTTCGATTTGACGACCGTCCAAGGCGCGTCGGCGGTGTCGGTGTAAAAGAACATCGCCTCTTTGGCTTCGGTGTAATCGTCCCAGCGGTCAAGGCTCGCCTTGTCGATGGGGGACAGCTTCCATTTCTTGAGCGGGTCGGTATCGCGGCTTTCGAACCGGCGGCGTTGTTCATCGCGGGTCACGGAAAACCAGTATTTGAACAGCCGGATGCCGGAACGCGTCAGCATCCGTTCAAGGTCTGGCGTCTGGCGCATGAATTCCAGATATTCCTCGGGTTCGCAGAACCCCATCACCCGTTCAACGCCTGCGCGGTTATACCAGCTGCGGTCGTAGAACACCATTTCGCCCTTGGTCGGCAGGTGTTCGATATACCGCTGGAAAAACCATTGCCCCTTTTCGGTGTCCGAGGGTTTGTTGAGCGCCACGACGCGGGCTGCGCGGGGGTTGAGGTGTTCCATGAACCGCTTGATCGTGCCGCCTTTGCCCGCCGCATCGCGCCCTTCGAACAGGATCACGAATTTCTGGCCGGTTTCCTGCGCCCATATCTGCACCTTGAGGAGTTCCGCCTGCAGCTTGGCTTTTTCGGCCTCATAGGGGCCGCGGGCCATTCTGGCGCTGGCACGGCGGGGTTTGGTGGGTTGGGCGACAAGAGCGGTGGTGGTCGGCGACTCTACGGTCATGGATCGGGAACCTTTCACTGTTGGATGTCCCATTTTATCCGGCCTGAAGGTCCTCTGCCTTGATGTGGCGCAAGTTTGATGCAGGTCAAAGCCGCGCGCCCGCGTCGGTGGCATCAAAGGGGCGAACGAGGACAGGAGGCGGCAATGGTCGATCCCATGAAACTATCTATCAGCGCGGGGCGCATGGGCCGGATGGCTGACAGGCTCGAAGTTGATCTGGGCGAAGCGATTGCGCGGGGACAGATGAGCCCGCAAGGCTATCGGTCGGCGGTCATGCGCTGCACCAAATGCAGCAACCCCGAAGGCTGCGAGGCGTTTCTGGCGGAGCGTCAGGACAATAGCGCAGCGCCGGAATATTGCGAAAACCTTACCAGCTTTGCCGCGCTGAAAAGCTAAGGCCAGAACGGCGGGGCCGCTCTTGTTCCCTAGGGGGAAGGCTGGCACTCTGCCGTTATGCGGATCATCGAAAATGTCCTGACCGACCGAGGGTCGAAATACGCCGTATCGGGGGCCGAGGTCGCCGATATGGATGGGGTTCAGGCGTTTCTGAAGGACCTCAAACGCAACAAGAAATTCGCGAAGGCCACCCATAATTCATGGGCTGCGATCCTGCCCGACGGCCCCGTCAAGAACGACGACGGCGAGGCCGGGGCAGGCATGGTCATCCAGCGAATGCTGGAACGCGATGGGGTGCACGGACAGGTCGTCTGCGTCACCCGGTGGTTCGGGGGAAAGCACCTTGGCGGGGATAGGTTCCGGCATGTGCAGGAGGCGGTGCGGGTGTTTCTGGCCGCGCGGCAGGATTAGTCGGCGGTTTTCGCCGAAACCGTGCTAGTCTTGCCCGGTCGCGCGGATTGTCGCGCGGTGCATGCCGGTGGCGCAGCTGCCGGGGTGGTCACATTGCACCCGAAAAGGGGACGCCCATGTCGACCTATATCATCAGTGGTAATTATTCACACGAAGCCATGAAAGGGATGATCGCCAAACCGTCTGACCGACAGGCAGCCGTTATGCCGCTCATCACCGGGTCCGGGGGTAAACTGGTGTCCTATTACGTGACAACCGGGGCGTTTGACTTTCAACTGACGGTCGAGACGGACGACGTTCAGGGCCTGATGGCCGCGCTGATCGTCGCAGGCGCCGGCGGCGGTGTCAGCAACATGCAAACCATTCAGGCATTTTCAGCAGCCGAGTTCATGGCCGCGCAGAAAAAGGCCGGGGGGATGGCTGCCGGGTTCAAGTCGGCCGGGCAGTAAGGAAAGGGCGGGGGAAACCCCGCCTTTTGTTTGGGGGGGACCGGGCCCACCTAACCCAGCGCGGTTATGCCGCGCAGCGCCCGACCCTCCCCCCAAGGGAGGGCGCTTCTCGCCTACCCCTAGGGTCGGGCGCTGGGGGGCAATCAATAAACGGCGGGGTTGGCCTACAATCCCGTGCCTACTAGCCACACGGCACCGGCGTTTTCTCCGACCACAACAACACTTTTGAAACGCCCGTCATTTAGTTGCGAGATTTCCCAACGAAAGGAATTGTCGTCAATTAACTGCTTGGTCCAGCCGGGCCACTCCTCACGGCGGAGCCAAACACAAAGGCAGGTGTCTGAGGAATAGTGACCCTTTTCGAAAAGTTGGATTTTTTTCTGCAAAGCGTCGCAAATCTCAGTTTTGATTTTCGATTGATCTGGGTTCGAGTCACGCAGATTTTGGGCCCGATGCTCCCCTTTAGAGAGCATTTTGTCCTCGTCGAAAAGAATTTTCGAATCTGTTTTACTTAACGCTCTTACGATTTCAATTCGCCCGGCTGCGTCTTGAGAGATCGCCGGTTGATTTGAGCGAAAGCGATAATCCGCATCAAAGTGCTTGCCCACTGAATCGGCAGCATCAGACCCGAAACTTGGCCTTAGTTCTATTGATCGGTCCCAATTCTTCAATTTGCCATATTCGGACTTCAAAAGAATGAGCAGCGGCAACCATTCGTTTGTATGTTTCGGACCGGGACCCTCTTTGGTGCGCGAAGGGTGCTGCGTGACCGCGTGTTTCCCGAGTTGGTAGAGCTTAGGGTCATCGTTACGAATGTGTTTGGATTCATTCCAAAAGCTAATTTCGAACTCGTGCAATGTTAGCCAGTCGTCCTGCAGCACTAGTTAGCTTTCCCCCACAAATCATACTCCCCCGCCTCATCCACCGTCACCCTCACCACATCCCCCACGCTCAACCCCTCGGTCGCCTCGTCGATGAACAGGTTCCCGTCGATCTCGGGCGCGTCGGCCCATGTGCGGCAGGTGGCGATGCCGTCCTCGTCGATGTCATCGACGATCACCTCTAGCGTTTTTCCAACCTTGGCGGCCAGTTTCGCCTCGGAAATGGCCTGCGCTTTTTCCATAAACCGATCCCAGCGGTCCTGCTTGACCTCATCAGGCACATGATCGGGGAGGTCGTTTGACCGCGCGCCCGCCACGTTTTCGTATTGGAAGCAGCCGACGCGATCCAGTTGCGCCTCGTCCATCCAGTCCAGCAGGGTCTGGAATTCGGCCTCGGTTTCGCCGGGGTAGCCGACGATAAAGGTCGACCGCAGGGTGATGTCGGGGCAGACCGCCCGCCACGACGCGATTTCGTCCAGCGTTTTGGCCGCCGCCGCAGGCCGCGCCATCCGCTTGAGTGTATCGGGATGCGCGTGCTGGAACGGAATGTCGAGATAGGGCAGGATCAGCCCTTCGGCCATCAGCGGGATCAGGTCGCGCACATGGGGGTAGGGATAGACATAATGCAGCCGGACCCAAGCACCCAGCGACCCCAGATCGCGGGCCAGATCGGTGATATGCGCCCGATGTTCGCGGTCTGTCGCGTGTTTGATATCGACGCCATAGGCCGATGTGTCCTGCGAGATGACGAGGAGTTCCTTGACCCCGGCCGCCACCAGCTTTTCCGCCTCGCGCACCACGGCATGGGCCGGACGCGATTGCAGCCGCCCGCGCATGTCGGGGATGATGCAGAACTTGCACTTGTGGTTACAGCCCTCGGATATCTTGAGATAGCTGTAGTGGCGGGGCGTCAGGCTCACGCCTGTGGCGGGCAAAAGATCGATAAACGGGTCGGGCGAAGGCGGCACGGCCCCGTGGACCGCATCCAGCACCTGTTCGTATTGATGCGGGCCCGTCACCGCCAGAACCTTGGGGTGGACGCCGGTGATATAGTCGGGTTCCGCCCCCAGACAGCCGGTGACGATCACCTTGCCGTTTTCTTGCAGCGCCTCGCCAATCGCTTCGAGGCTTTCGGCCTTGGCACTGTCGAGAAACCCGCAGGTGTTCACGATCACCGCATCGGCCCCTGCGTAATCAGGCGAAATCGCATAGCCTTCGGCGCGCAGGCGGGTCAGGATGCGTTCGCTATCCACCAGCGCCTTGGGGCAGCCCAAGGAGACCATGCCAATCGTCGGCTGGCCCGGGCGAACGGGTTCGGAAAACGTTGCGCGCGGCGCAAGATCGGGGCGGAGGTTGGGCGGGTTCTGGGACATTCACCGCATATACGTCAGCCAAAGGGCGCGGGGAAGGGGCTTCGCTATTGCCCCTCGATCACCGCGGCGACTTTGGCGCCGATGGCGGCGCTGCCTTTGGGCGAGGGGTGAATGCGGTCGGCGCTGTGGTAGCTGTGATCGCCCGAGGGGACGATATCGGCCAGCGACACAAAGGTGATGCCGGGGTCTGTTGCGGCGAAAAGGGCGATCCGGCGGTCAAGTTCGGTGCCAATCGGCCCGCAGCGTTCCACGGGGCTGGCGAAGCCGGGGGTCCGCAGATAGCCGGTATAGACGACCCGTGCCCCGCTGTTCCGGATGAACCGGACTTCGTCCACGATCGCGCCGCTGCTGCCATCGGCCGAGATCAGGCGGTTCATTTCGTCGTCACATTTCCCGCAGCCGCAGCCAAAGAGGATGTCATTGCCATAGCCGCTCATCACGACCCATTCCCAGTTGCCGGACAGGTATTGGGCGGGCAGGCGCATGCCCGCCGCGCCGGAAATCGGCAGGGTATAGAAATAGCGTGCGCCTGCGACCGAACGGTCCACGACCTCTTCGCCCAAATGCGCCTCGATCTGGTCGGCTACGGCCGTTCCGGTCCCACGGTTGGAGGCCATCAAGCTGTCCCCCATCAACAGGATTCGCGACTTGGCCGCCATGGTCGGGCTTTCGCCGCATCCCCAAAGGGTCAGCGCCATCAGAGCAATCAACCAAGTTCGCAGCATCGTTCCACCTATTGTCTTCACCGCCTAAGCGGTTAGTTCGATATGGGTATGTAGCCCAAACTTTTGTCTAAATTATAGCTATTCTGAGGAGTAGGTTAGACCGCGTCCCACAGATCCAGCCCCAACAGCTTGCGTCCCAGATCATTCAGTTGGGCCGGTCCGTAGTGGGCCTTTTCCCAGCCGCGTGGATCACCGGGGAAATCAGGGCGGTTTGGCGGTTCCTGTTCCTTCCACAGGCGGATGCGTTCCTGACGTTCCGCCTCGTCATCCTCGGCCGGAAACATCGAGATATATTGGGCCATCCGCACCTTGTCCTTGGAATGGTTGGGGCGCACCCCATGGGCCAAAAGCGAGTTGAAGATCATCAGATCGCCGGGTTCCATATCGACATTTTCACGGGTCAGGCCGGTCATGTCGGGGCGGATGCTGTCGCGGTCGGCGGGCTGGGTCGCCACCCATTCGTCGAAATTGCTGAACAGATAGGGCACCGCCTGAAAGCCACCGGTTTCAATATTCTGCTTCTTGATCGACAGGACGCCCTGCACCCCGATGGGTAGGGGCCGAATCGTTGTGTCGACGTCCCAATGGATGAATCCGTCCGGGCTCCCGTGCACCTTTTTCGGCGGGTTGATATTGGCGCGGTCGATGGCCACCCAAAGGTCGGTCCGGTCCCAGATATCGACAAAGGCGTCATAGACCCGCTGGGTCTGCCGATTGTCCCACATCGCCTGATGGTGGTAGATTTCGGTCATGCCCACGTTGTTCAATTCAGGCCGCACATGCGGACGGCGCTGGGGTTCGTACCAGGTGTCGGGGTTATTGGGGTCTTTTTCGTCGAATTCCCAAAGCGCCGCTTCCAGCCGCGCGGCGGCATCGCGGCTGATGGCCTGACGGACGATCACATAGCCCTTGGTGATCCAGTGCTGCCAGTCCTCTTCGGACAGGACCCTAAGCGGCAGGGTTTTCTGAATATCTTTTAGCTGGGTCGTGACCTTGGAACTTATCGGATGGCTGATGTCAGCGGCGGTAACGGTTTGCATGGTATCCTCCCGTTTGATCAGACCAGCCTAGGCCAGCGGCACGGTTCGGTGTTGTATTCTTTTGGCCAAGATTGATACTATTCTGGCAAAAGATGGAGCGGAGTGCCGGATGAGGCCATTTCTGGAACGTCTGCCATGGACCGAAGGCAGCTCATTTGCGCAACTCAACCGCGCGCTAGAGGACGGTATTCCTTTCCAGTGGCACCACCACCCCGCGTGGGAGCTGACGCTGACACTCAATTCCATTGGTCAAAGGTTCATCGGGGATCACGTCGGCGATTATGGGGACGGTGATCTGGTTCTTGTCGGTCCGAACCTGCCGCATACTTGGGTTTCTCGCGCCAGGATCGCAGCGGGCCCGCACCGCGCTTATGTGATCTGGTTCCAACCCGAATGGGCCGCGCGGATCAGTGAACAGTTTGTCGAGTTTGATGCAGTCGGCAGGTTGTTTGCGCGGGCTGGTCGCGGGCTTTCGTTTAGTGCAGGGGCCGCCGCCAATGTCCGCGACGGGATCGAGAGGTTTTTCACTGCCGCCCCAGATGGTCGTCTGATGGCCTTTCTACAGGTCATGGCGGTTCTAGCCGAGGACGCAAACGCCCAACCGCTGGCAAGCGCCCCTGCGCTCCAAACCCCAGGCGCTGCATCTCGGGACAGGATTGACAGGGTGCTGACCCATATCCACCAGAACTATGACAGGCCCTTGGGTCTGCCTGAACTGGCCGATGTTGCCGCGCTTTCGGTGTCTGGCCTGCATCGGTTGTTCTTGCGTCAGATTGGCACGACGGTGTCGGACTATGTGATCGGTCTGAGGGTCGGGGCGGCGGCGGCGCGACTGGCAGGGAGCAAGGAACCCATCAGCCATATCGCGACGGATGTTGGTTATGGGGCGCTGGCAAATTTCAATCGGCAATTCCAGCGAGCCAAGGGGATGACCCCAAGTGCCTATCGGGCACAATACCAAGGCGCGCATCGCAAATGAAAAGGCCCTGTCGCGGAGCGCGACTGGGCCTTTCCGATCAAGAATGTCTTCGCCTTAGCGACGACGGTCGCGACGGGCACTCATCGGTTGGAAGGCCACGCCCACATGCGCCTCGCAATAGGGTTTGCCTTGCTGGACAGGCAGGCCGCAGAACCAGAAATTCGGGGTGGCAGGGTCGCCCACCGGCCATTTGCAGGTCTTTTCGGTCAGTTCCATCAGGGTCAGGCGTTTAGCCACCTTTTCGATCTCATTGACCTTGGCCAAAGCCTCGGGCGAGATTTCATTGGCCGAAGGCTGCGGCGGGAGCGGCTGTCCGGCCGGAATGATGGCGCGACGTGCGGCAGACATCGGAATGCCGTTTTCGTCGACAATCTCTTCCTCTTCGACGGGCGCGACAGGTTTCGCAGGGGCGCGGGGTGCTGCGGCTGGCTGCGGGGCCGGATTGGCGGCAGGGCGCGGGGCTTCGGCCTTGGCGGGTTTGGCCGCGGGCGCCGGGGCCTTTTCCTTGGCCGCAGGTTTCGGAGCCACGGGGGCGGCCGGTGCCGGTGCGGCCCCTGCGCGATTCGACAGGCCCAGCCGGTGCACCTTGCCGATGACGGCATTGCGGGTCACGCCGCCCAACTCCTTTGCGATCTGGCTGGCCGACTGGCCTTCGTTCCACATCTTCTTCAGGGTCTCGACGCGTTCGTCGGTCCAGGACATGTTTGTTCCTTAAATCTAGATAGGCGAAAGTCCCAAATGGGCCCCAAGCCTTGCATATCAGGTCAGCGCCCTATTCTAAGCACCCAAGCGGCGGATACAAGCGCCCGAATCGAAAAACCCGAATCAAATACAAAGGAGGCCCCGATGGCCGATCATATCCAGATGGGCGTCCGCCGGTTCGGGCGGGTCAATTGGCTGGGCCTGCGGACATTGGCGCGGCGCGAGGTTCTGCGGTTCATGAATGTCTGGAGCCAGACGATCATGGCGCCGCTGATCAACGCGGGCCTGTTCCTGATGATCTTTACCATCGCGATCGGGTCGCAGCGCGGCGATGTGATGGGGGTCTCTTTCCTGCATTTCATCGCCCCCGGCATTCTGACCATGACAGTGATCCAGAACGCCTTTGCCAATACATCATCAAGCCTGACCAGCGCCAAGGTGCAGGGCAATATCGTCGACACGCTGATGCCGCCCCTGTCGGCGGCCGAACTGGTTGCGGGGTATATCGCCGGGGCCGTGGCGCGCGGGTTGATCGTGGCTGTCGTGATCGCGGCAGGGGCCATGTTGTTTCTGGGCGTGGGCATGGCGCATCCCCTGTGGGTCCTGACCTTTGTTATTATCGGGTCGGTGTTCATGGGCGGGCTTGGGATCATTGCCGCGATCTTTGCCAATAAGTTCGACCAGCTTGCGGCGATCTCCAATTTTATCGTCACACCGCTGTCGTTCCTGTCGGGCACATTTTATTCAATCGACGCCCTACCGCCCGTCTTGCGGGCTGCGAGCCACGCGAACCCGTTCTTCTACATCATCGACGGGGTAAGGTTCGGGATGCTGGACGTGTCCGACAGCAGCCCCTGGCGCGGTCTGGCAGTTGCGAGCTTGGCCTCGGCGCTGGTGCTGGCCCTGTGCTGGTATTGGTTCAAACGGGGCTACCGGCTCAAGGCCTGATTCCCATCTTCCCCTGATAAGGGTTTTGTCCTAAAGAGGCCGCATGACCAACCTTGCGCCCCTTTTCATCCGACGCCGACGCTGAGCCTCAGCGCCGGACAGCGCATGTCCGTCTGACACCCCAAAATCGTTGACTCGCCCCTGATGCTTTGGCATCCCTCGGGCTTCACTCCCTGAAAGGGTTTTTCCCATGATTACCAGCGTTCTGCCCACCTATAACCGCGCACCGCTCGCCTTTGTCAAAGGCGAAGGGTCCTGGCTGATCGAGGCGGACGGGCGACGTTTTCTGGACCTCGGGGCCGGGATCGCGGTCAATAGCCTCGGGCATGCGCATCCGGCGCTGGTGAAAACCCTGACCGAACAGGCAGGCAACCTCTGGCACACATCGAACGTCTATCAGATCCCCGCGCAACAGGCGCTTGCGGATAAACTCGTCGCGGCCACCTTTGCCGATACTGTGTTCTTCACCAACTCGGGGACCGAGGCCTGCGAACTGGCGGTCAAGATGGCACGCAAGCATTTCTACGAGGCCGGACAGCCCGAACGGGTCAAGATCATCACTTTCGAAGGGTCCTTCCACGGGCGGTCCTCGGCGGGGATTGCTGCGGCGGGGTCGGAAAAGATGACCAAAGGCTTTGGCCCGCTCTTGCCCGGTTTCGTGCATCTGAAATGGAATGACCATGACGCGCTGGCCGCCGCCGCCGCCGAACCGGATGTGGCCGCGATCCTGATCGAACCGGTGCAGGGCGAAGGCGGCATCCGGCCCGTGCCGGACCAATGCCTCAAGGGCCTGCGGGACCTTTGCGACAGCAACGGGATCCTGCTGATATTCGACGAGGTGCAATGCGGCGTCGGGCGGACGGGGAAACTCTTTGCCCATGAGTGGGCCGGGATCAGCCCCGATATCATGATGGTCGCCAAAGGCATCGGCGGGGGCTTCCCCTTGGGCGCGGTTCTGGCCACCGAACAGGCTGCCAGCGGCATGACCGCAGGCACCCACGGGTCCACCTATGGCGGCAACCCCTTGGGATGCGCTGTGGGCGGCACGGTCATGGATATTGTGTCCGACGATGCTTTTCTTGCCGAGGTGAACCGCAAAGCCGGCCTCTTGCGTCAAAAACTCGAAGGTCTGGTGGCGGCCCATCCCGATGTCTTCGAAGAAGTGCGGGGCGCGGGGCTGATGCTCGGCCTGAAATGCCGCAAACCGAATACCGACCTTGTGAACGCAGGCTATGGGGCCGGAGTTCTGGTCATCGGGGCTGCGGACAATGTCGTGCGCCTTCTTCCGGCACTCAACATCACCGACGAAGACATCGCCGAAGGCGTCGCGCGCCTTGATGCCGCCGCAAGCAGCCTCTGACCGTCTCAGAGGCCCATAAATATCCCCGGGGGGTCCGGGGGGCGGAGCGCCCCCGGCCTGTCGGCACAGAAAGCGAAATAGATGAAACATTTTCTCGATATCAACAAAACCGATCCGGCCCAATTGCGGTCCATCATCGATTCAGCGCAAACCATGAAAACCGCGCGCAATGGCCGCCCCAAGGGCACGCCGGATGATGAACAGCCGCTGGCGGGCCATATGGTCGCGCTGATCTTTGAAAAACCCTCGACCCGGACACGGGTGAGCTTTGACGTCGGCGTGCGGCAGATGGGCGGGCAGACCATGGTGCTGTCGGGTGCGGACCTACAACTGGGGCATGGCGAAACCATCGCCGATACCGCCCGCGTGCTGTCCCGCTACGTCGACCTGATCATGATCCGCACGTTTGAAGAACAGACCCTTCTGGAAATGGCCGAATATGCAACGGTTCCGGTGATCAACGGCCTGACCAACCGGACCCATCCCTGCCAGATCATGGCCGACATCATGACCTTCGAAGAACACAACGGTCCGATCGCGGGTAAAAAGGTGGTTTGGTCGGGCGACGGCAATAATGTCTGCGCCTCTTTCATCCATGCCGCCGGTCAATTCGGCTTTGACTTCACCTTTACCGGTCCCGAAACGCTCGACCCCGAAGCGGCCTTTGTCGAAGAGGCCCGCAAAAAGGGCGTGAACATCGCCATCGAACGCGATCCGGCCAAGGCGGTTCAGGGTGCCGACCTTGTGGTCACCGATACCTGGGTGTCGATGCACGACCCGCAATCGGCCCGCGAACGCCGGCATAACCAGTTGCGCGGCTACCAGATCAACGAAGCGTTGATGGCGCAGGCCAAACCGGACGCAAAATTCATGCACTGCCTGCCTGCCCACCGCGATGACGAGGTGACGAGCGCTGTCATGGATGGCCCCCAATCGGTGATCTGGGACGAGGCCGAAAACCGGCTGCACGCCCAAAAGGCCGTCATGCGCTGGTGTCTGGGTGTCTGACCGCGTGGTCAAATCCACAGCCGCCGACATGATCGGCAGTATGACGCCCCAGATGGGGGCGGATCGCTATGTGTTTGCCAGTGTCAGCGATCCGGACCAGCGCGCGGCCCTGTTGCCCATGGCGCTGGCCACCATCGAGGAAGAGGAGGGGCTGTCGCTCCTCCTTTCCGTCACTGTGGCGGAACGGGCGGGGTTGCCGACCGCGCGACAGATGGCGCGGATCACCCTGCAGGTCTATTCCGATCTTGAAGGCGTGGGTCTGACAGCCGCTGTGGCCAAGGCGCTGGCGGATAGGGATATCGCTTGCAACATGGTTGCAGGCTATCACCACGACCATGCCTTTGTGCCCGCGGAAAAAGCGGACACCGCCCTTGCAATCCTCAAGGACCTTCAGGCCAGCGCCTGAAGGTGGTCTTTGTCAGTGCGCCGATTTTGTCGGCATCGTATCCGCAAAAAGATGCGCTTTGGTCACGTCGAATGTGAACCCGACCTCGTGCCCGCGTGCAAAGATCGCATCTTCGCTGAGGGCTGCAATCAAGGTGGTCCCGTCGTTCATGGCCACGTTCAGCACGGTTTCCGACCCGAGCCTTTCGGTCAGTTGCACCTTGCCGTGGAGCAGCGCCGCACCGTCGGACGCTGGCACCAGATACTGCGGCCGTAGACCCAGTTTCAGGGTCTGACCGGGGGCAACTCCATCCGGCAGTTTCGGGATAAAGATCGGTTTCAGAACCGAATTGGCCACGGTGCAGCCTTCGACGCTGACCTCGGTCACTTCGACATCCAGAAAATTCATCGACGGGCTGCCAAGGAACCCGGCCACAAACAGGTTGGCCGGATTGTGGTAAAGCTCCATCGGCGATCCAATCTGCTGCACCTCGCCGTCCTTGAGCACGACGATCTTGTCGGCAAGCGTCATCGCCTCGACCTGATCATGTGTGACGTAGATCATCGTGGACCCCAGATCGTCGTGCAGTTTGCCGATCTCCATCCGCATGTCCATGCGCAGGGCCGCATCGAGGTTGGACAGGGGTTCGTCGAACAGGAACACATCCGGCTGGCGCACGATGGCCCGCCCGATTGCGACCCGCTGGCGCTGTCCGCCGGACAACTGGCTGGGGCGGCGGTCCAGCAGATGTTCCATCTGCAAAATCCGCGCCGCTTCGGCGACCTTGGCATCTTTTTCGGCTTTCGGGGTGCCGGAAATTGTCAGGCCAAAGGCCACGTTTTCGCGCACGGTCATATGCGGGAAAATCGCGTAGGATTGGAACACCATGGCGACACCACGGTCTTTGGGCTGCACATCGTTGACGACACGATCACCGATCTGCAATGTCCCGCCGCTGATATCCTCGAGCCCCGCGATCATCCGCAACAGGGTGGACTTGCCACAGCCCGACGGCCCAACAAAGACGCAGAATTCCCCGTCGTTGATGGTCAGGTCGACGCCCTTGATTACTTCGACCGGCCCATAGCGCTTGCGCAGCCCTTTCAGAACAACCTGTGCCATTATTCAGCTGCCTTTCGTGCAGGGGTCACGGCCAGATGGCCGTCAGGACCGACGGTGATTTGTTCGGGGTCCATGATGTGGCCCGCAAAGTGTTCTTTGCCGCCGTCCGCAAACCCGAGGATCACCGGACCCGTTTCGGTCATGACGATCCGCGCGGCATAGCGGCGGCAGGGCAGGTCGCCGTCCAGAAAACCGGGCGCGATCTGCCATGGTCCGCGCGGGTCGTCGGCCATCAGGTAATGATTGCCGGTGACCGGTTTGGTCCCTGCATTCGCAACACGTTCCGCCGACCAATGTTCGGCAGCGGTGCAGAACAGGCAATACCATTTGTCCCCGATCTGGAACACCTGCGGCACCTCGAGCTGGCCATAACCGCCGACGAATACCGGCGGCTGCAATTCCCAGCGGATCAGGTCCTTGGAGGTCGCGAAACCGATTGCGCCACCGGCATTGGGTTCGGCGATATCAGGCGCGCGCGCGGTGAAATACATCAGCCAGCCATCCCCCGACGGGTCGCGTGTGACCCATGGGTCGCGCATCGCGCGGTCATGCCAATGGCCGATGGCATGGTCCTTTTCATAGTATTTCGCGTTCGGCCCCGTCAGATCGAGGCACAGACCGTCGCCGACCCGTTCCCACGAATGCATGTCGGTCGATGTGGCATGGCCGATCCGCTGATACATCGCGGATTCCGCGGCGCGGGTGCCGGTATAGAACAGATGCCAAAGCCCGTCGTCATCCTGCACAACCGACCCGGTCCAAGTGGTCTTGTCATCCCATGCAGGCCCATCGCGCCAGGGTGTCAGGCAGGTCCCCAGATGTTCCCAGTTGACCAGATCATCGCTGACCGCATGGCCCTGTGTGACGTTGAAATGGCGAAGGTCGGGATCGCCGAGGCTTTTGTCTGCCTTGAGGAAATAGCAGTGGTGGCGCTTGCCGTCATGCGCATACCAGCTGTCCCAAATCCATTGATCTTTAAGAGCGAGAACCATCGTCGTGTCCGTTCCTATTAGCCTTTAACACCGGTCGAGGCGATCGACGCGATAAAGGCGCGTTGCAAGAAGAGGTAGAAGGCGAGAACGGGAACCGTGATCAGGCTGAGATAGGCCATGATTTCCCCCCATTCGATATTGAGTTGGAAGAAATACTGCAGCCCCACCATGACGGGCCGGTATTGTTCCTGCTGCACGACCATCAGTGGCCAAAGGTATTGGTTATACATCGCCAGAAATTTGAGGATCGCTGCGGTCGCAACCACAGGACCCGACAGCGGCATGACGACCCGCAGATAGACCTGACGCCAGCTTGCGCCTTCGACGCGGGCGGCCTCGATCAATTCGTGCGGCAGGTCTTTGAAGTATTGGACGAAAAGGAAAATCGTCAGGCCATCGGCGACAAAGGGCACGATCTGGACACGGTAAGTGTTCAGCCACCCCCATTCGAGTCCCTCCATCCCCAACCAAGGCAGTTTGGACGCCAAAAGGAGCATCGGGATTGCGATAGTTTCAAAGGGCACGATCAATGTCGCAAGGATGACGGCCAGAACGATCTCGCGGCCCTTCCAGTGCAGGAACACAAAGGAAAAGGCAGCCATCGAACAGATCAAAAGCGACAACACGACCGTTGTGCCAGTGACCAGCATCGAATTGAAAACGAAAAGACCGACAGGTGCCCGTTCGAACGCCGAGGTATAGTTGTCAAAGCTGATGTCGCCGACCGGCAGAAAGGCCCGCAGGCTTGCTGTGTCGTTCAGCAATTGCTGCGACGGTTTCAGCGACGACATGATCATGAACACAAGCGGGAAACAAAAGATCACGGCGATCAGGGTCAGCACCGCATAGCGCGTTGCAAGCCGCAGACCTCTGCTTTCGGGGGATACGAGGGCCATTAGGTTTTCTCCCGGGTGAGCCAGCGCTGGATCAGCGAAATTGATAGAACGATTGCGAACAGGATGACCGAGATGGCAGAGCCGCCGGAGATGTCCTGCTTGCCATAGCCGCGTTCGACCGCTTGGAAGACGATCGTTTGCGTGCTGTCCAAGGGGCCGCCGCTGGTCATGACGTCGACCTGCGCGAAAAGGCTGAAGGCCTGCATGGTGATGACGATCAGCACCAGAACAGCCGTGTTGCGCAGCCCCGGCCAAGTCACATAGCGGAACACCTGCCATTTCGACGCCCCTTCGATATCGGCGGCCTCGTAAAGCGTTGGCGAAATGGTCTGCAGACCGGACAGCCAGATCACCATATGGAAACCGACCGCCTGCCAGATCGACATCGCAATGATGGACCCCAGCGCCGTATCCGGCGACCCGAGCCAGTCCAAGGGTTCAAAGGCGCCCAAGGTCAGGAACCCGAGCATATTGTTCAAAAGCCCGTTGTTGCCGTCGTAGATGAACCGCCACAAAAGCGACACCACCACGATAGAAACCACCACCGGCATGAAATAGATCGCGCGGAACACGTTGATCCCCCGCAGGCGCTGGTTGATCAACAGCGCCAGCCCAAGCGCGAGCCCACCCTGAACCGGTGCCACGATCAGCACGAACAGCAAGGTGTTGATGATGGCTTTCATGAAAACGACGTCACGCGCCACAATAAAGGTCCGCGCCTCGCCGCCGCGACCGATGCTGAACCATTCCCGCATCCCGTCAAGATGCGGGTAATCCGCGTTCTTGCGCGTGTATTCTCGCAGTCGGGGATAGGTCGGGTTGCCATCGGCATCCCTGACAATCGCGCCCGCGTCGTCAGTCACGGGATCAAGCGTGATATAGCTGACCCCCAGCAGTTGGCTGTAGTTCGACATGCCGACCCATTCGGTCGGATTGGGCGACACCAGTCGTTGATTGGTAAATGAAAGCCCGATCGCAAAGAAGAAGGGCAGGATGATGAAGACGACCATCAGCCCAAATCCGGGCAGGGCAAACAGCCAGCCTGCGCGGTTGGAAGAGGTGAGTTTGGATTTCGTCGCCATGATGCTGACCTTTGTTAACGGGGTGCAGGCCCCGGGTGACTATCCCGGGACCCGCGTTTCCTCGGGAGGAAATTAGTGACCGTAGCCGGCGTTCTTTTCGATGTCGGCGTCGATCTCGTCGGCTGCCGCATCCAGAGTGTCCTGAACGTCAGCGCCATTGGCGATATCGGCCAGCGCTTTTTCAAAGACTTTGGATTCGACGACATAGCCCGGGGTGACCGGACGCAGGGTGCCTTGTGCGGCCGACAGACCGAAGAAGACGCTCAGCGGGCCGCCTTCTTTGTAGTTGTCGACCATTGCAGCGGCAGTCGTGGTTGCCGGGATCAGGCCGATACCGTTCGAGAAGTCGGCCAGATATTTGTCCTGCAGCGCGAACTTGATAAAGGCCGAGGCCCCATCAGGATGTTCGGAAGTAGCGGACACGCCGAACTGCCACGAACCAGCACCGATTTTCGGGCCATTGCCGAAATCGGGGGCAGGCAGGAATACGGTGTCGTCAAAGGCTTCGAGCGCGCCAAGGGCTGCCCAGTTGCCGTTCCACGAGAAAGCGTATTTGCCGTTTGCAAAGCCGGTGTCACGGTCAGCGCCGTCCTGCGTTGCCTGGGCATAGCCGCCGGTGAACAGACCCTGCCACCAGTTGCCGAATGCAATGGCTGCATCGCCGTTCAGGGTGCCGTCAGCCGACGCATAGGACGAACGGTCGATCAGGTCGCCGCCGAAGGACTGCAGGAAGGGCGAGAAGGCGTAGGGGTACCATTCGCCGGTCCAGGCCATGCCGAGGTCAAGCGCGAACTCCCACTTGCCCGAAGCCTTCGCCGCGTCCAGCGCCGCCATGAATTCGTCCTTGGTCCAGGGCTGGTCAACAGTGGGTGCGCGCAGGCCCAGTTCGTCAAGAGTCGACTGACGGGTGACCAGAGCGACGGCGGCATCCCAGAGGCCGATCGAATACA
>Ga0102812_10000510_pt1 | contig 27774 bp, 23 predicted proteins | sample ColrivemetaGS713_FD_79334 | JGI IMG/M metagenome (GOLD analysis project Ga0102812, IMG submission 79334) | Estuarine microbial communities from the Columbia River estuary - Flood tide ETM metaG S.713 | ecosystem: Environmental > Aquatic > Marine > Intertidal zone > Estuary | place: USA...
CCGCGTTTTACTTTATCGCGTATAGAGGTTGATGAAACTGCCAGCATCGTGAGGTCGCAAAGGTGCAGTTTACCAGTGCTGAGCAGTTTTAGTTGCTGTAAATCGTCGCAGCGGTGTTTTTTTACCCACTCAGCTAAGGCGCCCGTTGTGGGCAACTGGCAGCCTGGCCGCGAAGAGATGATGAGATGGCAGAAGTCTGTCAGTTGCTGCCAGTCGCGCCACGTGTCGAGTGTGGCGAGTACATCGAGGCCGATACAGAGGTAGAGCGGGCGGTCTGGCCCAATTTGTTGGCGCACAGCGCGCAGGGTATCGATGGTGTAGCTTGGACCTTCACGCCGCAGTTCGATATCGTCAGCGACTAATTTGTTATGATTGGCGATACCTGCTCGCAGCATAGACAGACGATGCTCAGCGGATACTGAGGGGGATTGACGATGTGGCGGCAAGGCGCAGGGCACCATGCGCAAGCTATCGACTTGCAGGAGTTCGGCCAGCTCTATAGCAATGCGCAAATGACCGATATGCACTGGGTTAAAGGTGCCTCCAAACAACGCCACAGACATATTAAAGCCTTATCTGCCCATCGCCGTAGACAACCCACTTCTGACTGGTCAGTCCTTCCAGTCCGACGGGCCCGCGGGCATGTATTTTGTCTGTTGAGATGCCAATTTCGGCGCCCAAGCCGTACTCGAAGCCATCGGCAAAGCGTGTTGATGCGTTCACCATGACAGAACTGGAATCCACTTGCCGCATAAACTGCGCGGCACGGTCAGCGTCTTCGGTGACAATCGCATCGGTGTGCTTAGAGCTGTAGTGATTGATGTGCGCAATCGCTGGCTCAAGCCCAGCGACAATTTTAATGGATAAAATCGGCGCCAAGTATTCCTCGTACCAGTCTTCCTCGCGAGCAGGTTTAGCGGCCTTAATAAGTGCACAGGTTTTTTCGCAGCCGCGCAGCTCCACGCCGTGCTCGGCGTAGCGGGCGGCCAGCGCAGGCAGCACGCTGGCGGCAACAGATTCTGCCACTAATAGCGATTCCATGGCGTTACAGACGCCGTAGCGATGTGTCTTGGCGTTCACGGCAATGGCTATAGCTTTGTTTAAGTCGGCCTTGTCGTCGATATAGACATGGCAGTTGCCGTCCAAATGTTTGATCACAGGGACGCGCGCCTCTGCGCTAATGCGCGCAATCAGACTTTTCCCGCCGCGGGGCACAATGACATCAACATACTCGGTCATGGTGATGAGCTCGCCGACGGCTGCGCGGTCAGTGGTATCGATAATTTGTACCACGGATTCGGGTAGGCCCGCGGTGGCGAGCCCTTGCGCAATAGCTGTGGCGATGGCTCGATTTGATTCGATTGCCTCGCTACCGCCGCGCAAAATGGTGGCATTGCCTGACTTTAAACAGAGGCTTGCAGCGTCGATTGTGACATTGGGGCGCGATTCATAAATGATTCCGACCACGCCGAGGGGTACCCGCATCTTGCCGAGTTTAATTCCGCTGGGACGATCCTGCAGATCGGTGATGTTGCCAATAGGATCGGGCAGCTCGGCGACCTGCTTTAGGCCGTCAATCATGGCGCTAATGCGCTCGGGGGTGAGTTCCAGTCGATCGAGCAGCGCGTCATCAAGGCCATTGGCGCGGCCATTTTGCATATCGATGGCATTCGCCGCTAGCAGCGCGTTGTGATTGCTCTGCAGTGCCTCTGCAATGGCATGCAGGGCCTGATTTTTGAGCGCGGTATCGGCAGCAGCAATAATCTGAGATGCCTCACGAGCACGCAAGCCAACTGTCTGCATGTAGTTTTTAATGGTCATAGCAATTCGTCGCATCTAGTCTTTACAAATTCAGGCCGCATTATACGGTTAGGCTAACCATAATGCCTGCCTTTAAATGCAGTTGCTGATGGGTGCTCATAGTCGTAGAGCCGACGCGCCTGCCGCTGGAGTGGCAGACCCTGGTGACAGTTGTGCCATTTGCAGGGGGGTGTTAGCGCGACAAATACTGTCCGGCCAGCTCAGCCAAGGCTTCGATATGCAATGGATCATCATTCAAGCAGGGTATGTAGTGGAACTCTTGGCCACCCGCATCGAGAAAAATATGCCGCGCCTCAACATTAATTTCCTCAATGGTCTCCAGACAATCTGACGAAAATCCAGGACAGATAATCGCAATATGGTTTATCCCTTCGCTCGGCATGGCTTCCACAGTTTTGTCGGTGTAGGGCTGCAGCCAAGGCTCGCGACCAAAGCGCGACTGGAAGGTGGTCATAATTTTATCTTCTGCAAGGCCCATGCGCTCGCGCACCAGTCTCGTGGTTTGATGGCAGAAGCAGTGGTAGGGATCACCTTTGTTGAGGTAGCTTTGCGGCGTGCCATGGTAGGAGAAAACCAATTTATCAGGCTCACCATGAGCAGCAATATGGCGGCGAATACTGTCGCAAAGTGCATCGATATAGCCGGTGGATTGCTGGTAACCTCCGATAAAATGCAGTTCCGGCACCCAGCGTGTTTTGGTAAACGTTTGCGCCACAGCATCAAAGGTTGAGCCGGTAGTCGCGCCTGAGTACTGCGGATACAGGGGCAAAACAGTAATGTCGCGGACATTCTGTGCCGTGAGTTCGGCGATCGCAGATTCAATCGACGGGTTGCCATAACGCATGCCCAAAACCACGGGAACATCCTCGCCAAATTTTTGATCGAGAATTTTTTTAACGCCGGCAACCTGCGCTCGGCAGTTAATCAGCAGTGGCGAACCACCCTCAGCCCATACGCTTGCATAGAGTTTGGCGGAACGGCGCGGGCGAATACGCAAAATAATTAGATTGAGAATCATCCACCACAGCAAGCGCGGCACTTCCACCAAGCGCGGGTCGCTCAAGAACTCTTTGAGGTAGCGGCGCAGCTCGGTCGTGCGCGGCGCATCGGGCGTTCCCAAATTACACAGCAGCACACCGCGGCGCGGCGAGGGTCCTTTGTGGTCGTACTCGGTTTGGCCTTGGTACTTCATGAAAAGCTCCTGAAATCGGGTTGCACTGGCTGAGATGCGCGAAAGGCTGAGACGATACTGTAAGCCGTTCGGTTAGCCAAATTTTATTCAATCGGGACTATACGCCGATGGCGGCTCGAGAGATTGGTTTTGGCTCTGCCAATCACTGATAAAACCCGTGATAGGGGCGCCTAGGATCAGAAAATCGCAAGAGATCTCCGGAGTAGAGATTGATGGCAAAGGGGCTTTAGGCTTAAAGGATATGTAGCGCGCTGCAATATATCCATAAAGTCCTATATTAGGTGCATAAAAAGATAAAAAACCACTTAATGTCGCCAGTATAGTCCTTAATAATTTGTTTGATGAACACAATAAAAACCAAGAAACCTTTGGCGACCCGCTTGGCTACGATGCTGAGACAGTAGGGAATAAATGAGTAAACAGTCACTGCATGAGTCTCAATGGAAAAAGGGACAATTTTAGTCGTGCCGATTTTTACAGCTTAGAAAAGTTAAGTCCCTTGTTTAGCAAAAGAAAGATTGACGACACCCTCGACGCCACGATCGAGCAGGTGTCAAGTTGGCGACAACTCGCTAACGAGTGGGAAGTACCTAAAACATTGCAAGAAGAAATTAACAGCAATCTGCGGCTTAGTCTCCCGTAACGTAATGCCCCGTAACGTAATGTCGCGTAACGTAATGTCGCGTAACGTAATAGAGCGCACATAAACAGCAGACTTGATCGCGAAGCACAGACACAGGCCTACCTTTTCTGAAACTTGCAATGGTCAATAAAGCCCCTCGGCCGCGTCTGCGACAGGCGAGGTAAAACCCCTAACATCAGCAAGAGGCATGGCATATAATGCGCGGCTTCTCTGCGGCAGGCCGCAGACGGTATGAATATAAATATCAGTATAAAATAGGGTAGTCAGCGTGTCAGATAGCAATTTTCTTCAACAAATTCAGAAGCGTAGAACCTTCGCTATCATCTCGCACCCGGACGCGGGCAAGACTACCATCACAGAAAAATTATTGCTGCTCGGCAATTTGATTCAAGTGGCCGGTACCGTTAAGGGTCGCAAAAGCGACCGCCACGCGACCTCAGACTGGATGGCGATGGAGAAAGAGCGGGGCATTTCTGTAACCTCGTCAGTGATGCAGTTCCCCTATCATGATTGCATGGTCAACTTGCTCGATACCCCAGGTCACGAAGATTTTTCGGAGGATACCTACCGCACTCTCACCGCCGTGGACTCCTCCTTAATGGTCATTGACGGCGCCAAAGGTGTTGAAGATAGAACCATTAAGTTGATGGAAGTTTGTCGGCTGCGTGACACGCCGATCTTTGCTTTTGTCAACAAAATGGACCGTGAAATTCGCGAGCCGATAGAGTTGCTCGATGAAATAGAAGCAGTGCTAAAAATTAAGGCCGCGCCGATAAATTGGCCGATTGGTATGGGTCGAGGCTTTCGCGGAGTTTACAACCTCTACACCGACACCATCCACGTCTATGTGCAAGGCAAGGGTCACACACTCATGGATGATATTCAGATTAAAGGCTTAGACTCACCTGAAGCGCGCGCGGCCCTTGGGTCCTATGCCGCCGACGTCCTCGATGAGCTGGAGCTGGTAAAAGGGGCCACCCACGCCTTCGACATGGAGGAGTTTTTAACCGGCCGTATGACGCCTGTTTTCTTTGGCACGGCGCTGGGGAATTTCGGCGTGCGTGAGATGCTAGATGACTTTGTGCGTTGGGCACCGCAGCCGCAGGCGCGTGAAACCGCCAACCGCGAGGTGGTTGCCAGCGAGCAAAACTTTAGTGGCTTTGTATTTAAAATTCAGGCCAATATGGACCCCAAACACCGCGATCGCATTGCGTTTTTGCGCATCTGTTCGGGTAAGTACACGCGCGGAATGAAGATGCATCATGTGCGAACGGGCAAGTCTGTGCGCATCGCAGACGCCTTTAGTTTTAAAGCGGGCGAGCGCATTTCGCTCGAAGAAGCGGTGGCGGGCGATATTATTGGTCTGCACAACCATGGTTCGATTCAAATCGGCGACGCATTTACCGAAGGGGAAGATCTCAAGTTCACCGGCATTCCACACTTTGCCCCCGAACTGTTTAAGCGCATTCGACTCACCGACCCACTCAAAGCCAAGCAGCTGCAAAACGGTATTCGGCAGCTGTCGGAAGAGGGCAGCACACAGGTATTTTTCCCCTTTCGCAATAACGATATTATCGTTGGCGCGGTGGGCCAATTGCAGTTTGAAGTGGTCGCCTATCGACTTCGCGAGGAGTACGGTGTAGACGCGATTTATGAAGCGGTAAATGTGCATTCTGCCCGCTGGGTTGACTCAAAAGACAGCAAAAAATTAGAGTCCTTCAAAGACAAAACACAAGATAACTTAGCTGTGGACGGCGGTGGGCATTTAACCTATCTTGCTCCGACGCGAGTCAACCTATCACTGGCGGAAGAGCGCTACCCCGAGGTTGTGTTTAGAGCAACTCGAGAACATTAATTCGAACATGATCCTTGATAAGAAAAATAGAAAGAGGGTGTTATGACTAAGAAGCAAGTCAGTGTTAGCCAAGATCAGACACCAGTGCATCTGCGCGCCAATCGCAGTGCCTTTGCCCAGTGGTTTGGTCGCACGGTGCTCGATGTTTTTGGCTGGCGCGTTGTGGGTGAACTGCCAAATTTGGAGCGCGTGTTGGTCATTGGTGCCCCGCACACCTCGAATTGGGATTTTGTCTATGCGATGGCTGCGATTTTGGGTTTAAACCTGAAACTGCGATGGCTCGGTAAGCACACCATTTTCAAATTTGGTGTGACTTGGTTTATGAACTGGCTGGGTGGTATCCCCGTCAATCGTGGCAAGCCAGAGTCGATTGTAGAGAATGTTGCCCGTCTGGTTGAGCGCGACAAAGGTATTATTATCGGCATGGCGCCTGAAGGCACGCGCAAGAAAGTTGAAAAGTGGAAAACAGGCTTTTTGCGTATTTCTACAGCCCTCGATTGTCCGCTTTTTCTGGTGGGTTTAGATTTCCCGAACAAACTTATCGTGCTTGATCAGCTGTTTTACCCGACCGGCGATAACGACGCGGATATCGCCACACTCAAGGCCTTTTATGGTAAATACACAGGCAAATATCCCGACCAGTTTTAAATGCCGGGCCGCTGCGGAACGATTCGGATTAGCGCAATTTCTCTGGTTGTTTGAGCGCTCTTTTTATAAGCTCTTGCTATGACCTTTATCGTAACAGTAGTACTTACTTTTCTTTTAATCTGTGCCGCGCTGCTGGTGTTTCACTATGCAGGTGTGCCGGTTTATCGTGTCGATGCGACCAACGTGCAGGTGCTTTTGCAGTCGGTCCTGAATGAAACGGCCACCGAAGATGACTGGGACGTGTTTATCGCTGTCCCTATCCACAGCGACCCAGAGTTGGATAAAATACGTCTTCAATGCGCGGCGCTGGCGGCCCATGATATGGCAGTTCGCCAACAGCGGATTCAATTTTCCGCCAGTGGGCGCAAACAAATTGAAGCTATGCTGAATGAAATAAAGACTAAATTATTGACACAGACGGAGCAAAATCATGACTGAAAACACATCACCGATTGCCCGATTTTTGGTTGTCTCCGCCGCATTTGTTATCGTTGTCTCGGGATTAAAAATGGCGGGTTCTCTGCTGGTCCCGTTCTTGTTGGCGGTTTTTATCGCCATGATTGTATCGCCGCTACTCAACGCATTAAAAAATCGTGGCATGCCCGGCGGTATATCTATCCTTGTGATTGTGTTGCTTATTCTTCTTGTTGGACTTGGCTTAATGGCCGTTGTTGGTTCCTCCGTCGACGATTTTCGTCAAGATATACCACTTTATTCGGCAAAACTGTCAGTCATGAGCGACAGCGCTCAACAGTGGCTGACTGCGCGCGGCATTGAAATCGATCGGCAGCAGTGGCAGGCAAGTTTTGATCCGAGTGTGGTCATGTCGTTAGCGGGCAGTACTTTAGCCTCGTTTGGCGGGGTGATGACCAACGCCGTGATGATCTTACTGACCGTTATTTTTATCTTGGCGGAAAACGTTGGTTTCAGCGAAAAGCTGCGGTTAGCGCGAGGAAAAGAGGCGTCACACACCTGGTTAAAGACGTTTTCTGAAAGCGTTAACAGTTATCTTGCGATTAAAACCGGCATCAGCTTGATCACCGGTGTGCTCATATTTCTTTGGTTGACTATTTTAGGCGTCGATTACGCTGTTCTCTGGGGATTGGTCGCATTTCTACTGAACTTCGTCCCTAACGTTGGCTCCATTATCGCAGCAGTTCCCCCAGTGTTATTGGCAGCGGTGCAATTGGATCTCTTTACCGCCAGTCTCACCTTGGCCGGATTTGTCGCTGTCAATTTAGTGATGGGCAATGTTGTTGAGCCGCGCTGGATGGGGAAAGGGTTAAATCTGTCGCCGCTGGTCGTATTTGTCTCTTTGGTGCTTTGGGGCTGGGTACTCGGGCCTGTGGGTATGCTGCTCTCCATTCCGCTGACAATTATGATCAAAATCGCTTTAGAGAATCAGCCAGAGACCCGCTGGATTGGCGTGCTGCTTGGGTCGGGACAGGCGCTTGAATCATTTGATGTCACGCATCGGAAAGACGGTGCCGTCGAACTGCCTGCAGGCGAAAAGGCCTCTGAGTAAGGATTGTCGCGGCCCATTCCTTCTCAATTGGATAACCACGCGAAATTTTTAAAAAACCAAAATGCGTACTAGCTCAGTGGATTTTTGTCGACAGAAGCCATTGCAGGCAGTCACCACCGCTCAGCGATATGGCATTTCGTACACCATTCGGCAACAAGCAAAAATCTCACCTACTATTAAAACCGAACTAAACGGATTTAATAAGGGTAAACATGAGGTTTAAAATAATTGCGGCTTTGTCGCTTGTGCTCAATTTAGGGCTGCTAACGCATATTTTCGCGGGCCAATCTTTGACCGACTCTACAGTCGATAACCGAATAGGGTTATCAGACCAGACCACCCAATCTCTCAGCCCATCGCAGCGCGACCAAGTATTTATCGATCAGCTCGTCGGCAGAGGATTGGACTCACATCAGGTCAACCTCCTATTGTTTGACAAGCTCCAAACCGAACTTTTGGGAGTACTGACGGACAATGACAGCTACTGGCTACCGACAAGTTCCAGCGACAAAGCCGCCTCACTGCAGCAACAGCTAAAGGCTGAAAGGGCACTGCGACTGAGGTTGACAGCGTTATTGGGAGAGCAGGCACGCTATGCACTGGCCTTCCAGCAGGTCTTTAGGCCGTTCGCGTCACAGATGGACTTCCTGACCTCGGAAGATCAAATAGCACTTCGAGAAAGCCAACTTCAGCAACAGATTAGCGTCCTAAGCAACAGCGAGCCAGGCTCAGAGGGCTCTCCGACCGCCGCTGGGCTGTCACTGCAAGCCTTTTCCGGCGTGCTGCACGAGCAGTCGATCAGCGAAATACTGGGCCCAGACGAGACATTTGAGTACAGTCTTCGGTACTCCCCCCTGGCCGACCAGCTTCGTTTGAGTGGCGTAGTGTTTACTGAACCCGCATTTCGTCAGGTCTACGGCATACTGGCAAAGACTCAGAACTCTGCGCAACTGGGCAAGCCCAACCCGCAAGCACTCATTGATCAGCGCAACCAGTTGACCCAACTTTTGGGAAAAAATAATACAGTTAAGGTACTGGCTGCACTGGACAAACGCTTTAAAAACTTGCAGATCGCCGGGCAAGACTACGATTTAACTCAAGAACAGCTTTTGGCTGCCTATGAAATTATTTCTGACAGTGAAATGGCGATGATCCAAGGCTATTTTGTCCGCAAGATAAACGCTGAAGAGGGCATCAATCTGATTTGAACGGCAGCGCGCAACCGTGAATCCCAGCTGATAAATCATTTCGGAGAAGATGTAGCGCGAGAGTTAATGGCCAAGTTTAGTCGTGGTTATAGCGCTGGGATAAGCGCGGATGGAATTGTCTCGCGACAATAGTGAAATTGTATTGGGCATTTTTGGAGCTACCTGTAAAATGGCATCGATAGCAAAATGATATTGTCGATTTTAAACAGGAGTTTCACGCTTGAAGAAATTAACGCATCTTTTTGAACGAAATGTTGCTTGGGCCAATGAGATCAAGGAGAAAGATCCTGATTTTTTTACCCAGCTATCCAAGCAGCAAGCCCCAGAGTATCTATGGATCGGCTGTTCTGACAGCCGCGTGCCAGCTAACCAGATAGTTGCGCTGCCACCCGGTGAGGTCTTCGTGCATCGCAATATCGCCAACGTAGTCGTTCACACCGATTTAAATTGCCTCTCAGTCATTCAATTCGCTGTCGATGTCCTAAAGGTGAAACATATTGTCGTTTGCGGCCACTACGGTTGCGGTGGCATTAAAGCGGCGATGAATAACGAAGAGCATGGTCTGATTGATAACTGGTTGCGTCACATTAAAGATGTTGACCGTTTTCACACTGAAGAGCTGGATGCGTTAGAGCATCATGATCGCTTGAACAGACTCTGCGAACTCAATGTTCTTGAGCAAGCCGCCAACGTCTGTAATACCAGTGTGGTGCAAAATGCTTGGAAAAATGGCGCCGATCTATCAGTGCATGCGTGGATCTACAGCATTAAGAATGGGCTATTAAGAGATCTAAATCTGTCAGTGTCATCTTGCAAAGAGCTAGAAGAGAAGACCGCCTAAACAGCCTTTTTTCCCTCGTCAATGGGTCCAGAAATGCTCTTTGCCACTGTCGCCGAGAGCATTCTCCTTACTTCATCCTTCCAACAAGAGAGCGTATACAAAAAAGCCCCAGTGTTAACTGAGGCTTAAATGTGGTGCCCGGTCTCGGACAAGACGCGCTGCGTCTTGGGCGTCTTCGTCAGCGAAGACGGGGTGAAACCCTGAGCGCTTGCGCGAACCAATCTAACCAAGGTTTCCTTGGTTCGACCGCCGAAAGAGAGCGTGTACAAAAAAGCCCCAGTGTTAACTGAGGCTTAAATGTGGTGCCCGGTCTCGGAATCGAACCAAGGACACGAGGATTTTCAATCCTCTGCTCTACCAACTGAGCTAACCGGGCGTCGCAATCTAATTTCTAGCAGGCTGCGAGAGGCGCGTATTAAAGCGTCTGAATTGCGGTTCGTCAAGGGATTATTCGGTCGGTGGAACGTATCCTTCTGCTTGATCAACCTCTTCTCCTGCAAAGAACTTTTCACGCTGCTCCGAGAGGTAGTTTCGCGAGGTTAAGTCCATCATATTAAGGCGCATTTCATTGATTAGCGTCGTTTGGTGAGTCATCCAGTCAGCCCATGCTTGCTTGGAAATATGCTCAAAAATCTCCTGACCTTTGGGGCCTGGAAACGGCGGCATATCGAGCCCGGGAAGTTCCTGCTTAAGTTTGCGACAAAAAACCATACGCGCCATAACATACCTCTATTTTTTGGTTACTTGTGCGCCACTGAACTGACGTTCTCCAGCAGCGCTTTGATGGGGGCCGGCATTCCCAATGATAGCGGCTTCCGCGGGTTATACCAGACTTGATTGCTTGCTTCCGCGACATTCGCCCTGATGTGCGCAGAGTTTACCCTCGTAAGCATGACGGGTTGGTAGTCGAGGTGAAAATGGCTAAAGGTATGGCGCTGAGGTGGCAGCAGCTCATAGCCTTCACTCTCGATGGCCAGCGCCCTTAAAACCTCTGGCATGCTGTCGAGGGTTTCACACTGGGGAAATACCCACAGGCCGCCCCAGAGACCAATGGGAGGATTTTGTGTCAACAGCAACGCGCCCTCATCATCAGCAATCAGCAAAAAGAGGGTGGTGCGCACAGGGAGCTTTTTCTTGGGTTTTTTGCCGGGATAGTCCTGCGGATTACCTTGTCGAAAGGCTTGGCAGCTCTCTGATAAAGGACACTGGACGCAGTTGGGCGATGAGCGCGTACACAGCGTGGCGCCAAGATCCATCATTGCCTGAGTGTAGTCGGCGATACGCTCATAGGGGGTCAATGTTTCGGCGATCAACCAGAGTTTCTCAACCACATCACTTTTCCCAGGCCAACCCTCTGTTGCACTGTAGCGCGCCAGCACTCGTTTGACATTGCCGTCTAATATTGTGGCTTGGTGCTGAAAGGCGATAGAGCTGATAGCACCAGCCGTCGAGCGCCCAATACCGGGTAGATCGCAGAGCTGCGACACTGTGTCTGGGAACTGACCGTTGAGTTCGCTCACGACGATTTGGGCGGTTTTGTGCAAGTTTCGTGCGCGGGCGTAGTAGCCTAAGCCTGTCCAGTGGTGAAGCACCTCATCGAGAGGGGCTTCGGCCAGTGCTTGTACATTAGGGAAGCGCTGCATAAAGCGCTCGAAGTAGGGAATTACTGTGGCGACTTGTGTCTGTTGCAACATAATTTCCGATAGCCACACCCGATAGGGGCTTATGTCCTGCTGCCACGGCAGGTTGCTGCGACCGTGAAGGTCGAACCAGTTGAGCACTGCCTGCTGAAATTGGCTTGTTAGCATGGTCGGGCTAGCCGTCACTTAGTGTTTTTTTCAAAAATATTCTTCAGCAAATTTTTAACCGGATCGGGTTCCTCTTCTTTGCCATCAACTGTGACAGGGGTTTTGAACAGCTGTTTGCCAAGATTTTCAAGGACGGTGTTTTTCAGCAGATCGTTGATCAACTTTTGATCGGGTTTGCAGCTGGTTTTGCCGCTGCCGTCGAAGCTGCCGCTGCAGATGAATGGCAGATTGCGGTTCTGCAGTTTTTTGTTCACGGAGCAGCCGTTGGGGCCGGTAGTCGCGCCATTGACTCGCGCGTTGGCGGTCAGACTGAAGCGCTTGGGCAAAAGCTCGACAGTGCCCTTAGCGGCGATGGCAATATTACCTGTCGCGGTTTTTAGGTCGCTTAGCAGAAGGTTGCCTTTGTCAAGGTTAAACTGGCTCGTCAATGTCTCTAGCTGAGTGCCTTTTGCCCATGTTTTATCCTCGTTGCCACCGCTAAAGAGCGCGGCGGCACTGCAGAATGTCTCTTCGGCGTTTAAACTCGAGTAGCTGGGTGCTGCGACAGTAAGTTGGCCGCTGCCAAGCAGAGATTGAACAATGGTGTCGCCATCGTTGCCTGACCCTTGCAGCGTCGCTTCCACACTGAGTACGCCGCTGACTTCACTGCTCTCGGCAATAATCGGCAACGCTTGGTCTAGGTCAATATTGGCCACGGATGTTTGCAGGTTAAAGACCGGTTTGGCAGGGCGCATATCGAGCCGTCCAGTGCCGTTGACGTGGCCGCCAAACAGGTCGGCATTAAAAGAGCTGAGCCGCAAAACCTTTTGATTGCCAAATAGATTGAGATAGACATTTTTCACGGCGAATTGGTCAAATTCGATTTGCCCTAGGGAAAGCTCCATTTGGCTTTGTCCGAGCCAAAGTGCAAAGGGCAGCGCCAGTGGCGCGAACAATCCGCTGTTTTGATCGCTCGTGGCTGCGTCGCTGGCAAGATAGTTGGCCGCAGCGAAATTGTTGCCGTTCACGCGAAGTATCAAGCTGCGCTTGGCGTGCTCAATGCGTGTGTTTATGGTGAAGGGCTGATTGTCGAGGTTGAGCTGTGTGGCAATGGTCGAGATGTCAGCGGTGTTGACGTTGAAATTGCTGTTGAAGTTTATCTCAGTGAGAGCTTGGGCCGACGCCATTTTAGGTATCTGTAGCGTGGGGAAGGCTTTTTGTAGCGATTTTAGTTGTTCAATAAGGTTAAAGTCGCTGCTCTTTATGGTGCCGTTAATCTCGGCGAGAGGATTTTCTGGGTTTCGCGTTTCGACGGTGAATTGCCCGACCAATGACAGCTGGTTGAGCGCAAGTTCAAGTCCATCAACCGAGATTTTAGTCAAGGTGTGATCGCTTACGTCTAATGCTACCTCTGCATTTGCTCGAATATCGACAGCATTAAAGACGGTCGCTGTGAGGGCGAGTGGAAACTGCTCGCCCTCCAGTGAGAGGTTGCGAATGGTGGCATTGACGTTAGTCAGGGTTAAGAGCGGTTGGCTTGGAGCCGCAGGCTGTAAAACGATTTTGGAATCGCTGATGCGCACTGTGTCTAAGGGTATTTTCTCGGCGGCACGGTCAAACTGGAGCAGCTCGCGCCAGTTGATAGCCAGCGTCAATTCACCAATAGTGCCTGCGGCTTTCTCTAAATAACGAAATTCTACCTGCTGAATTTTTATGCCTACTTGCGGGAAAAACTGCCAAGCTAAATCGCCATCCAGTGACAGCACCAGCCCCTGATCTGCGGCGGCTGCCTTGATCTCCGGTTTGTAATCATTGGGATCGACAACCGCGACCAGATAGATAATCCCTAACACTACCACGATGACCGCAGTCAGTACGGTTCTGACCAACCACTTTATAAGCACACCCAAAATATCACCTTACGCTTTTATGCGTTCACTATTTTAGAACTGATATCGTAAACCAATGGTCAGATTACGTCCCGCCTCTGGCGCAATTTCGCGCAAAAATGAAGTGGCATTGCGGATATCGCGATCGGTGAGGTTTTGCCCTTGAACAAACACAGACCAGTTGGGCTGATTATAGGACAGGGAGGCATCCAGCCTAGTATACCCGAGCGTACTCATTTGATTTTCACCGGCATTGTTTTGCGCGGCTGCGCGAGTGATGTTGAGCGCAGCGCGCCAATGGTCGCTTTCAACAACATAGCTGGCGCGAATCTTGGCGGGCGGTAACCGTGGGATATCGCGGTTTGACCCGGCCGTAAATTGGCCGCGAACAAGATCTGCTTGCAGTTCAATACTCTGGGCATCGGAAAGCTGGTAGCTGCTCTCGAGTTCAATCCCGCTGAATGTGGCATCCCGCTGCTCAAAAAGATAACAGGTGATAGCGTCAGTGTATTCGTCCAAGCTGCTAGAGAAATCCGCCAGTGCTGACGAGCAGGCTTGCAGTCCTTCAAAACCCATATCCTCCAAATCATGGCTCAAAGAAAGGCCAGTGTCTTGTTGGAAAATAAAATTGCTGAACTGATTGTGGTAGACACTGCCTCGAAACGTTAGCAGGCTCTCTTCGTCACCCTCATACACCCAGGTTAGTTCAATACTGTTGGATGATTCACCGCTGAGGCGCGTGTTGCCGATTTCATAGCTATTGGTGGCCACATGGGTGCCTAGTGATAATAGCTCCTCTGCCGCGGGGGCGCGCTCACTGTGGGCTAAGGTCAGGCTCAGACGGTGGTGTTCGCTGAGGGGTGCAATCCAGCTGGCACCGATATTGAAGCTATCGTGATCAAGCGATAGCGATTGGTCTGCCATCTCAATTTTTTGACGATCGAAACGGATGCCAACTTCGAGGTTGTTGTCGGCAATCGCGGTTTCTTCAAGCCAGTAGAGTCCTTGCCGCGACGTTGTTGAGCCTGGAATAAAAGACTCTTCGCCACTACTGCCAAAATCCCGCGAGCTGACTTGCAAACCCATGGTGCCAAACCAGCCGGCTCGCTCAAGATGGGTAAGCTCTGCGCGTAATTCTCGGCTCTGGGCTTCAATCGTTGAAGAGATGGCGCTGTCGCCTGTGTCGAGATCAAATTCTTGCTCCCTGTGCTGGTAGTCGGTGTAGCTGACATCAACATTCAGGCGATCAAAGAAATCTCCGAGGTCACTTAGCAGCAATTTTCCCTGATAACTGGTTTGCTGCATATCGATGCGCACCACAATATCGTCGTGGCCGGCATCGGAATCTTCGCTGTGGGCACCATGGCTGGCGGGCGGCAGGCCGTAGTTGTTGTCGAGATGGCTGACGCTAAAGCCCATTACACTGTTGTCTTGAACCCACGACGCGCCTGCAGAAAGTGAATCTGCACGGGCGTCACTGTTGGCAATAAAACCGTTGCTACTATCACTGTCATCGAGATCGGCTAGGCCCGGAATTTTGACATCGTTGCTGTCGCGACTGACGCCATCGAGATGCAGGTTGAGCGGACCATTGCCCGCATCAAACCTAGCGACAGTGGCGACACCGTCGTTGCCGCTGGAGTAGCGCGATTCGAGGGCACCTTCGATACCTTCAAATGCGCTGAGATGAATACGGTTGTCGATTACGTTGACAACACCGCCAATAGCGCCGGGACCGAAACGCAGCGTGGCCGGCCCGCGCAGTATTTCGATGCGCTCAGCCAGCAGCGCTTCCGTGGCGATAGCATGGTCGGGGCTGACGTCTGACGCGTCGCCCACCGACGAGCTGTTTTGCAAAATCTCAATGCGTTTTCCGCCAAGTCCGCGGATCATTGGATTGCCCACCCCTGGTCCGAAGGAACTGGAGGCAATGCCAACTTGGTTTTGCAGTGTATCGCCCAGGGTTGCCGCGGCGTCCCGTTGCAATTCGTCATTCGCGATAACGTTAAACGAGCCCGCAACTTCCTGGGCGCTTTTTTGGTGTGCGGAGGCGCTAATGATGACTTCTTCAATATTATTGTCGGCAAATGCCGGTGCGGTAAAAGTTAGCATTACGCAAGAAATCGCCGTCAAAGATAGGGCAACGTAAGGATGTGATTTCATAATTTTCTCTTCGCTTCAAATTCTAAGAGGCCTGCTAAAAACAATTCCAGCAGTCGGTAAACTAGGATTTAAATAACAAGCGAAGCGGGCGGTGCGCGTGCGAGGTGGGTTTTTCTTTCATTGCAGCCGCAATGGGGTGTGCTGAGAGTAATGTGAGGAAGAGGAACAAAATCCGGTTTGGCAAGGCTGTTGACCGCACCGACAATGACGGCGGAATCGTGAACGACACAAACGCTGCACGCGGGATTGCTGTGCTGATTGTGATTGTGCGCGCTGGCGATCACCGAGCTGGCTGCTAAAGCCAAGCTGAGAACGATTGCGGCTACCCATTTATAGTTATTCATGGTGCAAAGTGTATCAGGTAATTGTTTCGAAAATCTCGTTCATTTGCGGTTATAATGCCGCCTCAAAATGAGCTGCTGGAGAATGTCATGGCTGATCGCATCGCGACGGCAACACGGAATACACTTGAGTCTCAAATAACCGTCACGGTTAATCTGGATGGCACGGGTAAAGCTAATTTTGCTACACCCGTACCCTTTCTCAACCACATGCTTGACCAGATAGCGAGACACGGGCTGGTAGATCTTGATATTCATGCGGTGGGCGACACTCACATTGATGACCACCACACAGTTGAAGATATTGGTATCACCCTCGGAATGGCGGTGGCCAAAGCCATTGGCGATAAAAAAGGCCTGACCCGCTACGGCTCAGCGTACGTTCCACTGGACGAAGCGCTGTCTCGGGTGGTGATGGATTTTTCCGGTCGTCCAAGCTTGATTATGAAAGCCGATTTTGTCCGCAGCCATGTCGGTGATTTTGATGTCGATCTGACGCGGGAATTTTTCCAAGGGTTTGTCAATCACGCGCTAGTAACCTTGCACATCGACAACTTGCGCGGCGCCAATGCTCACCACCAAGTTGAGACCATTTTTAAAGCCTTTGGCCGCGCCCTGCGCGTGGCTGCCAGCGAAGATCCAAGAATGGTCGGCGTTATGCCATCGACCAAAGGCACTCTTTAATCTCGCTGCTTTTGGCGCGGGTGTTAGTGGAATAACAAAGTAATCTCTATGAGCGATTTTCGAAGTCATATTGCTGTGATCGACTACGGCATGGGCAACCTCCACTCGGTTGCCAAAGCGCTGGAACATGTCTGTCCTGGCGCGAAAGTGTCGATTACTGCCGATCCCGCCGTTGTTGAAGACGCCGACCGCGTGGTCTTTCCTGGTGTCGGTGCTATTCGCGACTGTATGGGTGAAATTCGTCGGCTCAACGTGGGCGATGTGGTCAGTCAGGCGATGAAAACCAAACCAGTGCTGGCGATCTGCGTCGGTATGCAGGCGCTGATGGAGCACAGTGAAGAAAATGGCGGTGTCGATTGTCTTGGGCTACTGCCCGGGCGTGTTAAATTTTTTGGCAACCAGCATGTCGATGCCGCAGGGGCCAAGCTCAAAGTTCCGCATATGGGTTGGAACAATGTTCACCAAACCATTGATCATCCGCTGTGGCAGGGTATCGACCAAGACAGCCGCTTTTATTTTGTTCACAGCTATTTTGTGGCGCCAAGCGAGCCGCAGCATATTGCAGGCCGCTGCGACTATGGGGTTAATTTTGCTGCCGCGCTGAGTTACAACAACCTTTTCGCTGTGCAATTTCACCCAGAGAAAAGCGCCGATGCCGGACTCCAACTACTGCGCAATTTTTGCCATTGGATGGGCTGAAGACCATGGAGCAATCCTCTGAGCAAGTGCTGATTGCGCGACTCAACAGCGAAACCGCAAAGATCTCGTGGCATGACTTGCAGACACATTATGCCGCGGGCAATGTTCTCGCCGTTGCAGAGCAGGGCGATTTAATTCAAGTGGCTGTGGCACTGCATAACGACAATACAGCGCGGGTGAAGCAGTGGCTCGCAGAGCACGTGGTTTTTCACGTAAGCGATCAGCAGGTCCTTGATTGGCATGAACAAAACACCCTTGTCTGGGCTTTGGTTATTCCACCCTTTGTCCTGGTTCAGGCGGTTGCGGCGCAGGCCCTTGCATCGCCGCGAGACAGCCGTTCACTCAATTAAAAAGCAGCAGCAAAGGAGTTGTAGAATGTATTTAGAACTGACTGAAGAACAACAATTTATCCAGCAGACAGCGGCGCGATTTGCTGCCGATGAGCTGCTGCCGGTCGCAGAAATACTCGACCGTGGCGAGGGGCGCGACTTACTTCTCACCAATCTGCAAAAACTCGCCAATCTCGGTTTTATGGGCCTCAATATTGACAGCGATTATGGTGGCACCGAAGCGGGCTCGGTAGCCTTTAGTGTGGCGCTGACTGAACTGGGCCGCGGCTGCGCCTCCACAGCGGTGACCGTCTCAGTTACCAATATGGTTGCTGAAGTGATTCAGGCCTGTGGCACCGAGCAGCAAAAACAGCACTATCTGCCCAAACTCTGCTCGGGCGAGTATCCCGCAGGAGCCTTCTGTCTCACCGAATCAGGTGCCGGTTCCGACCCCGCAGGCATGAAATGTCGCGCCACTAAAGAGGGCAATGACTGGCTGTTGAATGGCACCAAGCTCTACATCACCAGCGCCGAATTCGCAGGATTGTTTGTTGTCTGGGCAGTCACAGACCCTCAGGCCAAAAAAGGTAAAGGTATTACCTGTTTCCTCGTTGAAGCGAATAATCCTGGCGTTGTTATCGGCAAAACGGAACAAAAAATGGGGCAGAAGGGCTCCTCTACTAACGAAGTGATTTTCACCGATTGTCGTGTCTCTGCAGAGGCTATTTTGGGGCAAGAAAATCAGGGCTTCAAAATTGCTGTGGGTGAGCTGGCGGGTGGGCGCATTGGCGTCGGTTCGTTTGCCCTTGGTATAGGCTTGGAGGCCATGGATTACGCGCGCCGGTATTTAACTGAACGCCAGCAATTTGGCCAGCCCCTGTCTAACTTTCAAGGCTTGCAGTGGCAGCTGGCAGATGCCTACACCAACCTGGAAGCAGCGCGATTATTGTTAATGCAAGCAGCGTCACGCAAAGAGCGCGGCTTGAGTTTTGCCAAAGAAGCGTCGATGGCGAAAGTATTTACCAGCGAAAAAGTGAACGCGGCCTGTTACACCGCGTTGCAGATGTTGGGCGGAAATGGTTACAGTGCTGAATATCCGCTTGAGCGCTGGTCGAGAGATGCGCGTATAACCAGTATTTACGAGGGTACCAGTGAAATTCAGCGGATTATTATTGCCCGCGAATTATTATCAGAGATTATCTAGGAGTCGATTATGAATTTGAACAATAAAGTAGCCGTCGTCACCGGCGGTGCATCGGGCTTGGGTCGTGCAGCGGCACAGGCGCTGGTTGAGCGCGGGGCAACAGTGGTTATTTTTGATATGAATGCAGCGGCGGGCGAGACTGCGGTGCAAGAGCTGGGAGTATCAAAGGCGCGGTTTATGAAGCTTGATGTGTCCAGCGGGGCAGATGTTGAGGCGGCTTTTGCACAGATTGTCAGTGACCTTGGTCGTGTGGACGTCTGCGTTAACTGCGCCGGTATTGGCATCGCCGTCAAAACCATTAGCCGCGAGGGCATTCCCCACGATCTCGATCTCTACCGCAAAGTGATTGAAGTCAATTTAATTGGTACCTTTAATATCGCCCGTTGCGCTGCCGCCGCGATGGCGCGCAACACGCCCGATGAGAAATCTGAAAAAGGTGTCATCGTTAACACTGCATCTATTGCTGCGTTCGATGGCCAAATGGGGCAGGTCGCCTACTCGTCAACCAAGGGCGGTATCGTCGGAATGACTCTGCCGATGGCGCGCGACTTGGCCTCCGAGGGCATTCGCGTGAATACTATTGCTCCAGGTGTTATGGCGACGCCGCTGATGATGGGCATGCCGCAAAATGTGCAAGATGCGATTGTGTCAAATATCCCCTTTCCCAAGCGCCTTGGTGACCCCGCCGAGTTCGCCCAGCTGGTGGTGCATATTGCCGAAAACAGCTACCTGAATGGCGAGACCATTCGCCTCGACGGCGGCGTGAGAATGCAACCGCGCTAAAAAGGCAAAAGGCCTCAAACATGACGTCAGTCCAATCATCGCTTAAATCCCAGTGCCGCTCCTTGAGTGGCCATGGATTCAGTAAACCAGCAGCTGTGCTGGCAGAGATTGCGGATTGGTGCAAACAGCACGATTGTGAGTTTGAAGCCTATGGCAGCGGTGATTTAATTGAGTCGTTTGAACGCAAAATAGCCGATTTACTCGGCTTCCCTGCGGCGCGTTTTATGCCTAGTGGTGTGTTGGCTCAGCTGACAGCGCTGCGAATCTGGAGTGATCGGTCGGGCTGCTCGCATTTCGCCATGCATCCTACCTCGCATATCGAACTGCACGAAGAGTCCGGCTATCGTCACCTCTATGGTCTTACCGCTACCTTAGTGGGTCCGCGTAAATCGCCACTGTTGGCAGACCATTTTGACGCGTTAACAGAGACCTTCTCAACCCTGCTTATTGAACTGCCAATCCGTGAGGCAGGCGGGCAGTTGCCCACTTGGGAGGCGTTGGAGGCACTCAAGCACAGCGCTAAAGCCAGAGGTGTGCGCCTGCATCTGGACGGTGCGCGCCTGTGGGAAACTAAACAATTTTACAATCGCGAGTACAGCGAGATCTGTGCCGGTTTTGATTCTGTCTACGTCTCCTTTTACAAAGGTATTGGCGCTCTGCCTGGCGCTATGTTGCTGGGGCCAGAGGATTTTATTGCTGAGGCTAAGTTGTGGCAGCGGCGGGCGGGTGGAACCGTGCAGACGCTGGCCTCTAATGTGGCCTCGGCAGCGATGAAATTTGATAGCGCTATCGCACGGTTTCCCGCTTATTTCGCTCGAACAATCAGTCTGGTTAAGGCTATAGAAGCGCTCGACGATCTTGTGATTATGCCTCCTCTTCCGCAGGTTAATATGTTGCATATTTATTTGCCCTGCACACCAGAACGGGCCGACGCGGCTCGCGATCAGATTGCTGCGGAATTTTCGCTGTGGTTGTTTAACAAGGCTAATCAGGGCGATAGCGCGAACAGTTGTTATTTTGAGTTGTATATTGGCGAGGCGTTGATGGATATCTCTGACCCGCTGGCAGCACACGTCTTTGCGCGCCTCCTAGCGATTATCCGCGCTGGCTAACCATTCCATCACGGCACTGCGGTCGCCGCGAAATACCACCCGCTCTTTGCGCTTTTCGAGCTGATAAATATACATGGGATCGTAATAATCTTGAGTGAGCGCCGTGAGCCAATCGCGGTGACTGGCAAATTTGTCCTCTGCTTGCCGTGCAATAGCGGCTTCCATTAAGGCCAAAATTTCCTTCGTTCTCTGTCCGCCAAGACGTTTTTGCACACGCATAAGGCTGTCGATTAAGTACTGCGCAAACGCGTGCTCGGCCCTTTCAGAGCCCTCAGCCCTCTCAGAGCCTTCGCCGCTCGCGCTGTAAAAAGCCAGTGTCTGCTGATGGCGCTCGACCACATACTCTTGCCAAAGCTTTTCAATGCGCTCTGCGAACGGGACTTCAATCACCACGCGCGGACTCTGTGCCATTTTATCGGCTAAACAGGGAGGCAAGTGGCGCCCACCAATACTGCGACTTTCGTCCTCAAGTACCACTGTTCGATGGGGGTGTTGGGCTTCGACGCGAAGGAGATCGATGGCAACTCTATTTTCGAAATCAATTTGTGCGGGCTGGCCGTCGAGGGGACGTCCAAAACTTGAGCCCTTGTGGTTTGCCGCGCCCTCAAGATCGACCGCATTGGGCAGCTGACGAATAATGTCGGTTTTGCTGGTGCCGGTCATGCCGGAGAGAATCAGTAATTGGCCCTGAGTGCAGAAGTCATTGATATAGTTCAATAAAAATCCGCGCAGCGACTTAAAACCGCCCTCAACCTTTGGGCAGATGATGCCTGCGTCAGCCAACCAGTCCTGACTAAGTTGAGAGCGCAACCCGCCGCGGGCGCAATAGAGTACCGCCGAGGGATTTTCTGCCATAAACGCGCGCCACGCATCAATGCGCTGATCTTTAAGTGCACCCGTCACTAAGCTGTGGCCCAGTTTTATCGCCGCGGCTTGCCCCTGCTCTTTGTAGCAAATACCGACACGGTGGCGCTCATCATTGCTCATCAAGGGCAAGTTGACCGCACTAGGCAGCGCGCCCGAGGCAAACTCAATGGGTGCGCGCACATCAATCATCGGAGTGTCTGCGATCAGCAGTTCCCGATAGTGGTTGACCAATGGCAGTGGTGGCCGATTCAACGGATGACCTCAATGGTGGGAGGCTGGTCTGAGTGATAGAGCTCGCCAATAGGCTTGTGATAACAGCCCGCCGCAAGCAACAACTGACTCACTTGATCAATGCTGTCTGGATTCACTGCAATTAATAGTCCGCCACTGGTTTGCGGATCGCAGAGTAAGGCTTCACTTACGCTGTCAGTGCCGGAAACAGAATGACTAATACTTTCCCAATTACGCTTGCTACCGCCGGGCACGCAACCTTGAGCGAGGTAATCGAGCACGGCATCATCCAATAATGGCACTGCCTGTGCGTTCAGTTTGGCCGAGAGGTTGCTGCCTTGGCACACTTCCAGCAGATGCCCCAGCAAGCCGAAGCCGGTGACGTCAGTCATTGCGGAAACGCCTTTTACGGCGCCCAGTTCAGCGCCAACACTATTCATTTTCATCATGCTTTCAACCGCCAACCGGCTGTGTTCTGGGTGCAACTTGCCCTGTTTTTCTGCCGTGGTCAGAATGCCCACACCAATGGGCTTGGTCAGAAAGAGCTGGTCGCCGGCCTCTGCCGTGCTGTTTTGTTTTAGCTGACTAAGGGCAACGCGACCAGTGACGGCGAGCCCAAAAATGGGTTCCGGCGAGTCGATGGAGTGGCCTCCCGCCAAACTAATCCCCGCATCGCGACAGGCGTGACGACCGCCCTCAATCACCTGCTTGGCCACCGCTGCCGGCAGGCTGTTAATGGGCCAGCCGAGTATGGCAATGGCCATCATAGGCGTACCGCCCATGGCATAAATATCGCTGATCGCATTAATGGCAGCGACGCGGCCAAACTCGAAGGCGTCGTCGACGATTGGCATAAAAAAATCTGTGGTGCTAATAACACCTGTGCCATCGCCGAGGTCATAGACCGCGGCGTCGTCTTTGGTGTCGTTGCCCACCAAAAGCTTGGGGTCATCGGGGGCAATAAAGTCGGTTTGCAAAAAGGTTTCCAGCACGCTGGGCGCTATCTTGCAGCCGCAGCCAGCACCGTGGCTGTATTGTGTGAGGCGGATTTTAGTCTCTGACATAGCGGATTCGCGGAGTGGTTTTGTAAGCGCGTAGGGTACTTGTTTTGCGGCGCTTATGTAAGGCTGCGACAGCGCGCAGACGCAGTGAATTAATCCCTGCGCAAGATGGCCCACTAATCCCTTTTGTGCACCCGCGTGGCGGTTATTTCTATTTTGTGTCAGCCCCTTAGTGTGTAGAATGCGAGGTTACGAATTGTGGTCACCCTTTGGGCCGCAGCGATGCACCAAACAGACATAGAATCATGACTTATGCGGCTTAAATCGATAAAACTTGCAGGATTTAAATCCTTCGTTGATCCGACTACCGTCAATTTCCCGAGCAACCTCTGCGCCGTTGTCGGCCCCAATGGCTGTGGCAAGTCGAATATTATCGATGCCGTGCGTTGGGTCATGGGTGAAAGCTCCGCCAAGAATTTGCGCGGCGAGTCTATGTCCGACGTTATCTTTAACGGTTCTGGTGGTCGCAAACCTGTTGGCCAAGCATCCATCGAGCTGATTTTCGACAACTCAGAAGGCCGCATTGTCGGTGAATACGCCGCCTACGCTGAGATTGGCATCAAGCGCAAAGTGACTCGAGACGGTCAGTCGAACTACTATCTCAATGGCAGCAAATGCCGCCGCCGTGACATTACCGATATCTTTTTGGGCACAGGCCTTGGGCCGCGCAGTTACGCGATTATTGAACAGGGCATGATTTCCCGGCTGATCGAAGCGCGTCCCGATGAACTGCGAATTTATATTGAAGAAGCTGCGGGCATCTCTAAATACAAAGAGCGTCGCCGCGAGACCGAGAGTCGCATGGTTCGCACCATGGAAAATTTGGAGCGACTGACGGATATTCGCGATGAGCTCGGCCGTCAGCTGAGTCGCCTTGAGCGTCAGGCCAAGTCAGCAGAAAAATACACTGAGTACAAAAAAGAAGAGCGGCAAATATCCGCAGAACTGCTGGCCCTCAAGTGGCGCGGTTACAACGCCTCTGCCGTAGAGCAAAAGCAGATCATCAACGCTCTAGAGATCGAGCAGGAAAAAGTTCAGGCTCGACGCAGCGGCTGTGATACCGCGATCGAAAAACTGCGCAGTCAAGCGACGGATTTCGGCGATGCCTTCAACGAAGTGCAGGCGCGTTTTTACAAAGTGGGTGGTGATGTTGCGCGAATTGAACAGGCCATCGAACACGCCCAGCAGCGCGCCTCTGAGCTGCACAAAGATCTTGAACAGACCGAGCGCAACTTCACTGAAGCCGAGCAGCACTTAAACAGCGACCTTGCAAAAGCTAACGGCTGGCAAGCAGAGTTTAACGAGCTGACCCCCGCGCTTGAGAAAGCCATTGAAGCAGAGAAGATCTCCGCAGAGGCCCTGCAGGCTGCCGAGCAGTCCATGCAGCAGTGGCAGCAGTCGTGGGACGAATTCAACCAGCAGTCGGCAGCGCCGCGCCAGCAGGCCGAAGTCCAGCAGTCGCGCATTCAGCATCTCGAGCAGTTGATGCGACGGTTGGGCGAGCGTCAACAAAATCTGACCGCAGAAGCCTCTAGCTTTCAAGCCAGTCCCGCTGAAGAAGAAATGGCGTCGATACAAGATCAGCTCAATGATGCCGAGCTCTCACGCAAAACAATTGAGGCGCAGCGCCTCGAAAACAGTCAAGAAATTGATGCCGCGCGCAGCAGCGAAAAGCAGCTGGGCAGTGCGCTTGATCAAGCCCGCAGTCGTCTGCAAACCCTCCAGGGCCGACGCGCTTCGCTGGAAGCCCTGCAGCAGGCAGCCATGGGTGATGGCAACGAGAAAAAATGGCTCGATGCAAAAGGTCTTGGCAAAAACCCCCGCCTCGCGGATTTTGTTCAGCCCGCGGAAGGCTGGGACATTGCGGCCGAAACCGTGCTGGGCAGCTATTTGCAAGCGGTTAGCGTGGATGATGTGGCAGCCAATATTGGTTTGATCGACGACTTCAAAAAAGGCGAGCTGCTGCTGATTGGCAAAGCCACCAGTGCCGCTAACGTCAGCGCTAAAAAAGGTCGTCTACTTAGTGAATTTGTCAGTGGTGATGCCATACAGGGCTTGATAAGCCATGTTTATGCTGCCGAAAGCCTCGCCGACGCGCTGGCCCTGCAGCCACAGCTGTCAGCGACAGAGTCAGTGGTGACCCGCGAGGGTATTTGGCTTGGCAACAACTGGTTGCGTGTCGCTCGCGACAAAGATGCCACTGCCGGCGTGCTCAAGCGCAAGCAAGAGCTTGAAGTGATCGGTCGCGATAAGCAGCAGGCTGAACAGCAGGTCGCCGAACTGACCGAGCGGCGTCAAGCCAACGAACAGCAGCTGCGTGCACTTGAAGCGCAGCGTCAGGAAATAGCGTCAAAGGTTGCCCGTCAGCAGAGTATCTATGCGGATTTGCGATCAAAGTTAAGCGCATTCCAAGTGCAGATAGAACAGTTAAAAGCGCGCAAAGAGCGTGCGGAAAAAGAGTTGTCCGACGTCCAGCAGCAACACGCCACTGAGCAGGAAAACCTCGCTGCAGCGCGCGAGATATTGCAGCAGTCGATTGAAAAGATGGAAGCGGATACCCAGCGCCGCGAGCAGTTGGTAGCGCAGCGCGACAAACAGCGCGAGCAGTTAGACACCTGCCGCCGACGCGCCAGCCAAGACCGCGATCTCCGTCAAAGTCTCGCCGTTCGCGAGGGGTCGCTGACCACGCAGTTGAAATCAATTCGCGACGGCATTGAGCGCCTAACGGTGCAAGTGGCGCGCTTGCAAGAGCGCCGTGAACAGTTGCGTGAAGCATTCAATATTAAAGACGATCCATCGGGAAACTATCAGCAAGAACTCGCTGAAAAGCTTGAGTTAAGACTGGCCATTGAGGCGGAAATGAACGCCTCTAAAGCAGCGCTAGATGACGTTGATCATCAGATGCGCGAGCAGGAAAAACTGCGTTCCGAGCTTGAAGAAGAGCTGCAGGTGGTGCGCGCCAAACTTGAGGCAAAGCGTATTGCAGCGTCCGAAATCAAGACGTTAAGCCGCACCATCGAGGAGCAAATTGCCGAAAAACAGGCAGATCTTCACGCCCTGTTGGAAAATCTTGCAGACGACGCCGAATTGTTGGATTGGGAAGAGCAGTTGCAGATGATGGCCAATCGTATTTCACGACTGGGGCCGATCAACCTCGCAGCCATTGATGAATATAAAGTAGAGTCCGAGCGCAAAGACTATCTCGACGCACAGAACCTCGAATTGGAGGAAGCGCTAAACACCTTAAAAACAGCGATTCAAAAAATTGACCGCGAAACACGCACGCGCTTTAAAGAAACCTTTGAACTGGTCAATACCCACATTCAAGAGCTATTCCCGAAACTGTTTGGTGGCGGTCACGCCTACCTTGAAATGACCGGCGATGATTTATTAGATACTGGTGTCACCCTTATGGCGCGGCCGCCCGGCAAGAAAAATGCCTCGATTCAGCTGCTCTCCGGGGGTGAAAAAGCACTTACCGCCATCGCCATGGTATTTGCAATATTCCGCCTAAATCCTGCGCCGTTTTGTATGCTTGACGAAGTGGACGCGCCATTGGATGATGCCAACGTTGGCCGCTATGCCGCGATGGTAAAAGAGATGTCAGATACCGTGCAGTTTATCTTTATCACGCACAACAAAATTTCAATGGAAGCGGCAAATCAATTGATGGGTGTAACAATGCATGAGCCTGGCGTGTCGCGTCTGGTTAGTGTTGACGTCAATCAAGCGGCGGCATTAGCTGACGCTTGATCGGCACACTAGAGATGCCGAATAGAGATTAAGAGGGCTGGAGTAGATTATTGCGCAGGCAATGGCCTACCCTTAAAGATTCAAAAACGAAAACCTGAGTAGTTTGCCTTTATGGATTCAATAGGACCAAGAGAAGTACTGATCGCTGTGGGTCTGCTGGTATTGCTAGCGATTATTCTGGATGGCGCTCGCCGCCTGAAACATCACCGCTATGAAAACTTGCATATGTCGTCGCGCAAATTGCAAAAAAACTCGCGGCCAGATGATGACGATGATTTTATCAGGGACAGTGAGTTCCCTTCCGGTGGATCCCGTGTGGTCGGAATTCGCGACGACGACGATATTTTACAAGTGGAAGAAAACCTGCGCCGAGCACTGGCGCAGAAGCCCGATTTTGGCTTTTCGCAGCCTCGGCAGCAACAGTTCGATCTGATTGATACACCACCTCCGGCGTTAAAACCGCGCCCGCAGGCCGCGACAGCAGCAAAGCAGGAACCCGTCAAAAAAGTTGAGCGCGAGCCAGTTCAGACCCCAAGCCAGCTACAGCAAATATTGGTAATGCACCTAATGGCCCCCAAAGGCGAGAAATTGTCGGGGACAGATCTACAATCCGTGGCACTCAAAAATGGTTTGCGCTTTGGCGAGATGAAAATATTTCAACGCCACCTGCAGCTTGATGGATCGGGCGAGGTTCTTTTTAGCATGGCCAATTTGGTCAACCCAGGTACTTTCGATTTAAAAACCATCGATCAAATGACTACGCCCGGTGTCACTTTCTTTATGGCGCTGGATGATCTTGACGATCCGGCCGGTGCATTGGATATCATGATTGAGTGTGTCGACAGTATGGCCGCCGACCTTGAGGCGTTTATTCTTGACGAGACCCGCAGCTCAATGACCCGCCAGACCCTAGACCATTATCGACAGCGCGCCCGCGACGTTGCATTTCGGCGCAGTCGCGAACACTGATTTTATAGGCGTTTAAATGGCAGACACTCCAGAGCAGGTTCGCGCAGAGTATGAACGGCTCAAGGACGAGTTAAATCAGCACAATCATCGCTACTACGTACTTGACGACCCGAGTGTTCCGGACAGTGAATACGACCGCGCCATGCGGCGTCTGCAGGCGATAGAAGCA
>Ga0102812_10000518_pt1 | contig 27578 bp, 28 predicted proteins | sample ColrivemetaGS713_FD_79334 | JGI IMG/M metagenome (GOLD analysis project Ga0102812, IMG submission 79334) | Estuarine microbial communities from the Columbia River estuary - Flood tide ETM metaG S.713 | ecosystem: Environmental > Aquatic > Marine > Intertidal zone > Estuary | place: USA...
AGAAGCCCTATACTTATTTGCTGTACCTCACACAGAAACCTGTTCTGGAGATCGTCCCAATGTTGCTAGGTGTACCCAAAGAAATAAAAACTCATGAGTATCGTGTAGGCCTTACCACCAGCAGTGTGTTTGAGCTGGTGCACCACGGGCACCAGGTCATCGTCCAGAGCGGTGCCGGTGAAGGCATCGGCCTCAGCGATGGTATGTACCGCGAGATGGGGGCCGAGGTGGTGGCTAACGCCGGCGAGGTATTCGAGCGAGCCGATATGGTGGTCAAGGTCAAGGAACCGCAGCCCGATGAGTGTCGCATGCTGCGAGAGGGCCAGGTGCTGTTTACCTACCTGCACCTGGCACCGGACCCCGGCCAGACCAAATTGTTGCTGGATTCAGGCTGCATCGCGATTGCCTATGAAACAGTCACCGGCCCCAATAACAGCTTGCCATTGCTGTCGCCCATGAGTGAAGTGGCGGGGCGCATGTCAGTCCAGGCCGGCGCGCATTGCCTGGAGAAAGAACAGGGCGGCTCGGGCATCCTGCTGGGTGGTGTGCCCGGGGTCGAGGCGGCCCGGGTTGTGGTCATTGGCGGCGGTGTGGTCGGTACCAATGCGGTGCGCATGGCTATGGGTATGGAGGCACATGTCACCGTACTGGACCGGTCCTTGCAGCGCCTGAAAGAGCTGGATTTCCAGTTTGGTTGCATGCTGAACACGGTGTATTCCACAAGGGAAGCCTTGACCCGTTACGTGGCCAGCGCCGACCTGTTGATCGGGGCGGTACTGGTGCCCGGTGCCGCGGCGCCGATGCTGGTGGACCGGGAGATGTTGAAAACCATGAGGCCCGGTTCTGTGCTGGTGGATGTTGCCATTGACCAGGGCGGCTGTTTTGAGACCAGCCGTGCCACCACCCATGCCGACCCCACCTATGTGGAGGAAGGGGTGGTGCACTACTGTGTGGCCAATATGCCAGGTGCTGTAGCGCGAACCTCAACCTTTGCGCTCAATAACGCCACCCTGCCGTTTACCCTGAATCTTGCCAATAAGGGCTATCGCCAGGCTCTGCTGGATGATCCTCACCTGTGCGCCGGGCTGAACGTGCACCGCGGCCAGCTCACCTACAAGGCGGTCGCCGAGGCACTGGGCCTTGAATATGTCAGTGCCGGGGATATTCTGGGCAAATAAAGCACCGTCTTTGCTGCATTTCGCAGCACAGCGGGGACTTCAAGCGCGGGGCAGCAAGTCCCGCGCGACCATTTCATGACCTGAGTCCATGCAATGCCTTGACGGTATTGTATACACTCTGTTGGGTTCCCCCTGCGGAGTTAACACTATGTTCAGACGAATGGCGCTTTGCCTGCTGTATTTTTGTGCGTCCACAGCGCAGTCGCAGGAGCTGACAGCGGCCGACATCATTCGCAAGGCCATGGACCACTTCCGTGGCCTCACCTCCTACTCGCAGATGACCATGACCATTCACCGCCCCGACTGGGAGCGCTCGATGACCATGCGGGCCTGGACCGAGGGTGACAAGCGCACCCTGGTGCGGGTGGTAGAGCCCAAAAAAGATGCCGGTAACGGCACCCTGTCGGTCGACGGCAATATGTGGACCTATACCCCGAAGATCAACCGGGTGATCAAGGTGCCATCGTCGATGATGAGCCAGAGCTGGATGGGTAGCGATTTTTCCAACAAGGATGTCAGCAAAGATACCAATATCATCGACCAGTACGATCACACCCTGCTCAGGCAATACCCACAGGATGGCCACCAGGTCTACGTTATCGAGTCGATTCCCCATGAAGAAGCGGCGGTGGTGTGGGGTGCGGAGGTGCTCACAATTCGCGACGACTGGGTCCTGCTGGAGCAGCAATTTATCGACCAGGACGGCCTGTTGGTGAAAACCCTTGTTGCCAGGGAAATTGCAGTCATGGGCGGGCGGAGCGTGGCCAGGGTGATACGCATGAGCAGCCAGGGCAAGCCGCAGGAATGGACTGAACTGCAAACGGCAGCGGTCGAATTCGACCTGGAACTCGCCGCCAACCTGTTCACCCTGTCCAGCCTGAGAAACCCGCGCGAGTGAACGTCACCTGGGTACTGGCCTGGCGCAATCTGTGGCGCCACCGGCGCCGCACCTGGCTGACGGTGGGGGCCATGGTGTTTTCAAATGTGCTGCTGGTATTCCTGATCTCCCTGCAACTGGGCTCCTACCAGATGATGATCGACAGCACCCTGGGCGCTTTTACCGGGCATATCCAGGTGCAGCAACACGAGTACCTCGAACAACAGCGCATGCGCCAGAGCGTGCCCGCTGCCGCTGGGCTGGCGGCGCAGCTGCGCCAGCTGGAGGGAGTACAGGCGGTTGCGGCCCGGGCCGAGGCCTTCGCCCTGGCGTCGAGCCAGGAACGCTCTTTTGGCATTCTCCTCACCGGTGTGCAGCCGGAATATGAGCCCGGGGTATCGACCTTCCCCGGCCTGTTGGCCGAGGGTCGATACCTGGAAAAAAGTGACGCTGCGGAGATTGTGGTGGGCGCGGTATTGGCCCGCAATCTCAAGGTGGGGCTGGGTGACGAGGTGACCTTCCTGGGCAGCGGGCGCGATGGCTCGTTTGCGGCAGCGGTGGCAACCGTGGTCGGCATCCTGCATAGCGGTATTGATGAGGTAGACCGCAGCGTGGCACAACTTCCCCTGGGTTATTTCCAGCAGGTATTCGCCATGGGCGATGCCGGCCACAGCGTGGTGATTCGCGTGCCGAAGCTGGATCAGGTGGACGGGATGGTCGAGGCATTGCGCTCGCAACTGGCCAGTCGGGAGGACCTGGCAGTGCTGGACTGGGATGCGTTGCAACCCGGGCTGCGCCAGGCCATCACCTCGGATATGGCCAGCGCCTGGTTGATGTATTCGGTGCTGATCGTGCTGGTGGCGTTCAGCGTGCTCAATACCCAGCTGATGTCAGTACTGGAGCGCACCCGGGAATTTGGCGTGATGCTGGCGCTGGGGGTAAGCCCGCAGCGGCTGGCCCGGCTGATCGGGGTGGAAACCCTGTTGATGGCCACCCTCGGCCTGGTGCTGGGGATATTGCTGGGCGCAATACTCACCGCTTACCTGGGCCACACCGGCTTCACCTATCCGGGCATGGAGGCCCTGAATTCGCGTTTCAACCTGCCCGCGCGTATCTATCCGCCGCTGAGCCTGTTGTCCCTGTTGTGGGGACCCTTGCTGGTATTTCTTGGCGCGCTACTGGCCGCGGTGTATCCGGCGCTGCGCCTGCTCAGCTTGCAGCCGGTGGCTGCCATGAGGGCGGTGTGATGGGCTTGCCCTGGGGATCAGTGGCTACCCTGGCGTGGCGCAACCTGTGGCGCAATCGGCGTCGCACCGTGATCATGTTGCTGGCTATTGCCGTGGGCGTCTGGGCCATGGTGTTCATGGCATCGCTGATGCGGGGCATGACCGACCAGATGGTGCGCAATGGCCTGCAATCGCTGCCCGGGGAAGTACAGATACACCATCCCGATTACCGGGCCGACCCCAGTGTGGTCAACAGTATGGCGCCGCCTGCGCCGGCCCTGCGCGCAGCGCTCGAAGCTGCGCCGGTAGCCGCCTGGTCGGGCAGGGTGCGGGTGCCAGCCGTTATCGCCAGCGAGCGCGATAGCCGCGGCGTGACCTTGCTGGGAGTAGACCCCTTGGCGGAACAGGCCATCGGTGCGCTGCCCGGGGAGCTGGTGGCCGGCCGCTTTCTGGAGAGCGCGGACGACCGCGGGCTGGTGATCGGCGCTAAACTGGCAAGCCGGCTGGAAACCGGGCTGGGCAAGCGGGTGGTGATTATGTCCCAGGACCCGAATAACGATGTCGCAGATCGGGGCGCCCGGGTGGTGGGGATTTACCGTGCACGGCTGCAGGGTAATGAGGACCGTTTTGTCTATGGCGGCCGTACGGCATTGCAGGACATGCTGGGTATAGAGGAGATGATTTCCGAGATAGCGGTCACCGCCAACGACTATCGCCATGTGGACCAGTGGTACCCGCAGCTGGCTGTGGCCGCAGGAACTGAACTGGAAACACTGCCCTGGACCGAGCTGGATGGCTTCCTGGGTACCATGCTGGCGGTGCAGGACGGCCTGTCGCTGATCATCATGGTGGTGATCTTCATCGCCCTGTCCTTCGGCCTGGTCAATACCCTGGTGATGGCAGTGTTCGAGCGGGTGCGCGAAATCGGCCTGATGCAGGCCCTGGGTATGCGCCCGGGCCTGATCGTCCTGCAAATCATGCTGGAAAGCCTGTATTTACTGTGCCTGGGGCTGTTGCTGGGCAATCTGCTGGCAGTTGCCACCATCAAGCCGCTGGAGAGTGGCGTCGATATCTCCTCGGTGGCCAGCGCCATGGAGATGATGGGCATGGGTACGGTCCTGTACCCGGTTCTGGCCTCTTTTGACATGCTGATGTCTACCGCGGTGGTAGTCATCCTGGGCTTGCTGGCCAGTATCGCGCCGGCCTGGCGGGCGTCGCGGCTCGACCCGGTCAAGGCCCTGAACAAACATTGAAAGGAGTGACGGCGATGAATACGGTGTCGTGCAGTGCACTGTCCAAGACCTTCCACCAGGGCGAGGAGGAGATTACCGGCCTTGATGATGTGAGCCTGGAGGTGGAAGCGGGCGACTTCGTGTGCCTGTCCGGTCCTTCCGGCTCTGGCAAGACCACCCTGCTGAACGCTATCGGCGGACTGGACACCCCCGACAGCGGTGAGATCACTGTGGGTGGCCAACGGGTGGACCAGTTGTCCAGGGGAGAGCTGGCAGACCTGCGCCTGCACAAAATCGGTTTTGTATTCCAGGCCTACAACCTGATACCGGTGTTGTCAGCCCGGGAGAATGTGGAACTGGTGATGCAGGTGCAGGGGGTCCCGGTGCAGGAGCGTCGCCAGCGCTCCAGCCGGGTATTGGAGGAGGTCGGCCTGACCGGTATGGAGGGGCGTCGTCCCGGCGAACTGTCCGGGGGGCAGCAGCAGCGCGTGGCTGTTGCCCGGGCCATCGTCAGCAAACCCACCCTGGTACTGGCCGATGAACCCACTGCCAACCTGGACAGCCATAGCGCCGCGCAACTGATGAACCTGTTCATGGAGCTCAATACCCAGCGGGGGATTACTTTTGTGATCGCTACCCACGATACAAGGGTGATGGCCTATGCCCGGCGCCTGATCAGTATGCGCGACGGCCGCATTGTGAGTGACGTGCAACAACAGCCGCACGCCATGGCGGTGTGAGTGAAGCACCTGCGGCTGCCGCAAGCTGTCCCGGCCCTGTTACTGGGCTTGTTGGGGCTGCTCCCGGTGCCGTCCCTGGCAACTGACTTTCCTTTTCTCGAGGGCGGCCACGCCAAGCTGCGCTGGTTGGCCAGCAGCTACCCGGGGGACAGCGCCTACACTGAACTGTTTGGCGACAGCTCCAGTGATGAATATGCCGCGCTGCGGCTGAAGTTTCACGGCAGCCAGCAGCGCTTCAGTTTCAATGCGGATTACCAGTTATTGGCGCAGTACGGCGATACGGTGAAACTGCAGGGCAGCTCTGAGGGCCTGTTCGGTTTGCCCCCTGCCTTACCGGACGACGCCAACCGCTGGTGGGACCTGACCGACACGATCAGCGGTAACAGTGACACCGGCAATTCCCGGCAGTGGGTGCAGAGGATGGATCGCCTCAATCTCGGCTACGCCGGCGACAAGGCGGTGGTGCGCTTCGGCCGTCAGGCCGTGAGCTGGGGCAATGGCCTGATCTTCAATCCCATGGATTTTTTTAATCCCTTCAACCCGGCCGCGATCGATACCGAATACAAGCTGGGAGAGGATATGCTGTACGCCCAGTACTTGCTGGATAGCGGCAGTGACTGGCAGTTCGTCAACGTGCAGCGCCGGGATGAGCAGGGCCATGTTGCCCGTGCAGTGAGCTCCAGCGCATTGAAACTTCATGGCTTCGGTCTGGAGCGCGAGTACGACCTGCTGGTGGCGGAGCATTTCGATCAGTTTGTCGTTGGCGCCGGCGCGGTTATCAACCTGGGCGAGTCGGTGGTGCGCGGGGATATTACCCTGGCAGATGGCCAGCGGGATTGGGTCACCAGCCTGGATGTAAACTGGTCCTACTCCTGGGTCTTGGGCGGGCATAATGTATCGGCGGTCATCGAGTATTTCTACAATGGCTTTGGCCTGCCAGGCTCTAACTATACGCCGCAGAAAATCTTCAACGATACCGACCTGTACGATCGCCTGCAGCGCGGGGAGCTGTACACCATCGGGCGCAATTACCTGGCCGGATCAATGCTGGTGGAACTGAGCCCGCTGGTGAATATCACCCCCAACCTGTTCATCAACCTGAACGATGGTTCAGCCCTGGCGCAGTTGGTGGTGCAATGGGACCTGGGTCAAAACTGGCAGATTCAGGGCGCCCTGAATGCGCCCCTGGGGCCCGATGGCAGTGAATACGGTGGCCTGGAGACGGGCGTTGACGGCAGCTACCTGGCGGTGGATCTGTCCCTGTTCGCCCAGCTCGCCTGGTATTTCTAGGCGAGCTCGGTCTTTGCCTTGCTATACCAGGCTTTGAGATGGCTGCACTCCTCGGGTACGGATTGTTTCACCCAGGCCATGAAGTCTATGGCCACCAGCAGGTCGATGTCGGCAAAGCTGAAGTTTTCCCCGGCTACCCAGGGGCTGCCGGCCAGATGCGCATCGAGCTTGGGCAGCATATGGCCAATCTGCAGGGCGCCGCGCTCCACCAGCTCGGGGATCTGGGGTACATCCAGGTCGCCCGGAAGGGCGCGGTTGTGCATGGATCGGCTCTTGTTGCGCAGCATATTCGCTATCGCTGAGAACAGGGACACGAATAAGTGATGGTCCCAGCTGAGCACCTGTGCTTTTTCCAGCGGGCTGGTGCCGAGCAGGGGTTTGTCCGGGTGCAGTGCCTCCAGGTAGGCACAGATGCCAATCACTTCGGACAGTACGGTGCCGTCATCCAGTTGCAGGGCTGGCACCGTGCATGCCGGATTGATTGCCCGGTAGCTTTCGCCCAATTGCTCTGCGGTAGCCAGGTCAATCTGCCGGGTGTCCAGGCTGATGCCTTTATATTGCATGAACAGGCCCAGGCGGCGGGGGTTGGGCGCTGGGTCGTAGGTATAGAGTTTCATAGGGTTCCTCAGTGACTGTGCTGGTGATTGCTGTGGGTTTGCGGGCCTGAAAGCCGGTCAGCCATGATATTAGGGGCAAATACAGCGATGGGCCAGTTGCATTGGACAATAGCCTGTCATTTGATCCATGGGGCCAGCTTGTGAGTTTCCGCCGGGGGGATAAGTGGCTATAATGCCCGCCTGTTTAAATGAGGATTCACGAGATGTCACGAATTGCATTAGGTGTTTTGGCTACGATACTGGCTGTGGGTGCAGCCCTGGTGAGCGCAGCTCAGCTTGAGGTGAGCGATGCGCAGCGCGCCCAGATTGAAGAGCGTATCGCCCCGGCAGGCCAGCACTGCATGGTAGGCGACAGCAGTTGTGGCGGCGCTACGGCCGCAGCCAGCAGCGGTCCGCGCGGCGGCGAAGAAGTGTACAACGCAGCCTGCGTGGCCTGTCACAGCACCGGCGCTGCCGGCGCGCCCAAGTATGGGGATGTTGCCGCCTGGGCAGATCGTATCGCCAAGGGCCCTGATGCGCTGCATGACAGCGGTGTCAACGGTTTACCCGGTACCGGGATGATAGCCAAGGGCGGTTGCATGAACTGCTCGGACGAGGAAGTGATTGCGGCGGTGGATTACATGGTTGCCGGTAGCCAGTAAATCGTTAGCGTTTGGTAGTTATCAAAAAGCCGCCCTGCCTGAGCAGGGCGGCTTTTTTTTGCAATGCATTCGGCCATTCCCCTCAACCAAACAGGTTTTTCAATCCCGCCAGGGTTTCCTGTCCGCGCTCCTCATTGGCCTCGGCGGTTTCGGTACCTCCCCCCTGCCACTGGAGGTCGTCCTGGGGTAATTCGTCGATAAAGCGGCTGGGCTCGCAGTTGATGGTTTCGCCGAACTGGCGGCGTTTCAGCGCCATGGTCATCGCCAGGGTCTGCTGGGCGCGGGTTATACCCACATAGGCCAGGCGGCGCTCCTCGGCGATGTTGTCCTCCTCAATACTCACCCGGTGGGGCAACAGCTTCTCTTCCATGCCAATGATGTAGACGTGGGGAAACTCCAGCCCCTTGGAGGCGTGCAGGGTCATCATTTGCACACTGTTGGGGCCGGTTTCCTCCTCGTCCTGCTGTTCCAGCAAGTCCCTCAGCACCATCCGCGAGATCGCTTCATCGAGGGCCACTTTGTCGTCACCCATGATACGTTGCAGGCCGTCCACCAGGAAGTTCACGTTGCCCATGCGCCGTTGGGCCACTTCCTCGCTGGAGCTGAGCTGGTTGAGCCAGCCCTCGTAATCCATATCGCGGATCATCTGGCGGATACCCGACACCCCCGAATCGGCCTCGCAGCGGCGGCGCACCCCGTCCATCCAGTTGCGAAACTCCCGCAGGCGTTGCAGTCCGGCTTCGGGTATATGCTCAGTGCCGATGCGGGTACAGGCCTGGCTCAGGCTGCAGTGCTGGGCGTTGGCGAAATTACCCAGCGCCTCTAGGGTGGAGGCGCCCAGTTTGCGGCGCGGGACGTTGGCGATGCGCAGGAAGGCGTTGTCATCATTTGGATTCAGCACCAGGCGCAGGTAGGACATGATGTCCTTGACCTCGTTGCGGGCGAAGAAGGAGGTGCCGCCGCTGAGGTGGTAGGGCACCTGCTGCTGTTGCAGGGCAAGTTCCATCAGTCGCGACTGGTGGTTGCCCCGGTACAAAATGGCGTAGTCCCCAAAAAGGGTGCGCTTGCGCAGTTTGTGGTCGAGTATTTCGGCGACCACCTGGTCGGCTTCATGCTGCTCATCGCTGCAGCGGATCACCCGCAGCGGGTCGCCGTAGCCCAGCTCACTCCACAGCTGCTTGGCGAACACGTGCTCGTTGTTAGCTATCAGGGTATTGGCCGCCTTGAGGATGCGGGCGGTGGAGCGGTAGTTCTGCTCCAGCTTGACGATTTTCAGCTGCGGGAAATCCTCCTGTAACTGCGCCAGGTTTTCCGGGCGGGCACCGCGCCAGGCATAGATCGACTGGTCGTCATCACCGACCACGGTCAGCCCGCCACGCATGCCGATCAGCTGTTTTACCAGCAGGTACTGGCTGGAGTTGGTGTCCTGGTATTCGTCTACCAGCAGGTAGTGAATCTGGTGTTGCCACTTTTCCAGCACATCCGGCTGGTGTTCGAACAGGATGGTGGGCAGCAGGATCAGGTCGTCAAAGTCCAGGGCGTTGTAGGCTTTCAGGGCGCGCTTGTAGCGCAGGTAGGCCTGGGCGCAGAGCACGTCTACCGGGCTGGTCGCGCCCGCTACCGCCTGTTCAGGTAGCACCCGGTCGTTCTTCCAGTTGGAGATGCGCTGGGCGATGGTATTGGCCTGGTCGCCGTCGGAGCCGTGCTCCTGGATCAACAGGTCGCGGATCAGGGTGCGGGTATCCTCCCCGTCGAAAATGGAAAACCCGGATTTCAGTCCCAGGGCCTTGAGCTCTCCGCGAATAATTCTCAGGCCCAGCTGGTGGAAGGTGCTCACGGTGAGCCCCTCGGACACACCGCTTGCCAGCAGTTTGCCCAGCCGCTCCTTCATCTCCCGGGCCGCTTTATTGGTGAAGGTCACGGCGGCAATCCGGTCGGCCCGGATACCGCAGGTTTCCACCAGGTAGGCGATTTTGCGGGTGATCACGCTGGTCTTGCCGCTGCCCGCGCCCGCCAGTACCAGCAGGGGGCCATCGATGAAGCGCACCGCTTCTCGCTGACGGGGGTTGAGTTGGGTCACTGTGCGGAGCCTGGTATCTGCGGTGTGCTCACGGTTTGGCGCGAATCAGTTTGGCTACCGAGCTGCAGGTGGCGGTCAGCACACCCTGGGCATCGAACAGGCGGCCCTCGAGAAAGGCCAGCTTGTAGCCGGCCTTGATGATAGTACCTTCCGCGCGCAGTGAGCCTGCGCGGGTCGTCTCCAGGTAGCTGGTCTTGATCTCCAGCGATGACAGGTTGACCAGCGAATCGTCATCCTGCATGGCAAATACCGCGTGACTCATGGCGGCATCCAGCATGGCGGTGACGAACCCTCCCTGCACCACATCCACGGAATGGCAGAAGTCGCGGCCGATATTGAAGCTGAATGTGCAGGAGCGCGCCTGGCTGTCCACCGCCACGATTTCCCCGCCCAGCATATGAATAAATTTAGGCAGGTGCGAGTTCAGTCGCGCGAGTGTCTGTTGTTCACTCATAGGTGCACAGGTAGGCGGTTTCCGCCGGGACCTTCAGCTGGAACGTCTGGTTTGCCTCTACAATGAAGTGCTGGCCGGCGGCGAAGGTTTGCCAGGTGCTGCTGCCCGGTAATTTCACCGTGAGAGCGCCGCTGACCACCGTCATGGTTTCTTTCTGGCTGGTGCCGAATTCGAATTCGCCCACCGCCATTACGCCCACGGTGGCGGGCAGGGTCTCGGTCTGGAAGGCGATAGAGACCACCTTGCCGTCAAAGTATTCATTGGTTTTAAACATGCTTGCTCCTGTTGAGGTTGGCGGGTCTCGATGACGCACGAACGCAACATCTATCGGGACCTGCCGGGGCTCAAAATAGCGATAAAGCACGGACAAATCCAGCCGAAATTGGCCCGGGCAGACGTTGAAAATGAAATCGAAACAGGTGGTGCAGGGAGGGAGTTGAAAATGCTCAGGGCGCCGCCTGGCGGCGCCCTGAAACAGTGGTTTGCTAGCTAGCGAACACCGCCACGAGCCATACCTTTGGGCGTGAAGTACTTGCCCTGCTGGCTGGAGCCGATCTTGAGTTTCCCGGGGATCGGTTTGGCGTTGATGTTGTAAATGTTCTGCAGCAGGTCATAGCTACCGTAGGAGGCATCATAGGAGCCTGTTACACCGTCGTAAAGGCCGGCGGGGTAGGCATACTGCACCCGCCACAGTTCGCCGCGGCCGTCATACATTTCGCCGGCGACCGCTGTCCAGCTGTCCTCGTCGATGTAGAACGTTCTGCGGCTGTACAGGTGACGCTTGCCTTCCTTCAGGGTGGAATCCACTACCCATACCCGGTGCTTTTCCCAGCGAATAACCTCGGGGTTGATAAACTTCTCGCCCAGGGTGTCCAGGATTTCCTCTTCGAAAACGAACCTGTGGGCATTGTAAGGAATGTAAATTTCCTTTTTACCCATCAGTTTCCAATCGAAACGCTCGGGTGAGCCGTTGTAGATAAACGAGTCGTCGTAGGTGGAAGTGCCGGCAACGCCTGGGTTGGGGGTGTCGAATGACACGGCGGGCGCCAGCCTTACGCGGCGCTGTCCGGTCAGGTACTGCCAGGCACTGCGGCCTGCACCCTCGGTGTAGTTAGCCCCTGGCTCGTGTACCAGCAGGATCTCACCCGCCCGGCGGTTGGGCGCATTGTAGTTGATGCGCAGCATGGTCCAGGGGGTATCACCTACTATCTTGTCCGGTTCGTCATACATGGGGAACAGGGAGTAGGAGTGAGCGCTGGTCGCCAGTACCGGCTTACCGCTGGAATCGACGTAGTAGGTGTCGTAATCGAGCTCGCGTTCAACGCCGTAACGGATCATGTGGTTCCACATAACCTCCAGCGCCGCCTGTGGCATCGGGAACGGCACCCCGGGGTAGTTGCCTTCGATTTTTTGGCCGTCGGCGACCAGGGTGGCACCCGTGGCGTTTTTCAGGGTATTGGCTACCACGAAATCCGGCGCCTTGTAGTTACGATGGGTGGGGTAGATGTCCATGAAGAAGCCATCGCCGCCATATTTTTTGAACATGGCCTGAGTACCCACGGTGAGGTTCTCGGCGTACTCCTGCCAGTTAGTGCCGTTGATCTGGTACAGAGGCTTATCATCGGGATACGGATTGATGAAGTTCCATGACCCGGAAACATAACCTGGAGGCGTTGGTACGCCGGCGGGATCCCAGGCGGGGATACTGCCATCGGCATTGCCTGCCATTTCCGCGCCCAGGGGGGTCAGGTCCTGACCCAGGCGGGCCGCTTGTTCGGGTGATACAGCTGCTAAAGCGGTGCCCGCGCTGAATGCGCTCAGGCAAAGTGCCGCTGCCAAGATGTGTTTTTGCATGATAGATGAAGCTCCTCTTGGGTTTATTTTTATAACCTGTGCGTAGAGTAGATGAAGATACGCCGTAAAGCCAACTCATAGTTACGTCTTCGGGAGTGATTTTGGGGAAAAACTTGACCTGAATCGGGTCACTTTACGCACTTTACGCACTTGATGCCCACTTTATTGACGCAGCAGTGCGCCCGGGTCGCGATAGGCGAGGGCCTCACTGAGGTGAACGCTGGAAATCGGCTTTGCGTCGGCCAGGTCGGCGATGGTTCGCGCCACTCGCAAAGTGCGGTGCAGGGCCCGCCCCGACAGGTTCAATTTGGTGGCTGCGGCCTCCAGGTGGCGGGCCTGTGGCCTGCCCAGCGCGCAGGCTTCGGCCATGGCGGCGGCATCCAGGTCGGCGTTGGCGCAGCCCTGTCGCCGCAGCTGCACATCCCTGCCGTGTTGTACCCGTGTCCTCACCGTAGCACTGGGTTCAGCGCTACCGCCGGTCCCGAGCAGCTCTCCGGGAGGAAGCCGGTGTACGGGGATGTGCAGGTCGATGCGATCCAGTAGCGGGCCTGAGACCCGGTTGCGGTAGCGCTGTACCTGCTCGGGGGTGCAGCGGCAGGGCTGGAGGGCGTCTCCCAGGTAGCCGCAGGGGCAGGGGTTCATGGCGGCAACGAGCTGGAACCGGGCCGGGTAGCGAATTTTATGAGTGGCTCGCGACAGGGTTATTTCCCCGCATTCCAGTGGTTCCCGCAGGGCCTCAAGGCTCGATCGGCTGAACTCCGCCAATTCGTCCAGGAATAGCACACCGCCATGGGCCAGGGAAATTTCTCCCGGGCGCGGTTTGCTGCCGCCGCCACTGAGGGCGGCAGGGCTGGCGCTATGGTGGGGATTGCGGAATGGCCGGGAGAAATACTGGTCCGGCCGGCTGTCCTGGTAGAAGCTGCGCAGCGCCAGCGCGGCCAGGGCTACCGCCGGGTCTGGCGCCGGCAGAATACCGGGCAGGCGGCTGGCCAGCAGGGTCTTGCCAGTGCCCGGGGGGCCAAACAGCAGCAGGTGATGGCCGCCACTGGCGGCAATCTCCAGCGCCCGTCGGGCGACCTGCTGACCGACCACGTCCCTCAGGTCGGGATACTCGATTGCCCCGGCGCTGGCCAGCGGTGTTGCGGGTGCGATCGGGCAGCTGCCGTTGAGGTGGGCGCACAGGGTCAGCAGGTCGGTGGCGGCCAGCACCCTGCTGCCGGGTGCCAGCGCCGCTGCAGCTGCGCTGTCGGCGGGCACCACCAGGGCGCGAGTCGTCTGGCAAGTGGCGATAGCAGCCGCGATAGCGCCCGGGACGGCCCGCAGGCTCCCATCCAGGGCCAGTTCCCCAACAAACTCATGGGCAGACAGGCCCTGCTGGGGTAGCTGGCCGGAGGCAGCCAGGATGCCCAGCGCAATCGGCAGGTCGAAGCGACCCCCTTCCTTGGGCAGGTCGGCGGGAGCCAGATTGACGGTGATTCGCCGGTCGGGGAAGCTGAAGTGGGAGTTCAGCAGGGCGCTGCGAACCCGGTCCTTGCTTTCACGGACTGCAGTTTCGGGCAGGCCGACGATGTGGAAGGCCGGCAGCCCGTTGGACAGGTGGGTTTCAACCCTGACCAGCGGTGCCTCGATGCCGGACAGGGCCCGGCTGTATACCACGGACAATTCCATCGCTCTTCCCTGAGCTGCGGTGCAGTCACTGTTGTTGCGTCAGGCCGGCTTGTTAAAGGCCTCCAGATCCCTGGACAGTTCTTCCAGTTCGGCTTCCAGGGCAACCACCCTGGCGCGGGTGCGCTTGAGAATTTCGGCCTGTGCGTCGAACTCTTCGCGACTCACCACATCCAGGCGGGCGAGCGCAGATTGCACCAGTGCCCGGGCGCTTTTATCGACCTCACCCTTGATGCCGGTGGAGCCCACGAACTCGTTGACCTGCTTCAACAGGTCCCAGGGGGGAGGGGGTTTAAGCGCCATAATCTTTGCCAGTGTGTGTCGGGACTTCGTGGCAGGGATTCTAGAGTATTTGCCGGGCCGGGCACAGAGCAGCGCGACGCACCAATTTGAGACAATGCACCAATATGGCGCATAGAAATCGCTCCGTCATGCACCCCAGGTCAGTGCTGAACCCCTATCCTTATAGATAACTCATTGTAAATAAAGATTTTTAATGTGAGTGGCACGGGCAGTGCAGTGTTCCCGACACCAGAAATTGCGATGCGCGCTGAATGTGCCCGTAACACGTTGACGCAAACAACTTCTGATTTACTACCGACCAAACCTTGGAGATTTGAAACATGTTGATCAAAAAATTACTTCCCGCTGCAATCACCGCCGCTATGCTGGCCGGCACCGGACTCGCCCAGGCTGAAGACGAGGGCTTCACGGTCAGCGGTAACGTTGCCCTGACCAGCGACTATCGTTTCCGCGGTATTTCCCAGTCCGACGAATCAGCTGCCATCCAGGGTGGCTTTGACGCTGAATTCGGCCCCGGTTTTTACGTGGGTGCCTGGGGTTCAAGCGTGGATTTCGATAGCAATGACGGCTATGACGGCAGCCTTGAACTGGACTACTACGGCGGCTGGACCATGCCGATAGGCGATACCGATTTCTCCGTCGACATCGGTTACATCTACTACGACTATCCCGGTGACAACGGCAGCGACGGGGACTACCAGGAAGTCTATCTTGGTGGTGCATGGAAAGGGCTGTCCCTGCAGGTCAACTATTCCGATGACTACTACGCAGGAACCGATGACTTTTACTATGTCTCTGCTGGTTACAGCCACTCTTTCAGCGATCACCTGAGCCTGGACCTGCACGTGGGCTACAACAAGCTGGAAGAGAACGGCGGTTTCCTGTCCTCTGACGAAGACAACTACACCGATTACTCGGTAACCCTGGGCTACGCCATCGCCGGTGTTGACCTCTCGGTTGCCTATGTCGGTACCACCCTGGATGAAAACGACGTGTTCGGCACCGACTGGGCTGAAGACACTGCGATTTTCACTATTTCCAAGAGCCTGTAATTACAGCCAGGCATAGCGAGCCGGCCGCAAGCGGGGCCGGCTCCCATTCAGGAGAACACTATGAAACTGATCACGGCTATTGTTAAGCCATTCAAGCTGGATGACGTGCGTGAAGCGCTGTCAGAAATCGGCGTTCAAGGCATCACTGTTACTGAAGTGAAGGGCTTTGGCCGCCAGAAGGGGCACACCGAGCTGTACCGGGGTGCGGAGTATGTTGTCGACTTTCTGCCCAAGGTGAAAATTGAGGTAGCGGTCGCCGACTCAGTGGTAGAGCAAACCATCGAAGCCATCACCAAGGCTGCCAACACCGGCAAGATTGGCGACGGCAAGGTGTTTGTCTCCCCGCTGGAACAGGTTATACGCATTCGTACCGGCGAGACCGGCGAAGACGCCATCTAACCCACCCACTGCTACTAGAGAGTTATTCCCATGGAAAATAGTATCTTTGAATTACAGTATGCCCTCGACACCTTTTATTTCCTGGTGTGCGGCGCGCTGGTAATGTGGATGGCGGCAGGCTTTGCAATGCTCGAAGCCGGCCTGGTCCGCTCCAAAAACACCACTGAAATCCTGCTCAAGAACATCGCCCTGTACGCAGTGGCCTGCACCATGTACATGGTGTGTGGCTACATGATCATGTACGAGGGAGACCTGTTCCTGGCCACCATCACCGGCAACGGTGTAACAGGCGCGGAAGAGCCGGCGACCTATGCGCCCTCGGCAGATTTCTTCTTCCAGGTGGTATTTGTTGCCACCGCCATGTCGATCGTCTCCGGTGCGGTTGCCGAGCGCATGAAGTTGTGGGCCTTCCTGGCCTTCGCCGTTGTCATGACCGGTTTTATCTACCCGATGGAAGGCGCCTGGACCTGGGGCGGTGCCTCGGTATTTGGTTTGTACACCCTGGGTGATCTTGGATTTTCCGACTTTGCCGGCTCCGGTATTGTGCACATGGCCGGCGCTTCTGCTGCCCTGGCTGGTGTATTGCTGCTGGGCGCTCGCAAGGGCAAGTATGGCGCTGACGGCAGCATTCGCCCGATTCCCGGTGCCAACCTGCCGATGGCCACCCTGGGTACCTTCATCCTGTGGATGGGCTGGTTCGGTTTCAATGGCGGCTCGGTGCTGGCCACTGCCAGCGTCGATAGCGCCAATGCGGTCGCGATTGTGTTCATGAACACCAACGCGGCTGCGGCGGGCGGCCTGATTGCGGCGCTGATCGTTGCCCGTATCTTGTTCGGCAAAGCTGACCTTACTATGGCCCTGAACGGCGCCCTGGCTGGTCTGGTGGCTATCACCGCCGAGCCTTCCACCCCCACTGCCCTGCAAGCCACATTGTTTGGTGCCATGGGCGGTGTATTGGTGGTCTTCGCCATCATCACTCTGGACAAGATGAAGATTGATGATCCTGTTGGTGCGATTTCTGTTCACGGTGTCGTGGGTCTGCTGGGCCTGCTGTTGGTGCCGGTTACCAACCCGCTGACTGAAGACGGCGGCGCATCCTTCAGCGGCCAGTTGATCGGCGCGGCTACCATCTTCGTCTGGGTATTCGTAACCAGCTTCATCGTATGGGGCATTCTCAAGGCAGTTATCGGTATCCGTGTCTCTGAAGAAGAAGAGTACGAGGGTGTGGACATGTCAGAGTGCGGCATGGAAGCCTACCCCGAGTTCGTCGGTGCCAGTGGCAGCGGTGCATAACCCACTTTGCGGGCGCATTTAACGATGCGTGCTTTATGGGGCCCCTCGGGGCCCCTTTTTTGTGGGTAGCCCTTGCGATTCTGTGGCGCCGTTCCATAATAGCGGTTCGCAAATTCTCAGGGGCGTACAGGGATGAAACTGGTTACAGCCATCATCAAGCCATTCCGGCTGGAAGACGTGCGAGCGGCGTTGTCGGAGATCGGGGTGCAGGGTATTACGGTCACCGAGGTCAAGGGCTTTGGTCGCCAGCGCGGTCATACCGAGCTGTATCGGGGGGCTGAGTACGTGGTGGATTTCCTGCCAAAATCGAAACTGGAGATCGCTGTTGCCGATGACCAGGTTGATGCGGCGATCGACGCCATTATCAAGTCCGCCAACAGCGGCAAGATCGGCGATGGCAAGATTTTTGTGTCAGCCCTTGAGCAGGTGATCAGGATTCGCACCGGCGAAACCGGCGAGCAGGCGATCTGAGCACCGCTAGCCGGTTAGCGCTCAGCAGCCCTCGCTGCGATCCCGGCTATCGCCTGGGGTAGTTGCTGCAGGTTGTGAACTTCCCGGTCCGGCGGCTGGCCCCCGGGCCATTCAAGCTGCCCCGGGTTCATCCAGATCGTATACATACCCACTGCCTGCGCACCGTAGATATCGTGCTCGGGGTTATCCCCCACATGCACGATCTGCCCTGCTTCCACCTGCGCATGAGCCAGCGCTGCATGGAACATGTCCGGCCGGGGTTTGCTGGCGCCGATATCCTCCGCCAGAAAAGCAAAATCGAAATATTCGCCGGCATCGGTCTTATAGATATCGGCATTACCGTTGGTAAGCGCCCCCAGGGTGTAACGGGTCGCCAGTTGCTCGAGTACAGCCAGCGCTTCTTCATACAGGGTGACCTTGTGGCGCTCCTGTAAAAACACCTCAAAGGCCTGCTCGGCGCCCGATCTGGCTTCTTGCTCTGGATAGCCGGCGGCAATTTGTAACTCGTAGAGCATCTGGATTCGCATCTGGCTGACGTGATGCAGCAACCGGGGGTGACGTTTCCACACCGACTTCTTGAACTCCCACAGGGCCTGGTGATCGTAGTGCTCGACGGTTCCCGGGCGGTGTTGCAGCAGCCATTGCTGCTGGACTTCCTCGGCTCGCAGCAGGGCGGGCTCCACATCCCAGAGGGTGTTGTCCAAGTCGAAGGTGATGACCTTGATCGCCATGCTAATCCCGTTTGCGCCGTTTCGCTCGCGGATGGGCGGCGTCATAGACTTTGGCCAGGTGCTGGAAGTCCAGATGGGTGTAGATCTGGGTGGTGGAGATATTGGCGTGCCCCAGTAGCTCCTGCACCGCCCGCAGGTCGCCGCTGGATTCCAGCATATGGCTGGCAAAAGAATGGCGCAGCATATGCGGGTGAACATCCTGGTGCATACCGGACTTGCGGCCTTGCAGCTTCAGGCGCGCCTGGATGCTGCGCTCGCTGATGCGTTGCCCGCGGTTGCTGGTGAACAGGGCGCCGGCGGCATCGGTGTCCGCCGCCGTATGTGGTCGCACCTCCAGCCAGCGCGCAATCGCCTTCAGCGCCATGCTCCCTACCGGCAGGGTGCGGGTTTTATTGCCCTTACCGGTAACGGTCATGAGCTTTGACTGGGGGTCGATGTCGTTGATATTTACGGCAACCAGTTCTGCCAGGCGCAGACCCGAGGAGTAGAACAGCTCGGCGATGGCCCGGTCACGACGGGCGGTTACCGAATCCTCGCTGAAGGCCAGATACTTGTTCATCTGGTCGGCGTCCAGGGTCTTGGGCAGCTTGCGGGGCCGTCGCGGGGCCTGCACGCTGGCAGCGGGGTTGCGTGGCCGACCCTGCTGCCTGCCCAGGTAATTGAAAAATGAGCGGGTTGCGGACAGGCTGCGCTGGATGCTGCTGCCTGCCAGGCCCCGGCGGTGCAACTGGCTGACCCACTGGCGGATGTCCGCCTCTACCAATTGCTCCGGGGAGTGTTTGCCATTGTCCTGGCAGAAGCGCTGCAGGCCCCTCAGGTCGCGCTGGTAGTTATCCAGGGTGTGCGCGGAGAGTTGACGCACATCACGCAGGTAGTTCAGGAAATCTTTGCAGGCCTGTTCAATGGCGGATGCCGGCGGGCCGGCGCCATGCATGGACAATCACTCCTCCCCGGGGCTGGCCTGGGCCGCGGCCTTCGGTGCAAGGGCCTGCAAGCCCGGCAGCAGGCGTACGATGACATCGGCGATATGCTCCAGGAACATGGTGCCCATCGAACTGCTGTAGTAGTTGGGGTCTGAGCTGCCCACCGCGATAAGTCCCGACTGCCCGTTGCCGGGCAGGGGCATAATGGCTGCCGAGCCTGCCTGGGCGGCCTTGGCGCGGCCGCCCTGTATGTCCGGGTTGCTGACCTTCCCCGAGGGGAACAGGTAGTGCATTTCTTCCTTGCGCAGGGCACAGCAAACGGCTTTGCTGCCGCGCATCAGCGAACCCAGCGCTTTCTTTGCCTCCTCGGCACTCTCTACCCGGTAGCCGCTACCTGCAAGCCCATCCCCGAACAGGATTATGGTGGCGTGCTCCACCCCGAAATCCTTGTGCATCGCATTGTTGAATGCCTGCGCCAGGGTACTGACGGAGTTCGACTCCAGCAGCTTTAGCACCAGTGCCCGGGTCTGCGCATAGAGTTTGTCATTATCGCGGGCGTTGTTGGTGAGCGTCTTGAGCCGGTGGCGCATATCGATGTTGCGCTCGCGCAGCACACTGACCTGCTTCTCTACCAGGGAGACCGCGCTGCCCGAGGCGTGGGAGATATGCAGGTGATCGAACATCTCGGGGTGGCGCTGGAGGAAGTCGCCATTGTCTTTCAGGTACTCCTGCACCATCTCGTCGTTGAGCTCGATGGGGCCACTGGCGGTGACCTGCGCGGATTCTTTACTGGCTGACATGGTGGTGGCTTCCCCTGGTCCTGTTTGGCCACGCCCGGCGCGGCCTCAGATTTTTATGGTTCCCTCGAACACCAGTTCGGTGGGTCCGATCATCATCACGGGCTGTCCGGCGCCTGCCCAGGATACGCAGAGCTTACCTCCGGGTAGCTCAACTGTCACGGATTCGCGCAGCCAGCCGCGCACAATCCCATAAACCACAGCTGCGCAGGCACCAGTGCCGCAAGCCAGGGTCTCGCCTGCACCGCGTTCGTAGACCCGCAGCTTGATTATTTCCGGTGAAATCACCTGCATGAAACCAACATTCACCCGCTTCGGGAACGCGCTGTGGCTTTCAATTTTCGGACCCAGTTGCTCCACCTGGGCCTTTTCAATGTCTTCGACCTGTAACACCGCGTGCGGATTGCCCATGGACAGACAGCCTATTTCCAGCGCATCCCCATCGAGCTCCAGCTGATAGCTGACAGCCTGCTGATCGGCGGTGAAGGGAATGCTGCGCGGCTCGAAAATGGGGATACCCATGCTGACTTCCACGTCCTGGCGGTTGCGGATCCGCAGTTCAAGGACGCCGGCAAGGGTTTGAACAGTGATTACACGCTTGCTGGTCAGCTTTTTATCGCGTACGAAGCGGGCAAAGCAGCGCGCGCCGTTACCACAGTGCTCGACCTCGCCACCATCGGCATTGAAAATGCGGTAGCTGAAATCCACTTCGGGACTATTGGGGGCTTCCACTGCCAGCACCTGGTCACAGCCAACACCGAAATGGCGGTCGGCCAGCTTGCGCACATCCTGGGGGCGCAGGCGATAGCGCTGGCTGATCAGGTCGATGACCACAAAGTCATTGCCCGCGCCGTGCATTTTGGTGAATTTGAGCAGCATATTCCGGGCTGTCCTGGTGCTGGTTACCGGGCTTGCCCGGGTGACTCTGGCAGGCATGTTTCAGATCGCATGATATCAGCGATACTCTCTCTTGCCCGCACCAGGTAGGCCTGGTCGCCGTCCACCATGATTTCAGGGGCGCGGCCGCGGCTGTTGTAGTTGGAGCTCATGGTGAAGCCATAGGCCCCCGCGCCGAAAACGGCCAGCAGGTCACCCTGCTGCAGTGCCAGCTCCCGGTCCTTGCCCAAAAAATCCCCGGTCTCGCAGACGGGGCCAACGATATCCCAGCGCTTGCGCTCGCCAGCCCGGGCTTGCTTCACCGGTTGGATATCCATCCAGGCCTGGTACAGGGAGGGCCGGATGAGGTCGTTCATGGCCGCGTCCACCAGGGCGAAATTGCGGTCTGGGGTGGGCTTGAGATACTGCACCCGGGTTACCAACAGCCCCGCGTTGGCGGCGATGGAGCGGCCGGGTTCGAACATCAGCTTGAGCGGGCGGGACCCAAGTTCAGCACGGATAGCGGCGATATAGTCGTTCACCGCCGGGGGAGCTTCGTCCCGATAGCGCACGCCCAGGCCGCCCCCGAGGTCCAGGTGGCGAATCGCAATACCCTTGCCAGCCAGCTCGTCGATCATCGACAACAGCAGGCGCAGGGCGTCCAGGAACGGGCTGAGCTGGGTGAGTTGCGAGCCGATATGACAGTCCATCCCGACCACTTCCACGTGTGGAAGACTCGCCGCGCGCTGGTAGACCTGCAGGGCGTCGGCCATGCTTACCCCGAACTTGTTCTCCCGCAGCCCGGTGGAGATGTAGGGATGGGTTTGCGCATCAACATCCGGGTTGACCCGCACCGAGATCGGGGCCACCTTGCCAAGTCCGCCAGCCACCTCATTGAGCACTTCCAGTTCGGCAGCGGACTCCAGGTTGAAGCAGTGAATACCCAGCTGCAGGGCCCTGGCCATTTCCACGGCCGTTTTGCCGACCCCCGAAAAAACGATTTTGGCGGGATCGCCCCCGGCGGCCACCACCCGCTCCAGTTCACCCAGGGATACGATGTCGAAACCGGCGCCCTTGCGGGCCAGGACGTCGAGTACAGCCAGGTTGGAGTTGGCTTTTACCGCATAGCACACCAGGTGGTCGCAGCCTGCAAGCGCCTGTTCATAGGCGCCAAACGCGGCTTCCAGGGCAGCGCGGGAGTAGATGTAGCAGGGCGTGCCGTGAGCTGCCACGATGTCACTGACCGCCAGTGCCTCGGCATACAGTTGGCCGTCCCTGTAGGGAAAACTCTCCATGGATGAATCTCTCGCTACCGCGCCGGTCAGGCGACGCTGGACGGCAGTTGGCCATCGGGTTGGGTATGGATGGAGCCGGTGGTCTCGGCCTCAGGCTCGTACAATGGTCCCATCTGGCCGCAACCGCCTAACAACTGCAGTGCAGCGATGATCAGGATAGTGGTGAGCTTGGGCATGGTTCACATCCGGCAAAATAAAGGCCGGATTATACCGCCCGCTAGTAAGCGGTGCGAGCAGACCTTATGATGGATTTTTGCCAGGTCCTTCCAGAGGTGCACGAATGGGGATGCCATGCACGTAGCCAACAACCTGTTGACCCGCAGCCGGGCGCGCGTGGGCCTTGCCAGCGGCGTGCATGCGCTCGCGCTGTTGATATCGCTGGCAGCTGTTTGTCCGGTGCAGGCCCGGGCAGCAGCGAGCGTGGAGTCCGCACCTATAGACCCGATGTCGGAGCCCCTGTACGTCAAAAATTACAGTCCGGTAGCCAGCCTGCTTGGCTTTCCCGTCCAGCGTTCGGCGCAGACCGCGCCAGCGGGTGAATTTGCCTTGGCTTTGCACGGCAGCGTATCCAACTATTACATCAACGATGCCAGTGAAAATGAGTTCCTCAACCTGGATGGCGAGACCGGGCGGGTTGCCCTGGAGCTGCGCTATAGCCTGCTGGATGCCCTGGATGTGCAGCTGGAAGTGCCCTGGCTGAATATCAGCGGTGGTGATCTCGACAGGCTCATCGACGATTGGCACGACGTGTGGGGAATGCCCGATGGCGGTCGCCCATCCGTGCCCAGGAACCTGCTGGACTACCGCTATGCCAATCGCGCCGGGGCCGGCTTTTCCCTCCAGGACAGTGCCTCGGGGCTGGGGGATATCAGTCTGTCGCTGGACTATGCTTTTTACCGTCGCGATCACTCTGCGGTCAGCCTGCTGGTGGGCTACAAATTTGCCAGTGGTGACGACGATGATTTCCTGGGCAGCGGTGGCGACGACGTCTTTGCCGGACTGCGATTCTCCGGCGCGCATCTGTCGGATCTGCCACTGTACTGGCATGGCCAGGTGGGCTATTTACACGCTGGGGACAGCGATCTGCTGGAGGGCATCCAGGAGCAGGATCTGTGGTTTGCGGGGCTGTCGCTGGACTGGATGCTATCGCAGCGCTGGTCCCTGCTCGCCCAGATCGACAGTCACGCGGCGCCCACTTCCAGTAATTTTACGGCGCTGGGTGATGACGCGGCCATGTTCAGCGTGGGTGCGCGCTGGCGATTTAGCCCGGGCTGGTCGGTGGATGTGAGCGTGGTGGAAGACATCCTCGTGGAAACAGCGGCGGATATCACTTTTCAGGCCAGCTTGCGCTACCGGGGCCGCTAGAGCAGCAGGGCGGCGCGGCCTGCGCAGGATTTATTTACCGGGCGCGGGTATCCAATCGAGCCAGTGCCCGTTTGGCGGCGGCTGCTACCTGTCCGGGCGCGGTGCCACCCAGGTGGTCGCGCGCCGCTACTGAGCCTTCCAGGGTAAGCACCTCAAATACCTCCTCGCCAATATCTGCGCAAAAGCCCTGCAGCGTGGCCAGAGACATATCCGCAAGATCGGTGTTGCACTCGACCCCGTGGGCAACGGCCTTGCCTACCACCTCATGGGCATCCCTGAATGGCAGGCCCAGGCGGACCAGGTAGTCGGCCAGGTCGGTGGCGGTGGAGAAGCCGCGGCGGGCGGCCTCACGCATCTGCTCACTGCGCGGCACAATGGCCGGGACCATGTCGGCAAAGGCGCGCAGGCAGTCGAGGACGGTATCAATGGTGTCGAATAGCGGCTCCTTGTCCTCCTGATTGTCCTTGTTATAGGCCAGCGGCTGGCTCTTCATCAGGGTTAGCAGGGACACCAGGTGACCGTTGACCCGGCCCACCTTGCCGCGCACCAGTTCCGGCACATCCGGGTTCTTTTTCTGGGGCATGATCGACGAGCCGGTGCAGAAGCGATCGGGCAGTTCAATAAAGTTGAATTGGGCGGAAGTCCACAGCACCAGCTCTTCTGACATGCGTGACAGATGGGTCATCAACAGTGCGCCGAAGCTGCAAAACTCGATGGCAAAATCGCGATCCGACACAGAATCCAGTGAATTTTCTGTAGGGCGGTCAAAGCCCAGCGCGGCGGCGGTGCGCGCGCGGTCGATGGGGTAGGTGGTGCCCGCGAGTGCTGCGGCGCCCAGTGGCGACTGGTTGAGGCGGGCGCGACAGTCCATCAGTCGCCCGTGGTCCCGCTCCAGCATTTCATTCCAGGCCAGGAGGTGGTGGCCGAAGGTCACCGGCTGGGCAGTTTGCAGATGGGTGAAGCCCGGCATAATGGTGGCGGTATTGCACGCGGCCAGTCCGATGGTGCCGCGCTGCAGGCGGGTCAGCTCAATAGCGATAGCATCGATAGCACTGCGCAGGTACAGGCGGATATCGGTAGCCACCTGGTCGTTGCGGGAGCGGCCCGTATGCAGTTTTTTGCCGGTGACGCCGATCAGCTGGGTCAGCCGTGATTCGATATTCATGTGCACGTCTTCGAGTTCCACAGACCAGTTGAACTCGCCCTTGTCGATTTCAGCCTGGACCTGGGCGAGCCCCTGTTGAATCTGGGCTAACTCTTCCTCGCTCAATACCCCCACTGCACGGAGCATGTCTGCGTGGGCCAGTGAGCCGGCAATATCCTGCGCGGCCATGCGCTGGTCGAAATTTACCGAGGCGGTAAAACGCTGGACAAAGCTGTCGGTGGCCTCACTAAAACGCCCACCCCACAATTTGCTGGTGTCTTGTTGCTTGCTCATTCGAGTTGAATTCCTGGTCTGTTAATCTTTGTTGCGGTGCGAGCCCGGCTTTTTGCACTTGTTCGTCTCAGGCAAGGATGCAAGTATACCAGCTATCAACAGCGCAGAGCGTTTTATGCAGTCACCTTCAGGGCCGAAGTCACCGGCGGTTAACGGCAGGATATCGGGGGAATTATTTATCCCCGACCTGTGCGCGCCGCGCTCCGTGTTTGTGCTGGTTTTGCTGGTGGAATTGCTGGTGCTGGTGTTTACCCTGGCCAGTAGTTCACTGCCCCGCTTTGATTGGGATTTGCTGGCCATTTGTTCGCTGTTTGTACAGTGGGTGGTGTTGCTCAGCGCGGCCGTGCTCTGCCAGCTGCGTCGGCTTCTGGCCAATGCCAGTCTGCCTCTGGTGACTGCCGGTTGCCTGGCCACAGTGCTGGTGGTAACTGCCGTCAGCAGCTACGCCGGCTGGCTGCTGCTCCCGGATTTTTTTGGTGATGGCGATAACGGTGGTGAGCCCCTGTGGTTGTTACGTAACCTGCTGGTGGCCGCGGTATTAACCGGAATCATGTTGCGCTATTTTTACCTGCAACAGCAGCTGCGTCTGCAGGAACAGCTGGAGCTGCAGGCCAGGCTGGATTCATTGCGGGCGCGTATTCGCCCGCATTTCCTGTTCAACACCCTTAACAGTATTGCCAGCCTGATCACCTCCCGCCCCGAGGCGGCTGAGCGGGCGGTAGAGGATTTGTCTGAATTGTTCAGGGACAGCCTGCAGGAGAGTCAGCGCGTCACTACAGTGGCAGATGAGCTGCGTTTGTGCGAGTTGTACCTGGGTATCGAGCAGTTGCGCCTGGGCGATCGCCTGCAGATTGACTGGCAGGTGGCCGAGGGGCTGGGGGAAACCCCGATGCCCAGCCTGCTACTGCAGCCACTGGTGGAGAACGCGGTTTATCACGGTGTTTCGCAGTTGCCCGATGGCGGCACGGTGCGCGTCAGTGTGCATCAGGACGCCGGGAGTATCCGGGTGTGCGTGGAAAATCCGCTGCCAAAACAGCCTGCGCGGCAGGGAGGACATCACATGGCCCTGGCCAATATTGATCAGCGCCTGCAGGCCTTGTTTGGTAGTGCTGCCCATATGGCCGCCAGTCGGGAAGGGGACTTGTACCGGGTAGAGCTGTCTTACCCGGCAGGTGATGGTCGATGAAAGTCCTTGTTGTCGACGACGAGGTACTGGCGAGGGAGCGACTGCTGCGTCTGCTGCATAAGTTGCAGCCCCAGGGGCAATCCTGGCAGGCGGCCGATGGCGCACAGGCCTTGAAGCTGGTGCAGCAGCACATGCCCGACTTACTGCTACTTGATATTAGTATGCCGGGCATGGACGGTATTGAAATTGCTGCACGACTGGCTGAGCCGGAGCAGCCTCCCGCTATTATTTTCTGCACTGCCTACGATGAATACGCCCTGCAGGCGCTCCGGCACCAGGCAGTGGCCTACCTGCTCAAGCCCGTGCGCGAAACCGAGTTGGCAAAAGCGCTGGCCGATGCCGGGCGGGTTAACCGCGTGCAACTGGCTGCCCTTGAGGCACGCGATAACACTGCGCAGGGCGGTGCCGCAGGTGATCCAGCCGGGAGCGATGATGGTGAAGGTCCGCGCGCCCTGCTGGTCAGTCATACGCATCGCGGGGTCGAAACCCTGCCGGTCGCAGAGGTACGCTGCCTGCTGGCAGAGCAAAAATATGTCACTGCCATCAGCCCGGGTCGCCAGTTACTGATTCCCGACACGCTCAAGGAGCTTGAGCAGGAGTTTGGCGATCGCTTTGTGCGCGTGCATCGCAATGCGCTGGTAGCGCGCGCCTACATTACCCGCTTGCAGCGCGATGAGGGTGGTGCCTGGCAGGTTGTACTGGAGGGGGTGAGTGAGCGGCCGCAGGTCAGCCGGCGTCACCTGGCAAGCGTGAAACAGCGTTTGCTTGCCGGTTAATCGCCTGCCGCAGGAACGCCTGCCGCAGTTATCGCTGGCGGCTGTTTGGGCTGGTATCATTGCCCGCTGATTCGCCAGGGAAGCCCCAACATGTTGACCACACTGACCATCGCTACCCGCGAGAGCCCGCTTGCCCTGTGGCAGGCCGAATTTGTGCAGGCCAGTCTGCGCAGAGCCCATCCGCAGCTGCAGGTGGAATTGCTGGGGATGACCTCCCGTGGTGACCAGTTACTGGATGTCCCGCTGGCAAAGGTGGGTGGCAAGGGCCTGTTTGTCAAAGAGCTGGAAACGGCACTGCTTGATCGCAGCGCCGATATCGCAGTGCATTCCATGAAGGACGTGCCAATGGATTTTCCCGAGGGCCTGGCCCTTGGGGTGATCTGCCAGCGCGAAGACCCCTCGGATGCCTTTGTCAGCAACCTTTATAGCGGGTTTGAACAATTACCGCAGGGGGCAGTGGTAGGCACTTCCAGTTTGCGTCGAGAGTGCCAGTTGCGGGCCCGTCGGCCGGACCTGGAGGTGAAATTCCTGCGCGGCAATGTCAACACGCGCCTGCGCAAGCTCGACGAAGGCGAGTATGACGCTATCATCCTGGCCAGTGCCGGCCTGATCCGGCTGGGAATGGCCTCGCGAATCCGCCAGTCCATCGCCGTGGAGGATTCGCTACCTGCGGGTGGCCAGGGCGCGGTAGGGATTGAGTTGCGCAGTGACGACCCACAGGTGTTGGCCTTGCTGGAAACCCTGCACCATGAACCTACCGCGCAACGGGTCACAGCCGAGCGAGCTCTCAACCACCGCTTGCAGGGGGGCTGCCAGGTG
>Ga0102812_10000520_pt1 | contig 27487 bp, 26 predicted proteins | sample ColrivemetaGS713_FD_79334 | JGI IMG/M metagenome (GOLD analysis project Ga0102812, IMG submission 79334) | Estuarine microbial communities from the Columbia River estuary - Flood tide ETM metaG S.713 | ecosystem: Environmental > Aquatic > Marine > Intertidal zone > Estuary | place: USA...
TATCCGCCGGACTGGGGCGAGCGCACGATGTCGTTCCGTGCTGGTGACAAAACGGTTCTGCAGCCTGGTATGACGTTCCATTTCATGCCAGCGCTTTGGCTGGATGACGGGGGCATCGAAACGACCGAACCGATAGTTATCACTGAAACGGGCTGCGAAAAACTGTGCAAAACTCCGACAGGGCTGGTCGTAAAGACCTAAGGCTGGTTGATCCATAATGCGCATAATCAGTATTATGTAACCTAAATGCGTGTCAGAATGCTGACATCCGCGTTCGGGTTACATGGTGCCTTTTGCAATCCCAGAAACAGTTTTGTCCTTTTGATCAATAATGCTACCACTAGAGCGGTAACTCCTTTTACCTATGGTGGCGGTAATTATGAGCGGCGTGATCCGATACCTCAGTGATTTGAGCAATGCACAAAGCCTCGAAGATCTTTGGGCGATGCATACCGAAAAGATGGCGGAATACGGGTTCGACCGTCTGATCTATGGGTTCACACGATACAGGACATCTCACAGCCTCGGCGATCCGCAGGACTGGGTTGTTCTGACCAACCAAAGCCGCGCCTATATGGAGGCCTTCATTGACGACGGTCTGTTGTTTCACGCGCCAATGGTCAAATGGGCGCTTGCCAACACGGGCGCTTGTAGCTGGTCCTGGATGGACGATATGGCGCGGCACGACAATCTAACACCGTCAGAGCTCAAGTCCGTCGAATTCAATCGAAAAATGGATGTGACCGCGGGATATACCGTCAGTTTCAAATCGGTCTCGATCCGGACCAAAGGCGCCATCGCATTAACGGCGCGCGCTGGCATGCTCCAGGAAGAGGTTGACGCGATCTGGGCCAAACATGGCGAAGAAATTGTTGTCATGAACAACGTGGCACATCTTAAGATCCTCACCCTGCCCTATTCGGGCGCCCGCCACCTGACCCAGCGCCAACGCGAGGTTTTGCAATGGGTTGGCGATGGGAAAACAACGCAAGACATCGCGATCCTGTTGGAACTCACGCCGGCAACGATTGAAAAACATCTGCGGCTCGCGCGTGAGGCGCTGGATGTTGAAACGACCGCCCAAGCCGTGCTTAAGGCCGCGTTTTATAACCAGATGTTCATCCTCGACGTCTGATCTGCGAACCCGCAATCAAGGGGAAATTTTCCCGCTTTTTGTCATAGTCGGGAATCCCTGACTTTTCAGGTTAACGAAGTCTTGGCATCTTGGACCCGTTCCGTGAGTGGTGGCCTAAGGCCTTGGAACTGCGGTCCGGAACCCTTGCAATTACAAGGCCAGCCGGACCGCATCTCGCAGATGGAAACGGGGTTTGCCCCAGACCCATTGGCACATGGCCCGTCTTCCTCATCCCAATTTTCGGAGGGCGGCTGTTCCCTGCGGCACCGCATTCTCCCGATGTGGTGCCGCATCAAAACAAAAGGCCCGCCGGTTGTCCGACGGGCCATTTTTATGGTTCTAACGCAGAGGCTTAGGCCTTGGCGTTCATCTTTGCGACTTCTTCGGCAAAGTTGTCGGCTTCTTTTTCGATGCCTTCGCCAACTTCCAGACGCACGAAACCGGTGATGGTGACGCCAGCCTCTTTCGCGGCGGCCTCGACGGTCAGGTCGGGGTTCACAACAAAGGCCTGACCCAGCAAGGTCGATTCAGCGATCCATTTTTTCATACGACCCTCGATCATCTTTTCGATGACCGCTTCCGGCTTGCCGGATTCACGGGCGATTTCCATTTGGATGTGCTTTTCCTTGGCCACGATTTCGGGGTTCAGGTCAGCTTCGGAGAGCGATGCGGGGTTGGTCGATGCGATGTGCATGGCAACCTGACGGGCAAAGCCTTCGTTCGCGCCAGAGAAGCCGACGAGAACGCCGATCTTGCCCATGCCGTCGACGGCCTTGTTGTGGACATAGGTCACAACGGCGTCGGCTTCGACGCTGGCCATACGGCGCACGCCCATGTTTTCGCCGATAACGGCAACAGCTTCGGTCACAACGGTTTCAACCGATTTGCCACCCATGTCAGCAGCTTTCAGCGCGTCGGTGTCGGCAACGGTCAGCGCGACATTGGCGATACCAGCAACCATTTTCTGGAAGTCGGCGTTTTTCGCAACAAAGTCGGTTTCCGAGTTCACTTCGACGGCGACACCCTTGCCACCGTTGACAGCAACAGCAACCAGACCTTCAGCAGCGGTGCGGCCCGATTTCTTGGCAGCTTTAGCGAGGCCCTTGGTGCGCAGCCAGTCAACCGCGGCTTCCATATCGCCGTTGGTTTCGGTCAGCGCCTTTTTGGCGTCCATCATGCCCGCGCCGGTCGACTCGCGGAGTTCCTTCACCATTTGTGCGGTGATTGTCATGGCGTTTCTCCTGAAAAATAAGGGACCGGACGGGATTTAGCCCCGTCCGGCGAAAGATTTGTGACTGTGCGGCCGTTATTCGGCGGCGGCTTCGGCTTCCAGCGCTTCTTCAGCAAGCTGTTCCATCGCGCCAAGGTCAACACCGGCTTTGGACAGCTGGGTCGACATACCGTCGAGGGCTGCGCGGGCAGCCAGATCGCAATACAGCTGGATCGAACGGGCAGCGTCGTCGTTGCCGGGGATGACATAGTCAACGCCAGCGGGCGAGCAGTTGGTATCGACAACAGCCACAACCGGAATGCCCAGCTTGTTGGCTTCGAGGATCGCGAGGTCCTCTTTGTTGCAGTCGATGACGAAGATCAGGTCAGGACGGCCGCCCATTTCGCGGATACCGCCGAGCGACGCCTGCAGTTTGGCCTGCTCGCGTTCCATGCCCAGACGCTCTTTCTTGGTCAGGCCTTCGAAACCGTTTGCAGCGGCTTCGTCGATCAGCTTGAGACGGTTGATCGACTGCGAAACGGTCTGCCAGTTGGTCAGCGTGCCGCCGAGCCAGCGGTGGTTCATGTAGAACTGAGCCGACTTTTCAGCTGCTTCTGCGATAGCTTTCTGGGCCTGACGCTTGGTGCCGACGAACAGAACGCGGCCGCCTTTGGCGACGGTGTCGCGGATGGCTTTCAGCGCAGCGTCGAGCAGCGGGACAGTTTGGGTAAGGTCCATGATGTGGATCCCGTTACGCGAGCCGTAGATATACGACTGCATCTTGGGGTTCCAACGGGCGGTCTGGTGACCAAAGTGAACGCCTGCTTCCAGCAGCTGGCGCATGGTGAACTCGGGAAGAGCCATGTCTTTTCCTTTTCCGGTTTAGCCTCAGCGGGGGTATCAGGCCGATTGGCCCAACCGGTGGATGCATGGGATTTCTCCCCACGACACCCGCCCCCGCCTGCGGGATTAAGTGCGCGCCGTATAAAGGGGGCCGCAGTTGGCCGCAACCCCCTTTGTGCGCAGGGTTACATCGCCTAGAAAAAGACCCGTTCCACGAACCAATAGGCCCCGACAAACGCAATGGCCGCCGAGGCCGGGACCGCGATCACACGCCGATACCACTGCTTGCGCCCGAACCAGAACCCGACCGCGGCAAATGCCAGAACGATGACCGTGATCTGCCCCAATTCCACCCCGACGTTGAACCCGATCAACGCCGCAACAAAGGCCGAGGCAGGCAACCCGAATTCGCCCAGAACCGACGCAAACCCCAGCCCGTGCAGCAGCCCGAATCCAAAGACGACAAAGGGCCGCCATTTGCTAAGACCGTCCGTCAGGATGTTTTCGACCGCGACAAAGACGATCGACGCCGCGATCAGGGGTTCCACGATCGAACCTGGCACAGACACATAGCCAAGCGCCGCCAGCGCCAAGGTGATCGTATGTGCCACTGTAAAGGCCGACACCTGCCACAAAAGCGGGCGCAGGCGGGTCGACAAAAAGAACAGCCCCAACACGAACAGGATATGATCCAGCCCTTTGGGAAGAATATGGTCAAAGCCGACAGGGATATACCCAAGGAAGGTTTCGATCTGTCCAACCTCGCCCCCGCCGGTCAGCGCAATCGGTTCAGATCGTGCGCCGGTCTCTAGATAGCCGGTGTAAGGCTCTTCGACACCTTGTTGGCGCAACACAATGGTGCCGAGCGCGGGTGCCCAGCCGAATGTCACGTTCTGCGCGCCATTCGGTAGCGGAACGGTGAATGTCAGGTCGGTCGTGCGGATGACCTCGATATCGCCCACAGGACCGGCCACGACCTCGCCCAGAACGGGCACAACGCTCACGCCGTCAACCTCGATCTGGATCTGGCTGGCGATTGCGGGCCAGTCTTCGATCGTCATTTCGGTCAAGGCATCAGGTTCGAGGGCACGCAGTTCATCATAACTCGCAGCTTCCGGGGCTGTGTTGGTGTCGCTGACCGTCGACAGGTCAATGCCTGCTAGGACTGCCTCAATATTCAATGTGACCGAAAATGCCAGTCGATCATCAACCTGTGTCATATCCGCGATTGCCGGCACGATTTCGTGGGCCGCAAGTCTTTGTGGCGCCAGAAACAAAATCGTGATGATGCTTGACAGAACAGTGGCCAGGATCACCTTGGAGCAGGAACGAGATGGAATTCGCATGAAAAAACTTGTCGCCTTATTTCTTGGCCTTGCGGCGCCTTTTGCAGCACCTGCAGTGGCACATGAGTTCTGGTTAGAACCACTTGCCTATCAGGTACCGTCTGACGGTAGCCTGCAAGCCGAGATCGTCAACGGTCAAAAGTTTACAGGCGTCAAACTCGCCTATTTGAACCAGCGCATCTTGCGGTACGAGGCTTGGCTTGGCGACAACGTGAATGAAATCACCATGCGCAACGGCGATACGCCGGGTTTGCAGACAGAACCGGTTGGCGATGGGCTGAATGTGGTTGTCTATCAATCCTCGGTCAGCACAGTCAGTTATGAAAGCTGGGAAAAGTTCCAAAGTTTTGTCGAACACAAAGATCTGCCCGCCACACATGAGGCACACCTTGCCGCGGGATTTCCCGATGCCGATTTCAAAGAGGCATATGCCCGTTTCTCGAAGACCCTGATCGGTGTTGGCGATGCTGCGGGCAGCGATGCTCGTCGCGGGTTGGAAACCGAACTGGTGGCGCTGTCGAACCCCTATGTCGATGACCTGACAGAGGGGTTCAAGGTCCAGCTCTTCTATCAATTTGACCCACGGCCCGATACCCAGATCGAGGTTTTCGACAAATCCGCTGATGGATCGGTCACCGTCACCACGACCCGCACAGATGCAAATGGCGTCGCGTCGATTCCTGTGACTGCAGGTCATAGCTATATGCTGGATGCGGTTTATCTGCGGGCCCCATCCCCCGACCTCGCCGCTGAAACAGGCGCAATCTACGAAACACTCTGGGCCAATCTGACCTTTGCTGTCCCGAAGGACTAGGTCTGTCTGATCGCGCCCCCTTGCCCCGCTGCCGTTTCATGGGCAAGACAGGGATATGAAACGTGACCCAGATATTTTGTGCATCGGTTCCGTCCTTTGGGATGTGATCGGGCGGACCAATATACATATGAAGCTCGGGGCCGATGTCCCGGGCCGCATCACCCGACTGCCCGGCGGGGTGGCGATGAATATCGCGATGACCCTGATCCGCTTTGGCATGACCCCTGCCCTGTTAACCGCAATCGGCCGCGATGCCCCCGGTCAGGAACTGCTGACCGAGGCAAAGCGTATGGGCATGGTCACCGACCACATCTATCTCTCCGAAGACTTGCCGACCGATGTCTATATGGCCATCGAAGGGGCCAACGGGTTGATTGCCGCGATTGCTGACGCGCATTCATTGGAACAGGCCGGCGACAAAATTCTCCGCCCTCTGGCCGAAGGTCGGATCGGAACTGGCCCCTGGACAGGTCCAGTTGCGCTGGATGGAAACCTGACAATCCAGCTTTTGCGGGAAATCGCGGTTTCCTCGCTTTTTGCCAAGGCAGATCTGCGGGTCGCGCCCGCCTCGCCCGGCAAGGCAGAGCGGCTTTTGGCGTTGCTGACCCATCCGTCCGCCACGCTTTACGTCAATCTCGAAGAGGCCGGTTTGTTGTGCCAACAGGTTTTCGCTGATTCCGCGACGGCTGCGGCGGGTCTGATCGCACGCGGGGCCAAGCGTGTGCTCGTGACTGCGGGCGGCGATCCGGCATCGGACGCGGATGAAACAGGGGTGATAACCCTACCCTGTCGCCCCGTTATGGTGACCCGCATTACCGGCGCAGGTGATACTTTTATGGCGGCGCATATCGTCGCCGAATCCAAAGGGGCCGACAGGACCACCGCCCTCGCGCGGGCGCTTGATGCCGCTGCAACCTATGTTTCCGGAGAAACCCCGAAATGATTCCGATGGCCTTTTCCCCCGAAGTCGAAACCGCGATGAAAAACGGCGACCCGCTGGTCGCGCTGGAAAGCACGATCATCACCCATGGCATGCCTTTTCCGCAAAACGTGGAAACCGCACGTTTGGTCGAGGCCGAGGTGCGCAAATCCGGTGCCGTGCCTGCCACCATCGCCGTGATCGAGGGGCAATTGCATATTGGTCTGACGGATTCCCAACTGGAGGCACTTGGACAGGCGCAGGGTGTCGCCAAACTGTCCCGCGCCGATATCGCTGCGTGCATCGCAACAGGCGGCACGGGCGCGACCACTGTTGCCGCGACCATGATCGCGGCAAGCCTTGCCGGGATCGATGTCTTTGCTACAGGCGGTATTGGCGGGGTGCATCGCGGGGCGGAACTGTCGTTTGATATTTCGGCGGACCTGCAAGAACTGGCGCAAACGCCGGTCACGGTTGTGGCGGCAGGGTCCAAGGCGATCCTTGATCTGCCCAAAACCTACGAAGTCCTTGAAACACTCGGGGTTCCGGTGATCGCCTATGGTCAGGATGAAATCCCTGCGTTTTGGTCGCGGGCGTCAGGCCTTCCCGCGCCCCTGCGCATGGATAGCCCGATGGATATCGCACGGGCCCAGCGGGTTCGGGCGGAAATGGACATTCCCGGCGGTCAGTTGGTCGCAAATCCGATCCCCGCCGCTGACGAAATTCAGGCATCCTACTTGTCACCGCTGATCGATCAGGCCCTAGCCGAGGCCGAGGCAAAAGGCATCGCCGCCAAAGCCGTCACGCCATTCCTGCTCCAACGCATATTCGAACTGACCGAAGGCCGGAGCCTGACCGCCAATATCGCGTTGGTGCTGAACAATGCGCGGCTAGCCGCGCAAATCGCGGTCGCGATGCAGGAAATCGGCTAGAATCGGTCGGCCCTGCCATTGTTGAAACCAAAACGGACCCTTAAATCTGGCGAAGCTTACAGGAGTAACCGAATTGTCCGTTCCCCAGCCGCCAGAATCCGGCCGTCACAAAAGCATCGTCGGGCGGATCAGGAACAACTTTCTGGCCGGTCTTGTCGTCATCGCGCCCATCGGTCTGACCCTTTGGCTGATGTGGACCGTCGCGGGCTGGGTCGATAGTTGGGTCTGGCCCTTTGTGCCCTCTGCCTGGCATCCAGAGGCGCTGATCAATCATTGGTTCGGCAACCCTGATCTGACGTCTCCTGACCATATCAGTGTGAACGTTCGGGGAATCGGGGTCTTTCTGTTCCTGATTTTCACGGTTTTTGTCGGCATGATCGCCAAGGGCCTGATCGGGCGATCATTCATCCGGTGGGGTGAACGGCTGGTGGATCGGATGCCGGTGATCCGGTCGGTCTACAACGCGGTCAAACAGATTGCCGAGACGGTGTTTAGCCAGGCAGAAGCGAGCTTTGATCGGGCCTGCCTGATCGAACACCCGCGTAAAGGGGTATATGCGCTTGCCTTTGTCTCGACCAAGGCAAAGGGCGAAATCGCGCGGAAAATTACCGATACCGAAGAATTCATGGCGGTGTTCATGCCGACGACACCGAATCCCACTTCGGGTTTCCTGCTTTTCGTCCGCAAATCCGAAGTTATCGAACTCGATATGTCTGTCGAAGATGCCGCCAAGCTCATCATTTCTGCCGGATTGGTTTACCCCGGCGGCAGGGAAGAGGCTGAAAAGGCCGCGAAAGCCCTTGCCCGCTGATCGACTGTTGCCAATATATCCCACAAAACAAAGCAAATTTGTTGTGGTTGCAGCGATATTGCCCGAAATATCAGTTAGTCTATTTTCATACATACTGCTGAATCCAAAAGGGGATACCAAATGCTTAAGAAATTCATCGTTACCGCTGCCGCTCTTGTGACCGGTGGTGCTGCTGTTGCCGGTGGCATGGCTGCTCCGATCATGGAAGAGACCGTCATGGTCGAAGAGGCTGCAACCTCGTCGTCGTCGGCTGGCCTGATCATCCCGCTGATCCTGATTGCCCTCATCGCTGCTGCGCTGTCGAAGTCGACCGGCGGCGAAGGCTAATCTCCAAATATTGGAGTAAGGTCTGGGGGCGGCAATCCATTAGATTGCCGCCCTTTTTCGTTCGGTTGGCGCAGTGCCAGTAATATGGGCCGTGCTTAGGCAAAGTATTTTCTTTAGCCGCTAGCGTATTTTCAGGCATAAATGGCATCAGCGGTCAAAGCACCGCATTCTCACAATAGATTTCTTGAGGTTAAGAATGTTTAAATCCATCATCCTTGGCGCGGTCGCCGCCGTTGCCGCAACTGCCGCTTTTGCTGGCGGGATGGCTGTCCCGATCATGACCGAAACTGATATGGTGGAAGAGGCCGCAACTTCGTCTTCCTCGGCCGGCTTGATCATTCCGCTGATCCTGATCGCGCTGATCGCTGCGGCTCTGTCCAGGTCGAGCAACACCATCCAACTTCCCCCTGGATTGCCGGGTGGCGGCTAAGATTTGGGTTCGGAGCTTTTGCTGACACCATTTTTCATTTGAATACCCGGATGGGCTAGCTATCGGCTTTGGCGCAACGTATTTTTGTTAGGTTTTGGCCGAAATTATTGTATGTGTTGATGGAGCGGGCATCGTGCCGCTTTCAAATGTTAATTCAAAGAGGTCGAGAATGATTAAATCCATCACCCTTGGCGCAGTCGCCGCCCTTTCCGCAACCGCCGCATTCGCAGGTGGCATGGCCGCCCCGGTCATGGAAGAAACCGTCATGGTCGAAGAGGTTGCAACCTCGTCGTCTTCGGCTGGTCTGATCATCCCGCTGATCCTGATCGCGCTGATCGCTGCTGCGCTGTCGAAAAAGACAATCGTCGACTAATATCACAATGCAATGCAAAGCCGGCGATTTTTTCAGGTGCCGGAACTGAGCGATAAGAGGTTCAGAATGATTAAATCCATCACCCTTGGCGCAATCGCCGCCGTTTCCGCAACTGCCGCATTCGCAGGTGGCATGACTGCCCCGATCATGGAAGAGACCGTCATGGTCGAAGAGGTTGCAACCTCGTCTTCCTCGGCCGGTCTAATCATCCCGCTGATCCTGATCGCGCTGATCGCAGCGGCACTGTCGAAAACGACCGATCCCGTCTAAGTAATCAGGCAATAACAAAGCCGCATGAACTTTTGCGGTGGGCTGCAAGACGAAGTCTCTTGCGGCGATGAATGAGGCCCGGGTCAGGTTTTCCTGCCTCGGGCCTTATCAATTTCTTGTGGCAAATACTGTCAATTCGGATAACGGTGAGTTGTCCGACCAAGCAGGTCGTGATTCATTCGTCACCTCAGGGGGAACCCAAAATGTTTAAGTCCATCACCCTTGGCGCAATCGCCGCCGTTTCCGCAACCGCCGCTTTCGCCGGTGGTATGACCGCCCCGATCATGGAAGAAACCGTCATGGTCGAAGAGGTTGCAACCTCGTCGTCCTCGGCTGGCCTGATCATCCCGCTGATCCTGATCGCGCTGATCGCTGCTGCGCTGTCCAAGTCGAACACCCCGGCCTAAGATCGATTGGCCTAGGGGCGCGAGCAATTCTTGCGCCCCTGTGCTTTGATCTAACTTTGTCACGCAGGAGTTATGAACCGATGATGAAACTTGCTACTTTTGCCGCTGCCGCCCTTTCGGCAACCGCCGCTTTTGCAGGTGGCATGACCGCCCCGATCATGGAAGAAACCGTCATGGTCGAAGAGGTTGCAACCTCTTCGTCTTCGGCTGGCCTGATCATCCCGCTGATCCTGATCGCGCTGATCGCTGCTGCGCTGTCCAAGACCAATACCGACCTTTAATCGCTAAAGCGCCGTCCAACCACCATCCACACTAATCGTTGTGCCGGTGATTTGGGCGGCCGCATCCGAACATAGAAACACCGTTGTCCCCCCCAACTGTTCAACGGTCGCGAACTGTTTTGAAGGCTGCCGGGTCAGCATCACGTCGCGGATGACAGTCTCCCGATCCATTCCATGAACCTTCATCTGATCGGGGATCTGCGCCTCGACCAGCGGTGTCAAAACATATCCAGGGCAAATTGCATTGGCGGTGATGGGCTCTTCGGCTGTTTCCAGCGCGGTAGTCTTGGTCAGACCCACAATCCCGTGCTTGGCAGCGATATAGGCCGATTTAAAGGGTGACGCCGTCAGCCCATGGGCCGAGGCAATATTGACCACCCTGCCCCAACCCGCCTTGCGCATCATCGGCAGGGCCGCCGCCGTGGTATGAAAGGCAGATGATAGATTGATCGCGATGATCGCATCCCATTTGTCGACAGGAAATTCATCAATCGGGGCAACGTGCTGGATACCGGCATTGTTCACCAGAATATCGCAGCGGCCCGCCTGTTCGATCAATGCGCGACAGTCCGCCCCTTTTGACATATCGGCACGGATATAGCGCGCCGTCACACCAAACTCATCTGCAAGCGATTTTGCCAACGCGTGGTCTTCGGGACGGTCGGTAAAGGAGTTCAACACGACATCCGCACCTGATCGCGCCAGTTCCCGTGCGACCCCCAGGCCGATGCCGGAATTAGAACCCGTAATTACAGCGGTTTTTCCTTTAAGACTCATGGCGTGCCCCTTTTCTTTCGCCATCACCTTTGCTGCACCTGCGAAAATGTTCAACCCCATGGATTTTGCCAAATTCTTGACGTTTTTGCCCGCCATTTTCGCGCTCAGGTTTAACGATAGGTATTCAGATGGTTGATTCCATACTCAAGTCGACATCCACGCAATTTCGCTATGGTCATTATGACAGCACGGGAACATTCATCGGCGTTTTCATCAAAGGAACAGATTTAACTTATGACGAAAATGGCGCACTGACGGGCGGCACCGTCAACTATATCCAATATTTCGAAGACAACTTTCCCGGCTCTGGCTCGGCTACCCGCTATTACCTAAAGCAAATGGATGTGGTCGACGTCGCCAGCCTTTCGACGATCAGCCCAGATTGGTACAAGTTCGAAAGCAAGGATCTGGTTTGGGATTATGCGGGCGGTTTGATGACTGCCGATTGGCTGCCAAACACCTTTACCGGAACCAGCGGTGATGACCGTATGTTCCTGCACCAAAGCGGTTGGATCGACGCCGGCACCGGCGACGACTGGATCCGCGGCTGGACCTCGGCCAATATCATCTACGCAGGTGACGGTAACGACACCGTCTATGGCGGCGGTGGCGGGGATACAGTCTATGGCGGGGCCGGAAATGACCGGATTTTCGTCACCATTTCCAACCCCTACGCGACCTATGAAACCAATACCGCTGTTGGGGGCACTGGCGACGACAGCATTTTTGGCGGCAGTGGCGCGGATTATCTCTTTGGCGGCGGCCAATCTGACGGCGGCACCAATGAAATGGCCAATGGCGGCAATGACCTCCTCAAAGGCTATGGTGGTGACGACATCATCGAAGGCGGATCCGGCAATGATACAATCTATGGCGGCGACGGCATTGACGGGCTGCGCGGCGGCAGTGGGTCTGATGTGATCTTTGGCGGCGCTGGCGACGATACGATCACTGGCAATCAGGGGCTCAAGGTCGGCGGCGCCGATGGCACGAACCGCATTTATGGTGGCGCGGGCGCCGACTGGATCGAAGACGGTAACGGCGATGATTTCATCTTTGGCGGCGCCGATAGCGATTCGATCCTCCTGGGTGACGGAAATGACCGCGCGAACGGAGGCACCCAGTCCGATCAGATCATCGTGCTGGGGGGCGGAAATAAGGTCCTTTGGGGCGGCGGTTCCGAACTCGACGTTTTCTATATCGATGTCAAAGACAGCAGCGGCACCGTGCGCATCCGCGATTTCGATGCCTCCGACTTTGTGATCCTCAACGATGGCACCTCCATGACGGCAGAGGAACAATTCGCGTTCTTTCATGACAACGCGGTGCAGGTCGGCACTTATGTGCTGTGGACGAGCGAAGACGGTGCCTGGAGCGTCAGGTTTGACAACACGACCTTAGACGACTTTGCCCTAAGCCATTTCAGCTATACCTCGCCCTTCGTCTACGGCGATTTCTGAACTGAACAAAAACCGGAAAAAACAGCCCCGCCCTGCACCCGCAGCGGCGGGGTTTTTGCTGCGATTCGGACCAACCCCCGGATGTGTCTGCAACATGACAATCGCCAATAAAAAAACGCCGGCACGAGGCCGGCGTTAAGTTATTGAGGCAGGTTTCATACAGGCAAGAAACCTATCGAGCAGTGACCCCTTTATAAGCAATCCTTCGCGCGGCTCCAAGCTAAAAGTTTGAAAAGTCTGAATCCCCCAGCTAGCATTGGCCCAAACAAGATACTGGGCAGAGGGACGAAAAATCAGATGACCTATCAAATTTGGGCGAAAGCCCGCCTTTGGGCGACCAGTGTCGCGGCAGTTGCTTGCGCAACTGCCGCAATGGCCGAGCCCCAAAATGGCATAGCTATGTATGGCACTCCGGAGCTTCCACCCGATTTTGTGTCGCTCCCCTATGCCAACCCCGATGCACCGACGGGCGGGCGGGTCGCCACCGCCGAGGTTGGGACCTTTGACAGCCTCAACCCCTATATCCGTAAAGGTCGGGTTCCGTGGCAACTGTCTTATCTCATTTCGGAAACACTGATGGGGCGGTCTTTGGACGAACCCTTCTCGCTTTACGGCATTCTCGCCGAATCGGTGGAAACAGCCCCTGACCGGTCCTGGGTCGAATTCACCCTCCGCCCCGAAGCAAAGTTTTCCGATGGGAGCCCCGTCACGGTCGAAGATATGATGTGGTCCTATGAAACCCTCGGGACCCAAGGCCACCCGCGCTATGCGGGTTTCTGGTCCAAAATCGCATCGATGGAAAAAACCGGGGACCGTTCGATCAAGTTCACCTTCAACGTCGAAGACCGCGAACTAGCCCTTTTGGCGGGCATGCGCCCGATCCTGCAAAAGGCCCAATGGGAAGGCATCGACTTTGCGGAAAGCGGGCTTGATGTTGTTCCGATCACCTCGGCCCCCTATACCATCACCTCGTTCGAGGCCGGGCGCTATGTCGAATTGACCCGCAACCCCGACTACTGGGGCAAGGATGTTCCGTTCCGGCGCGGCACTAACAATATCGATACGATCCGGCTTGAATTCTTTGGTGAGGAAACCGCGGCTTTTGAGGCCTTCAAAACCGGCGAGACCAACTTTACCCGCGAATTCAACGTGGCGCGTTGGGACAGCATGTATGACTTTCCTGCCGTTCAATCCGGCGAGATTGTCAAATCCGTGCTGCCGCATGAACGGCCTTCGGGGATGACTGGTTTTGTGATGAACACCCGCCGCGCGCCCTTTGACGACTGGCGCGTGCGCGATGCAATGATGCTTGCCTTCAATTTCGAATTCATCAACGAAGCTCTGACAGGCGGTCAGCAGCCGCGCATCACCTCCTATTACTCGAATTCACCCCTCGGCATGGATCATGGGCCAGCACAGGGCCGTGTGGCTGAATTCCTGACCCCCTTTGCCGATGACCTGATCCCCGGCACGATCGAAGGCTACGCGCTGCCGCAATCGGATGGCACTGAGCGCAACCGCGACAATATCGCCAAAGCGATCGATCAATTTGCGGCCGCGGGCTGGACCGTTCAGGACGGTTTGATGAAAGACGCGCAAGGTCGCGCGCTGACGATCGAGGTGTTGTTGCAAAGCGGCGGTTCTGAAAATCAGACGATCATCGACATGTATGCCAAAGCGCTGGAACGGTTGGGCATCGCCCTCTCGGTCTCGGCGGTGGACAATGCGCAGTACAAGGAACGCACCGACACCTACGACTTTGACATGACCTATTTCCAGCGCGGTCTGTCCCTCAGCCCCGGAAATGAACAATACAGCTATTGGGGGTCTGAGGCCGCCGATGTGGTCGGTGGGCGCAATCTGATGGGGGTCAAATCCCCGGCAATCGACGCGATGATCGGCAAGCTCCTAACGTCGGAAAGTCAGGACGATTTCCGCGCTGCGGTCCATGCGCTGGACCGTATCCTGACCGCAGGGCGCTATGTCATCCCGATCTATCAATGGAATGTCAGCAGGATCGCCTATTCCAAGAACCTGCATTATCCTGAAACCCTCCCCATTTTCGGCGACTGGCCGGGATGGCAACCGGATGTCTGGTGGTATGAAGAAAACTAACCTCGCTCTTGTCCTTGGAACGGTTTTGTTGCTCGGCGCCTGCAATACGGTGGCGGGCATCGGCGAAGACGTGTCTGGCGGCGCGCGCACGATCCAGTCATGGTTCTGATCCGCGCCTATCTCAGAGGCCCATAAATATCCCGGGGGGAGTCCTCGGACACGAGGACGGGGGGCAGCGCCCCCCTCCCTCAAATAAGGGATGTAACCCAGAGGATCGTCGCATCCTCGGCGCTGGTAGAAATCACGTTATGCCCCATCGAGGCATCGTAATAGGCGCTATCACCGCGCTTCATTTCTACGGGCTCGTAAAACTCGGTATAAAGCCGAACCGTGCCGGTCAGCACATATAGAAACTCTTCGCCATCGTGCCGGACCCAGCCGTCAAACTCTTCCATCGCGCGGGCGCGGATGCGGGCGCGATAGGGCAGCATTTGTTTCTTGGTCAGCTGATCGGCCAGAATTTCATGTTCATATGTCGTGGTGATCTGGCTTTGACCTTCGCCGGACCGCGTCAAGGCCATGCGCCCATTCACCTGATCACGCGATGGCGGGGTGAACAGTTGCGGCACGGAAATCGACAGCCCCACCGCCAGTTTCTTCAACGCGTCATAGGTGGGGGACATCTGGCCGTTTTCGATCTTGGACAGGGTCGACCGCGCAAGGCCCGCCTTTTTCGCCGCCTGTTCCAGGGTCCAGTCACGTTCCTTGCGCAGTTCGCGCACGCGCGCACCCAGATCAACCGGCTGGGCGGTGTCTGTTGCCCCGTTGTCGCGGGCGATCCGGATAAGGCTCTTTGGGTCACGGGATGTCATGGCGCAGCTATAACGGGCAACTTCCCTCTATTGCAACTGCCCTGCAGGGCGGCTAGCCAAGGCTATGCTCAGTCTGTTCGAAAATGGCACCACCACCCCCTGCCCGCCCGCATTCAATATGGCGGCCCATGTTTTGCAACATGCGGGTCAACAACCCGATAAGATCGCCCTGGCCGTGGTCAGCCCGACCAAAGTCGCGCGCTGGTCTTATGCTCGGCTTGAAACAGCGGTGCGCGGAACGGCGACGGGGCTTATTTCGCTTGGTCTGGCCAAAGGTGACCGCGTCCTGATGAGGCTCGCGAATACCCCGGAATTCCCCATCTGTTATCTGGCCTGCATTGCCATCGGCGTTTTGCCTGTGCCGACGTCATCGCAGCTCACTACCGCCGAGATCACCAAACTGGCGGCCGAGATTAATCCAAAGCTCATCGTGGCCGCCGATGGCGTGGCCCTGCCGGAACATGGCGCCAAAGTGTTGAACGTGGCAGAGCTGACGGCGTTTCAGTCGCTGCCCCCAGCCGACTATGATCTGGGCGATCCAAACCGGCCTGCCTATATCATCTATACCTCGGGCACCTCGGGCAAACCCCGCGCGGTGGTCCATGCGCATCGTGCGGTCTGGGCGCGCCAGATGATGTGGCGGGACTGGTATGATCTGGGCCCCGACGACACGATGTTCCACGCGGGCGCGTTCAACTGGACCTATACGCTGGGCACCGGCCTGATGGACCCATGGGCCGCAGGCGCCACGGCGCTGATCCCAGCGGCGGGCACCGATCCTGCCCAATTCGGGCTGCTGCTGCGGCGCTATGATGCGACGATCTTTGCCGCCGCACCGGGGGTGTATCGACAGATGCTGCGCCATCCGCTGCCCGATCTGCCAAAGTTGCGGCAGGGGCTCAGCGCGGGTGAAAAACTCCCCGAAGAAACCCGCGAACACTGGGTTTCTGCCACAGGTCGACCGATCCACGAAGCCTATGGGATGTCGGAATGTTCGACCTTCCTATCAGGGGCACCGGGCCGGCCCGCGCCTGCGGGAACACTCGGCTTTGCGCAATCGGGGCGGCGGATTGCGCTTCTTGCAGACGGCACCCCTGTGCCATTGGGCGAAATCGGCACAATCGCAGTGCATCGCAGCGACCCTGGCCTGATGTTGGGATATCTTGACCAACCCGAAGAAACCGCCGCCAAATTTTCCGGCGACTGGTTTTTGACCGGTGACCTGGGGCGGGCGACGCCTGACGGGGCGATCCGCTATGAAGGCCGCAATGACGACATGATGAACGCGGGCGGCTTTCGGGTGTCCCCGATCGAAGTCGAAACCGCCCTTGCCCGTCATCCCGATATCGTCGAATGCGCCGCGGCCGAGGTTCGGGTCAAAGCCGATACCAGCCTGATCGCCGCCTTTTATGTCGCAGCATCGGATATCCCCGAAGGTGACCTGACCGAATTCGCGGCCCGTTCGCTTGCCCGCTACAAATGCCCGCGCCTGTTTGTGCGGGTCGATGCCCTGCCGCGCGGGGCGAATAACAAACTCTTGCGCCGCCAGTTGCGCATGCAATGGGAGGCCGACCATGGTCAAACTTGATATCCTGTCGGACCCGATTTGCCCTTGGTGCTATATCGGCAAGACCTATCTGGATCGCGCGCTGGAACGCCATCCCGAACACCCGTTCGAAATCGAATGGCATCCTTTCCAGTTGAACCCCGACATGCCGCGCGACGGGATGGACCGGCGCACCTATCTCGAGTCCAAATTCGGCGGCAAAGAGGGCGCGGTCCGCGCCTATGCCCCTGTTTTGGAACATGCCGAAAAAGCGGGACTCAAGATCGATTTCGAGGCAATGCAGCGCACGCCGAACACGCTTAATGCCCATCGCCTGATCCATTGGGCAGGGCTTGAGGCGCGGCAAACGCTGGTCGTGTCGGCCCTGTTCAAGGCCTATTTCACCGAAGGCCGCGACATCGGCAATTCCGAAGTTCTGGCAGATATCGCCGATGGCGCAGGTTTGGATGCTGCCGTAATTTCGCGCCTGTTGGCCAGTGATGCCGATGAACAGCTGATCCGCGACCGCGACAGCCACAGCCGCAAAATGGGCATCAACTCGGTGCCAACCTTTATCGTGGCCCAGCAGCACGCGGTGCCAGGCGCGCAGCCGACCGAATTGTGGGAACGGGTGATCGCCGAAATCACCGAACAGGCGTCCGAGTGAGCGTGACCGCCACCACCCCGCGCCTGTCGCTGCGGGAATTTGTGCCCGGTATGGCGATGATGCAGGCGATGGTGGCCATCGCCATAGATGGCATGTTGCCCGCCCTGCCCGAAATCGCGCGGGATCTGACCCCGGGCAATCCGACCTATGCGCAGCTGGTGGTCACCAGCTTTGTTTTGGGCATGGGGATCGGGACGTTGTTCACCGGTCCGCTGTCCGACGCGTTCGGACGCAAACCCGTGATGATCGGTGGCGGCGTTCTCTATATTGTGGCTGCGGTGCTAATCTATCTGTCGCCCACTTTGGAAACGGTTGTGGCATCGCGGTTCCTGATGGGGCTTGGGTCGGCGGGGCCACGGGTCGTCGCCTTGGCCGTGATCCGCGATCTCTACAAAGGCCGCGAAATGGCGCGGATCGCGTCCTTTGTGATGGTGGTCTTCGCGCTCGTCCCTGCTATCGCCCCGATGCTGTGCGCGGGCATCATCACCTTGGCGGGATGGCGCAGCGTTTTCTTTGCCTTCGCCCTGTTCGCCGCGGGGGTCATGACGTGGTATGGCGTCCGGCAGGCCGAAACGCTGGCACTAGAAAACCGCAGAGCCTTTCGCTTTGGCAACACAGTCCATGCCGTGACCGAGATGTTCCGCCATCCGTCGACGCGGCTGGCGATATTCGCGCAGGCCCTATCGATGGGAATGTTGTTTTCTGTCCTGACCACGACCCAGCCGATTTTTGACCAAAGCTTTGGGCAGGGCGATAACTTTCCCTATTGGTTCGCCCTGATCGCCGTGATCGCAGCCACGGCTTCAGCACTGAATGCACGGCTTGTGATCCGCTTCGGTATGCGCGGGTTGATCCGGTTTGTTCTGACCGCCCAGATTGGCTTGTCCCTGTTCATGATCGGCGCGGTGCAGTTCGACCTACCCTTTATCTGGCAGTTCGCAACCTTTTTCATCTGGACGACAAGCGTGTTTTTCCAGACTGGTTTCACCGTCGGAAATCTGAACGCGCTGGCGCTGGAACCGATGGGCCATATCGCGGGCATCGGGGCGTCGGTCCTGACGGCTTTTGCCACCGTGGGGGCCGTGGTGATCGCGGTTCCGGTCGGGCTGGCCTTTGACGGCACCGCCCGCCCGCTTGCCATAGGCGTGCTGATTTGCGCCATCGCGGGTCGTTGGATCGTGGGCAAGATTAAACGGGATGGCGAGGCCTGAAAAAGGCGATCCCAGGCCGATCTAACCGGGGCATCTGCGGCTGCACAGGTTTTCACAGGGGATACCATCATTGTCCCCGTCGCGTTTTCTTTCGCCACACACGGTCAAATGGTAACAGGCCTCCTCACATGACACCATTTGTGTGCATGTTTTTGGCACGCAGGAATAACCTTGTGCAGGTTGGATCAAGGACATCTGCGGCGCAATTGGACGGAGTGGCGCAACGAGAACCGGCTCAGCGGCGACACTTAATGTGCCGCAAATTATTCCAAACAAAAAGAAAACAGCTCTCATCAAATTCACTCATAATAATTGTTAATCAATTATTAAGATCTTTGACTTGATTTCCGCTCTTCCGCAACCTTTTGCGCAAGATCCTGTGCTATCGCAAAGGCCCCACGGATCTTGTCGTTTTCCTTGGCCCAATCGCGGCGGACGATGATCTTGTTGTCTTTGACCTTGGCCAGACCGTTTTGCGCCTGAATGAAATCCACCAACCCCTTGGGCGAGGCGAATTTGTCGTTGTGGAACCGGATCGTCGCGCCCTTGGGACCGCCGTCCAGATGAGAAATACCCGCGCGTTTGCACATCGCCTTGATCCGCACGATGAGCATGAGCGAATTCACCTCGCGCGGCAGCGGGCCGAAACGGTCGATCAGTTCGGCGGCAAAGCCTTCGAGTTCGACTTTGGTCGTCAGATCGGCAAGACGGCGATAAAGCCCAAGGCGCACATCCAGATCCGGCACATAGGTTTCGGGGATCAGGACAGGCACGCCCAGATTGATCTGCGGCGCCCAATGGCTGTCGGATGTATCGACGATGCCTTCAGCAGCACCCGACCGGATGCGGGAAATCTCGTCTTCCAGCATCTGCTGATAGAGCTCGTATCCGACCTCGTTCACATGACCGGATTGTTCTTCACCCAACAGGTTGCCAGCGCCCCGAATATCAAGATCCTGACTGGCGAGCGTAAAGCCCGCCCCAAGGGTATCTAGGCTGCCAAGAACCCTCAGACGCTTTTCTGCCTGCGGGGTCAGTTTGAGGCGTGGCTTGGTGGTCAGATAGGCATAGGCACGGGTCTTGGACCGGCCCACCCTGCCCCTGATCTGGTAAAGCTGCGCCAGACCGAACATATCGGCGCGGTGCACGATCATCGTGTTGGCCGTGGGGATATCGAGCCCCGATTCCACAATGGTCGTGGCCAGCAGAACGTCGTATTTGCCATCGTAGAACGCGTTCATCCGGTCGTCGAGCTCGCCCGCGGCCATCTGGCCATTCGCGGTGATGACCGAAACCTCCGGCACTTCGCGTTTCAGCCAATCCTCGATTTCCGGCAGGTCCGAAATGCGCGGCACGACAAAGAACGACTGCCCGCCGCGATAATGTTCGCGCAACAGGGCCTCGCGCAGCGTTACGGTGTCGAATTCCGACACATAGGTGCGGATCGCAAGACGGTCGATTGGCGGCGTTCCGATGATCGACAGATCGCGCACGCCTGTCAGCGACATCTGCAAGGTGCGCGGGATTGGTGTTGCGGTCAGGGTCAACACATGCACATCCGACCGCATCTGTTTAAGCCGTTCTTTGTGCTGGACGCCAAAATGCTGTTCTTCGTCGATCACCAAAAGACCGAGGTTCTTGAACCGCACCCCTTTGGCAAGCAGCGCATGGGTGCCGACCACGATATCGACCTGACCATTGGCCATTTCCTCGCGGGTGCGGTTGGCCTCGGTCGCGGAAACAAAGCGCGACAAAGGTCGCACGTTGATCGGAAAGCCCCGGAACCGTTCCGCGAAATTCTTGTAATGCTGACGGGCAAGGAGCGTGGTGGGCGCAATGACTGCGACCTGAACCCCTGACATCGCCGCGACAAAGGCCGCGCGGATCGCAACCTCGGTCTTGCCGAAGCCTACGTCGCCACATACCAAACGGTCCATCGGGCGACCGGAATCCAGATCATCCAGAACATCGGAAATCGCCTGAAGCTGGTCGTCGGTTTCCACATAGGGAAAGCGCGCCAGAAACTGGTCCCACATGCCATCAGGCGGCGTCAGAACCGGTGCGGTGCGCAGCATCCGTTCAGCAGCAATCCGGATGAGCCGTTCTGCAGCGACTCGGATCCGCTCCTTGAGCCGCGCCTTTTTCATCTGCCACGCGCCACCGCCCAGCTTGTCCAGCAGGCCGGTTTCATGGCCATAGCGGCTTAGGAGTTCGATATTTTCGACCGGCAGATAGAGTTTGGCGTTTTCGGCATATTCAAGGGCAAGGCATTCATGCGCGGCCCCTGCCGCCGTGATCACCTCGAGCCCGAGATAGCGCCCAACACCATGATCGACATGGACCACCAGATCGCCCGGTGACAGGCTTTGGGTTTCGGTCAGGAAATTCTCGGCCCGTTTTTTGCGCTTGGTTTGCCGGATCAGGCGATCGCCCAAAAGATCCTGTTCGGAAATGACCGTGAGCCCCGGCGCCTCGAACCCTGCGTCCAAGGGCCAGACCGCGAGATGGAGCCCCCGTTTGCCGACGCGGCTGAAATCGGGAATGGCAATGGTTTCGCCTGCGCCTTCATCCTCGAGCAGGCCCATGATCCGTTCGCGTGCGCCTTCGGAATAGGACGCGATGACAACGGGGCCCAAAGGCAGTCGTGCTTTGATATGATCGGCAAGGGCGGCGAAAAGGTTGATCTTTTCCTGCTGGCGTTCTGGCGCAAAATCACGCCCGATCTTGCCGCCCGCGTCTGTGACACCCAGCCCCGTCGCCTGTTTCAGCGGTGAAAATTGCAAAACGCGGCGGCCATCCAGTGCCGCGTCCCATCCGTCATCATCCAGATAGAGTGTCTGAGGCGGCGCAGGTTTGTAAACGGAATCAACGCGGCCCTTTTGCGATAGCGCGATCTTGCGGGTTTCGTATTGATCCGCAATCGAAGTCCACCGCGCGACCCGTTGGGGGGTAGTCTGATCATCCAGCGTGACTGTCGCTTTGGGCAGGTAATCGAACAGGGTTTCCAGACGTTCGTGAAAGAACCCCAGCCAATGTTCGACACCGGAATGCTTACGACCTGCGCTGACCGCTTCGTAAAGCGGGTCATCGGTGCCCGCCGCCCCGAATTCGATCCGGTAATTCTGCCGGAACCGCGTGATCGCCGCATCGTCCAGAATGACTTCGGACACCGGGGCAAGTTCGATCAGATCGAGCTTTTCCGTCGTCCGTTGCGTGGCGGGGTCAAACCTTCGGGCCCCGTCCAGAACGTCCCCGAACAGATCGAGTCGCACTGGGCCAAGATCACCCGGTGGGTAGATGTCGATGATCCCGCCGCGAATGGCGTAATCACCGGGTTCCATAACTGTGGGTGCCTGAGTAAAGCCCATCCGCACCAGAAAATTCCGCAACGCGCCTTCGTCCATGCGCTGGCCAACACGTGCGGAAAACGCGGCCTCGCGCAGGACATCTCGCGCGGGCACTTTTTGGGTCGCGGCATTCAGCGTGGTCAGGAGGACAAACCGATCCGGCATGCCATGGGCAAGCCCTGCAAGGGTCGCCATCCGCGTGGCGGACACATCGGCGTTCGGCGACACCCGGTCATAGGGCAAGCAGTCCCAAGCGGGAAAGGTCACCACCGGCATCGACGGGTCAAAAAATGCAAGGGCCGCCTGCATCGCTGCCAAACGCTTGTCATCCCGCGCGACATGAATCACAGGGCCCGCGGTCTTTTCGACCTCGGCCACGACCAAACGGGCGTCATAGCCTTCGGGGGCGCCAGAAACGGTGATGGGGCGGTTGGTTTGCATGGGCCTTCCCTATCGCGGACACTGGCAGTGTCAACAGACACTGCCGGAGGCAGCCATCAAAATCCGGGCACGACAGCCAGGTTCTGATACATGCCAAACATCGCCGTGACAAAGATCGAGGCCATTCCGATAAATTGCGTATAGACGCGGTGGCGGTGCAAGCGGCGGTGCAGGCTTTCGCCAGAGGGCTGCTCTTGTTCGATCAGGCGGGATGTTGACAGGCTCAGCGCCCCGACAATCGACATCGGAAAAGCGAGCAGGAAAACAGCCTGCGCAAATTCGATGTCATAGTAGAACGCCAAAATCGCCAGCGACGACAGCAGGAAACAGAGGAAGCCAAGCAGAAACAGACCGGACATCCGACCGATGTTCAAAATGCGGTTGACGTTGATCCGGACCAGATCCTCCAGATCGGCTTGGGCTTGTCCGCCTGTGCGTGCGGCCCGCTGGATCAGGTCATAAGGAACACCCAGCACCCAATGGCTCGCCGATGACCAAACGACTGCCAAGGCGATCCAGAACCAAAGGTTCGAAAAGGACCGCATGTCGATAACTTCGGTGACAGTCTGAAGCCAATTCACGGAGATTTCCGCCTGTAGGTTGTTCCAAGTCAGTGTCTAACGCCAGAACAGACCAATGCCCAGACTTGGCAAGCGCAAAAATAAATGGCACCCCATCAACTGTGACAGGAAAGGCCCGCTGAATGAAACCGACGACTCCCTTGACCCCGACTTCTCGATTTCGCCGTTTGCGGGCAACTCCTGCCCTGCGGTCCATGGTGCGGCAAAATACGCTGACACCTGCGGATTTCATCTGGCCGGTTTTCCTGATGGACGGCAAAGACAGCGAAACCGCGATCCCGTCGATGCCCGGTGTCACCCGCAAGACGATCGATCGCGTGGTGCAAAGCGCGAAAGAGGCTTATGGCCTTGGCATTCCCGCGATCTGCCTATTTCCCTATACGGCGATGGAACACCGGACCGAAGATTGCGCCATGGCTTGGGACCCGGACAACCTGACCAATACCGCGATCCGCGCGATCAAGGACGCCTGCCCCGAGATTGCGATCATGACCGATATCGCGCTCGACCCCTATAACATCAACGGGCACGACGGATATGTCGTGGATGGTGAAATCCTGAATGACGAAACAGTCGAGGCGCTGGTGCGTATGGCACTGGCGCAGGCGGCTGCAGGCGCAGATATCCTTGGCCCATCCGATATGATGGACGGCCGCATCGGCGCAATTCGCAAAGCGCTTGAATCCGAAGGATATCAAAAGGTTGCGATCCTTTCCTATACCGCGAAATACGCCAGCGCCTTTTACGGGCCGTTCCGTGATGCGGTCGGGGCCAGTGGTGCGCTCAAGGGCGACAAAAACACCTATCAGATGGACCCCGCCAATTCGGACGAGGCCCTGCGGCTGGTGGAACGCGACCTGATGGAGGGCGCGGATATGGTGATGATCAAGCCGGGGATGCCCTATCTGGATATTTGCCGCCGCGTCAAAGATACCTTTGGCGTGCCGACCTTTGCCTATCAGGTGTCGGGTGAATACGCGATGTTACAGGCAGCCGCGCAGAACGGTTGGCTCGATGGCAAAAAGGTCATGTTGGAAAGCCTATTGTCGTTCAAACGTGCGGGCTGTGATGGGATTCTCACCTATTTCGCGCCCGAGGCCGCAAAACTGCTGCAAGGCTAAAAGCTGCCGATCTTGATCTTGTAGATGACAGCCCGCGCATGTCTGCGTATAGTATCGCCATGACAGAGCGGCCACCAAAGGCCGCCACCACGTTCGAGAGGCACAATATGAGCAATCTTTCTCGCCGCAGCTTTGCGTTGGGCGCTTTGGCGACCGGTTCACTGGCTGCCTGTGGCAATGGCATTGGCGGCAGTGGCGCGGCCCAAATCGATGCACGGGTCGACAGCACCCTCAATTACATGTTCACCAACTATCCGGGCACCCGCGATCTGGCGACACGGGCCAGCGGGATGCTTGTCATGCCCCTGATCACCGAAGCCGGGCTGGGGCTTGGCGGGTCGTATGGCCGTGGCGCGCTATTGGTCGGGCAGTCCAAGGTCGATTACTATACCGCGACGGGCATTAGCGGCGGGCTCCAGATTGGTGGGCAGCAATATAGCCATGTGCTGTTCTTTATGACCCAAGACGCCCTGCTCAATTTCCGCCGCGCAGATGGCTGGGCTGCAGGTGCCGATCTGGAATATGCGCTCAACGACAAGGGCGAGGTTCTGCGAGCAGAAACCACGACATCGCTGGCGCCTGTTCTGGCAGTTGTATTCGCGCAGGCCGGGTTCCGCGTTGGTGCGACGCTCGAAGGCATCAAATACACCCGCATCATCCCCTAAGGCATTGCAAAGCTGCGGTTTTTACGACCGCAGCTTTGTCCCATCCGGGTCAAAAGGAGGCTGGGCAAGAACCAGACCGCGATGCGGTTTGCCTAGGATCATGACATCCACCTCTTGTCCCGCTGCCGCATTCCGCAGATAGGCCAGCGCCAGACTTTTTCCGACGCTATAGCCATACCCACCCGATGTTACGCGGCCCAACGGTGTCCCGTCCGGCGCAAAGATGGGTTCACCACCTGTCGCATCGGCAATGTCAGCCGCCAACACTTCAATCACGCATAAATGTTCACGCGGCGCATTATCTTTGATCGCCAAATAGCTGGCTTTGTTCAGAAAATCCTTATCTAGCTTGATAAGGCGATCGAGACCGGTTTCCTGCGGCCAGTATTCAGGGCTATATTCCCGCGACCAGCTGCCATAGCCCTTTTCAATTCGCAGCGACATAAGCGCACGACTGCCGACCGGTCCCCCGCCCAATTCTGCCGCCGCATCGGTCAAGATTGTATACAGGGCCGCCTGATCCTCTTGTGCGCAATAAACCTCCCATCCCAGATCGCCGGTAAAGGACACCCGCAACGCCACGCAAGGAATGCCTTTGATGTCGATCCTTCGGGACTGCATGAACCCGAAATCGGCTGTTTCGAACGATGTATTCGACATAGATTGCAATAGCTTGCGCGACAAAGGTCCAGCTACGTTGAAACCGCAAGTTTGATCCGTGTGGCTTTCGAATGTGGTGCCTTGGGGCAGTGGCACCATTGCCCAGAACCGCTGGTGATAGCGTTCCGCCATGCCCGACCCAACGACCCAGAATTCGTCCTCGGCCAGCCGGGTAACGGTGAAATCGCCCGCGATCCCGCCGCGCACGCCGATCAACGGGGTCAGACAGGACCGCCCAACGGCGCGTGGCATCCGGTTGGCAAAAACAGAATTGAGCCAATCCTCGCTATCCGGTCCTTTGCAGCGATATTTCGCAAAGTTGGATATATCAATGATGCCAACAGCTTGGCGCAGCATCTTTGCCTCGCGTCCGACACTTTCCCACCACGGCTGACGGGTGAATCCGGCGCTGTCCGGCGTGTTGGCATCGAAATAGAGCGGATGTTCCCAACCATAGTTGAGCCCGAACCCAGCACCTTTGGATTTTTGCAGGTCATAGGCTGGCCGCGTGCGGACTGGCCGGCCAGCGGATCGTTCTTCGTTCGGGAAATGGATTTTGAACCGGTTGGTGTATTGGTCCTGAACGCGGGCCTGGGTAAAGGCCTTGTCCGCCCATTTGCCAAAACGGGCCACGTCCCAGACGAACATGTCATACTGGCTTTCGCCGGTGACGATCCATTGCGCGGCCATCAACCCCATGCCGCCCGACTGGCTAAACCCCGGAATAATCCCGTTGCAGCAGAAATAGTTTTTCAGGTCCGGATGCGGGCCATACAGAACATTCGCGTCGGGCGACCAAATCATCGGCCCGTTGATCACCCGCTTGATCCCTGCGGTCCCGACCACCGGCACCCTGTCGATCGCGCGGAGCATATTGGGTTCGATCCGTTCCAGATCATCAGCAAATAATTCATGCCCAAAATCGGCAGGCGTCTGGTCCAAGGCCCAGAACCGCATGTCTTTTTCATATGCCCCCACCAAGAGACCCTGCCCTTCTTGCCGCAGGTAATATTCCCCGTCGCGATCGGCGACAGATGGCAACCTTCGGTCCATCGTGGCGATTTCGGGAATGGTTTCAGTGACGAAATACTGGTGTTCGGTTGGTTGCAGGGGCAGTTCGATACCTGCCAGTCGCGCCACCTCGCGCCCCCAAAGGCCAGCGGCATTGATCACCCAATTCGTGTGGATGTCGCCCTGCGGCGTTTGCACGATCCATGTGCCATCTGGTTGGGGAATTGTCGCGGTGACAGGGGTAAAGCGGTGGATTTCCGCGCCGCGCATCCGCGCCCCTGCGGCATAGGCCTGTGTCACGCCGGACGGGTCCACGTTTCCGCCATCAGGTTCATACATGATCAACCGGATACCATCGAAATCCACCAAGGGATGCAGGCGCTCTGCCTCGTCGCGTGACACTTTGTGAAAGTTCATGTTGTAGAACTTTGCCTTGGCCGCTTGCAGGTTCAGCTGGTGTTCGCGCTGTTCCGTCTGCGCGAGGTAGAGGCTGCCGGGTTGGAACACACCGCAGCCCTGCCCCGTTTCCTGTTCTAAATCTTTATAAAGCCCCATCGTATAATGCTGGATGCGGCTGATGTTCGTGCTGTCATGGAGCCCGTGGATATTTGCCGCGGCATGCCAGGTTGACCCCGAGGTTAGTTCGGATCGCTCCAACAAAACGACGTCCGTCCAGCCCTGTTTGGTCAGATGATACAGAATGGAACAGCCGATCAGGCCGCCCCCGATCACCACCGCTTCAGTCCGCTGTTTCATCTCGACTCTCCTCTGGGCAAGCCTATGCTGACCAGAAAACATCCATAGTCCAATGCCCACAAGCGACAGAAACCGTCGCTATATGACAATACTGTCAGGCGCAGTTGTCGGACCTTGGCCGCAACAAATTTTTCGGAGGATTCCATGAAAACCACCACCCGAGTCGTAGTTATCGGCGGCGGCGTCGTCGGCTGTTCGGTTCTGTATCACCTGACCAAA
>Ga0102812_10000524_pt1 | contig 27458 bp, 22 predicted proteins | sample ColrivemetaGS713_FD_79334 | JGI IMG/M metagenome (GOLD analysis project Ga0102812, IMG submission 79334) | Estuarine microbial communities from the Columbia River estuary - Flood tide ETM metaG S.713 | ecosystem: Environmental > Aquatic > Marine > Intertidal zone > Estuary | place: USA...
AGGAACTTTTTGAGATGTGTCGAAGGCGGGTTGGGATTCGGCTTCGATACTTTTTCTCCTCACGTCGAAAAAACTCAGCCTGACCGAAGTGTAAACCGAAGTCAGGCTGAGTAGTCGACAAAAATGATGAAAAGAACTTTTCGAGATGTATAAGATGTAGTTTTAGGTGTTTTATTACACATTAAATGCCTCATCTACAATGGCTTGCTGCTCTTCTTTATGTACAGAAGCATAACCCGTTGCCGGACTTGCACTACTCTTACGTGTATTCCCTCTTACTGGTTTTGGCCAATCGTATCTTAGTACATGCAACCAAGCCCCCATATTTTTAGGCTCTTCTTGCACCCAACTAAATACTGCATTTGGGTATTTCTCAAAAATAGCATTCATCTTAGTTTCTGGCATAGGATACAACTGCTCTACTCTTATAATCGCCACATCTTTTCTATTATCGGCTTGTTGTTTTTCCAACAAATCGTAATACACTTTACCACTACAGAAGTTTACTTTTTTAACCTTTTTAGCATCTACAAATGTGTCGTCTATTACTTCCTCAAAAGCTCCTTTGGTAAATTCATTCGTTGTGCTTACGCACAAAGGATGACGCAATAAACTTTTTGGGCTCATTATTACCAATGGCTTTCTAAAATCGCGGTGCAATTGGCGTCGCATTGCGTGAAACAAATTAGCAGGCGTGGTAATATTCATTACTTGCATATTGGCTGCTGCACAAAGTTGTAAATAACGCTCTAAACGAGCACTGCTATGTTCTGGACCTTGCCCCTCATATCCGTGAGGTAATAACATTACTAAACCACTAAATCTTCCCCATTTGGTTTCGCCACTCGCAAGGTATTGGTCTATTATTACTTGTGCTCCATTAGCAAAATCGCCAAATTGTGCTTCCCAAATAGTAAGGCCATAAGGCATATTCAACGAGTAGCCATATTCAAACCCTAAAACGGCAAATTCGCTTAGTAACGAATTGTAAATTTCTACGGTAGCTTGCTTGTCCGAAATATGGTTTAACGGCATATACTCGCTGTCTCCGTCTTCCGTTTTTATAATCGCATGTCTGTGTGAGAATGTTCCTCTTTCCACATCTTGACCCGTCATTCTTACCGGGAACCCTTCTTGAGCTAAGGTCCCGTAGGCCATAAGTTCTCCCATTGCCCAATCGTATACACCATCTTTTATCATTTGCTTACGATCGTTGTACAGTTTTTCTACCTTTTTTATAGGTAATTTATTGTCTGGAATAATGGTAATTGCAGAGGCAACTTCTTTTAACAAAGCTAAAGAAACTGCAGTTTTTGCCGTTTTTTCAAAATCTGCTTTGGTACCTATTTTTATCTTACTCCAACTATTTTTGGGCAAGTTGTTATTTTTCGGCTTCTTGTTATTTCTTACATCGTCTAAATTTTGTTGCAGCAAGGCTTTAAAATCCTTTTCCATAGTTTTTGCCAAATTGGCCTCTATGCTTCCTTGCTCCAATAATTTTTTGCTGTATATCTCTCTTGGGTTAGGGTGTTTTGCAATCGTTTTATACAACGTTGGTTGCGTAAATCTAGGCTCGTCACCTTCATTATGTCCGTACTTTCTGTAACCTAAAATATCAATAAATACATCCGTACTAAATGTATGCTGATATTCCAATGCAAGTTTAATAGTATAAATAAGTGCTTCTACATCATCTCCATTTACGTGAAACACCGGACATTTCGTGGTTTTAGCAACATCGGTACAGTAAATAGATGTTCGTCCATCAGTATAGTTGGTGGTAAAACCTATTTGATTATTTGTAATAAGGTGCAATGTTCCACCTACATCATATGCATCTAAACCAGCCATTTGTATTACTTCGTAAACAATACCTTGCCCAGCCATTGCTGCATCTCCGTGTATAAGTATTGGCGTTACTTTAGTGTTGTCTCCTTTATAATGTCTTTTTACTTTAGATCTTACAATACCTTGAGCTACTGGATTTACCGATTCTAGATGAGATGGATTTGGACATAAATTTAACTTCACTTCTTTACCAAATGTAGTTTTTACCTTGCTGGTGTATCCTAAGTGATATTTTACATCTCCTTCAAAAATGGCATCTTTATATGCCTTGCCTTCAAACTCGCTAAATATTTCGGCATAGCTCTTTTTCATAATATTGGCTAAAACATTTAGTCTACCTCTATGTGCCATACCAATTACAAATTCCTCTACACCCCGCATTGCTCCCAATTCTATAACCGCATCAAGTGCCGGAATTAGGGTCTCCAAACCTTCAAGAGAAAATCGTTTTTGGCCTACATATTTAGTGTGTAAAAAGTTCTCAAAAGCTACTGCGTGGTTTAGTCGTTCTAGTGTTAAACGTTTTTGCTCTAGCGAGAAATTTGGAGTGTTTTTTCTTGACTCCATACGCTCTTGAAGCCATTTGCGTTGCTCCGTATGCGTAATGTACATGTACTCAACACCTATGCTGTTACAATATGTTTGCTCACAATGAGCTATAATATCTTTTAACTTAGCTGGGCCAATGCCTATTTCTACTCCAGCATTAAAGGTTTTTTCTAAATCTTCTTTAGTTAATCCAAAATTTTCAATCGCTAAATCTGGTGTATAGGGTCTTCTTTTTCTTACAGGATTAGTTTGCGTAAACAAATGCCCGCGTGTTCTATAGCCATTATTAATAAGATGAAGTACGTTTATTTCCTTCATCATATCCTCAGAAACCACTCCTGTTCCTTGATCTGCCAAACCTAAATCTCCATAGGCTAGGTCAAATCCTTCGAAAAACCGCTGCCAGCTTTCGTCTACAGATGTTCTATCTTTTTTATATTGTTGATATAAATGATCTACCGAGTCAACATCGGCATTACTTAAATATGAGTGATTTAACATTCCTGAAATATATAGTTTAACGCAAAATTAAAAGGCTGGCAAAGATAAAAATCCGTTCGGATTATGTGTTGAAAACTGCAATCAAGTTTCCTGAAACGATGTATTTCAGAATTTATTATATTTGACTTTAATTTAAATCAAATCTAAAAAATGGAAGAAAACACAACAACAGCAATTGTAAGACCCACGTTTTTAACGGTTTTATGTATCCTCACATTCATTGGCAGCGGATGGGGAGTTATTGGTGCAATGATCAACTACAGCACGTCGGAAACTGCTGAAAAAGCACTAGAAATGGTAGACGAGCAAATGGATGAGGCAATGGACGAAATTGATGATAATGATGAAATGAGTGAGAAGCAAAAAAGTTTTATGGAAAGTATTTTTAATGGAATTACCGACACAATTACTCCAGAAAATATTCGAAAAATGGCCATAGTTAGCGTTTTGTCAAGCTTATTCACCCTGTTTGGAGCATTATTTATGTGGTCTCTAAACAAAAATGGCTACTATCTTTACATTGCAGGCATTGCTATACTTATTGGGGGTACCATGTTTGTATATGGCGGACTGCTTGGAGCCATGGCAGCTGGAGCAAGCGGGTTTTTCGGAGTATTGTTTATTGTACTTTATGGGTTAAACCTAAAACATATGCATTAAACTGGTAATTTTAAAAACTATTACCTTTTTACCATAATTATATAACGATAGAAAGAAGTTAGATTTAACTAACAACTACGTGAAGAGGACCCCTATGGGTCCTTTTTATTTTTATTGCTAATTTCATTCGGCACTGCCATCTCCAAAACTATATTCGCGGCCGCTTTGTTCTGAAACGTAAGGCAATTATTAGTGAACAGTAGAGAATTTGCTCAACATTTTAATGAATATCCTCCTCTAAAAGAGTTGGAGAGGGAAATTATTGCCGGAAAAACCCGTTTTGGAGCACCCAATGCCATCGGCTCTTTTAAATCTGTACTGCTATCTCATCTTTTTACGCATACAAAAAGAAGTGTTTTGGTTTGCTGTAACGATTTAGAAGAAGCAGAATACTATTACAGCGATTTACTGGTTTTTACCGATACAGAACACATTTTCTTGTGGAAAGATTCTTTTCGTAAAACTTTTGATATTTCTGCTCCCGAATCTACCAAAATACAAGCAAATGCAAGTGTTTTAGATCATCTATCTGATTTAGAAACACCGAAAATTGTTATTACCTACCCAGAGGCTCTTGCCGAAAGAATAATTGAACAAGAGGATTTTGAGAAAAGTAAGCTTATTTTTAAAGTAGGTGAAGAAGTTGATTTAGATTTTTTGATTGAAGTACTAAACGAATACCACTTTTTTAGAGAAGACTTTGTGTATGAACCGGGTCAATTCTCTATTCGCGGCGGCATAATAGACCTTTATTCTTTTGCCAGCGAACTCCCTTTTCGTTTAGAGCTTGATGGCAGAACCATAGAATCTATAAGAGAGTTTGATCCCGTTTCACAACTTTCAACCAAAAAATTGGTGAGAGCTACTATTGTACCTAATGTGCAAGAATCAAAATCTAAAACCACAGGAACAGACATTTATACTTACCTAGGTAAAAAACCAATTTGCTGTTTTGTAGATTTACCTTACACTATTGCAAAAATTGAAAAAGGATTAGAAAAAGCCAGAAACACCGCAGCTGAGCGGAAAAGCGAAGAAATATATTTTACAGAAGAAGAGGTACTTAATCAGATAAATAGCAAACAGGTACTTGAATTTAGCAGCCAAACTTTCTTTAGACCATCGGTAAAACTAAGCTTTAATCAAGCTCCGCAGCCACCCATAAATAAGAATTTCAATCTACTTATTGATACGCTAAAAACCCTCGATCAAAAAAAATACGAAACACTTATTTTCTCAGAAAGTGCCAAACAAATAGAACGGCTAGAGAGCATTTTTGATGATTTAAATGCGGGTTACAACATAACGCCCGTATATAAAAGCCTTAGCGAAGGATTTATAGACCACGACCTAAAACTAGCTGCGTACACCGAGCATCAAATATTTAACCGGTACTATTTAGCTAAATCGGGCCGAAAAGTAAACACAGGTGGAGCAATTTCTATAAAGGAACTGCAAGACCTAAACCCAGGCGACTACGTGGTGCATATAGACCACGGGATTGGCCAATTTAAAGGGTTACAGCGAATGGAAATGGGCGGCAAAATGCAAGATGCAGTGCGTATTGAGTACAAAAACGGCGATTTGTTGTATGTAAATATTGGTTCGCTTTACAAAATATCTAAGTTTAAAGGGCAAGATGGTCAAGCCCCCAAAATTAATAAGTTAGGCAGTGACGCATGGGCCAACCTTAAACGAAAAACCAAAAAACAGGTAAAAGACATTGCCCGTGATTTGATAAACCTATATGCTAAAAGAAAGGCAGAAAGAGGTTATCAATTTAACCCAGATACATACTTACAAACCGAGCTAGAAGCTAGTTTTATATACGAAGATACACCCGACCAAGCTAAAAGCACAGAAGATGTAAAGCGAGATATGGAGAGCGAAAACCCTATGGACAGATTGGTTTGTGGTGATGTAGGTTTCGGTAAAACAGAAGTTGCTGTACGTGCTGCGTTTAAAGCCGTATGCGACAGTAAACAAGTAGCCATTTTGGTACCAACTACCATTTTAGCCCAACAACATTATCATACTTTTCGTGATCGATTGAGGGATTTCCCGTGCAATGTGGATTACATAAATAGGTTTAGATCTGCTAAACAACAATCTACCACACTTAAAAAACTAGAAGAAGGTAAAATTGATATTATCATCGGTACGCACAAGCTTCTAAGTAAAAAGACCAAGTTCCACGATTTGGGGTTATTAATTATAGATGAGGAACAAAAATTTGGGGTAAGTGCAAAAGAACGCCTAAAGGAGTTTAGAGCCAATGTAGACACCCTTACACTAACAGCTACTCCTATACCAAGAACATTGCATTTTTCGCTTATGGGTGCTCGCGATTTAAGCATAATGCAAACACCTCCACCAAATCGCAGGCCGGTGCAAACCGAAGTACAAGTTTGGAATAACGAAATAATACAAGAAGCCATAAGTAACGAAATTGCTCGTGGAGGCCAATCGTTTATAATACATAATCGCGTTCGTGATATAAACGAAATTGCCCAACGGGTGCGAGATTTGGTACCACATGCTCGTGTAATTGTTGGCCACGGCCAAATGAAAGGAGACGACTTAGAGCAAGTTATGGTGCAGTTTATTGAAGGCGAGTATGATGTATTAGTAGCAACCACCATTATAGAAAGTGGGCTAGATATTCCGAACGCTAACACTATTATTATAAACAATGCACATATGTTTGGGTTAAGCGATTTGCACCAAATGCGAGGCAGAGTAGGCCGAAGCAATGTAAAAGCATATTGCTATTTGCTTGCCCCGCCAGTACATACATTGCCAGATGATGGAAAACGCAGATTACAAGCCATTGAAGAATACAGCGACCTAGGAAGCGGATTTAATGTGGCTATGCGAGATATGGATATACGTGGAGCGGGAAATTTATTGGGAGCTGAGCAAAGCGGGTTTATTTCTGAAATTGGGTTTAGCACCTACCACAAAATACTAGACGAAGCCATACAAGAACTACGTGAAACAGAGTTTAAAGACGTGCTAGATGAAGATGGCAAAAAACACAAAATTACCATTGAATGCTCCGTGGAACCTGACTTTGAGGCAATGTTGCCCGACAATTACGTAAGCAATGTAGCCGAACGAATAAATCTATATACGCGATTATCTAGTATAAACGACTTAAATGACTTAGCAGAATTTACACAGCAGTTAGAAGACCGGTTCGGGCCGATGCCAAAACTCGTGGTAAATTTAATAGAGAGTGTAGAGTTGAAAATATACGCAGAACGATTGTTTGCCGATAAGGTTAAAACCAAAGATGACGAAATTTATTTATTCTTTAACAATAATCTAGGAGAAGATTTTTACCAAGCACCCATATTTACCGCAATACTGAGCAAAGTAAATACGCTCCCCCGCCATTTCGCATTTAAGCAAGGTAAAAACCACTTAATCCTTGGTATTAAGGGATTTGGTAGTTTAGAAAACAACATTGAAGCACTCAAGAATATATAATTTTGTCCCGTTTTGGGAATATTATTATTCATTATGGGAAATTTTACAATATAAATTTGGTAGTTTGATTTTAATGTACTTAATTTTGCATTGAAATACTAAACTACTACTTTATATTTCAACTTAAACTTATAGCTACTAACAGTTGTTCTATTTTTTTTAGAGAACACTTTAGTTAAAGTCTTCATTTTTTTTCAGACCTGATGAATCTGAAAAGCTAAGGATTACTATCCATTACAGAGAAGATAGGCCGAAAACCTTATCCAGCAATGGCTAAGGTTTTTACTTTAAAGAATTTATTGAATCCTTTTGCCCCAATTTCCCCTACTTTTTCAAAGAAAAAAGGCACTGCCAAAAGCATAATTTAGGGTAACCTAAGAGATATAATTTAAAATAATAGTGTTCAAATTTCTAAAAACCCTTCAATAACTCTCCAAATTCCCAAATATCCATAAACGAATTGTACAATGGAACGGGTGCTAAACGTATTACATTGGGTTCTCGCCAATCAGCAATTACATCATTTTCAGTAAGATAGTCGAACAATGCCTTACCGTTTTCGTTGGTAAGCATACTTAGTTGACAACCACGTTCTTCGGGTGTTATTACTTCAAATTCGAGCTTATCGTTGCTTGCCTGTGCATCTATCACCACTTGTTCTAAAAAGGCATTCAACTTTGCACCTTTTTCTACTAAGGCATCCATTCCAACTTCGTCAAACATATCCAGCGAAGCCTTGTGTGCGGCCATAGTAAGAACCGGTGCATTGCTTAACTGCCAACCTGCAGCACCGGGTTCTGGAATAAAGCCTCGTTTCATTTGAAAACGCTCACTTTCTTTATGACCCCACCATCCTGCAAAACGAGGTGTATCTGGGTTATTGCCATGTTTTTCGTGTATAAATACGCCACTTACACCTCCAGGACCACTATTCATATATTTATAGGTACACCAAGCTGCAAAATCCACCTTCCAATCGTGCAGTTCCAGTTTTATGTTTCCTGCTGCATGTGCACAGTCAAAACCAGACAAGGCTCCTACTCTATGTGCTGCTTCTGTAAGTGCTTGTATATTAAAACGTTGTCCAGTATAATACTGCACTCCACTAAAGAAAAGCAAAGCCAATTCATCTCCTGTTTCTTCTATTTTAGCCAGTATATCTTCGGTTCGCAAGTGATACTCACCTTCTCGTGGTATCATTTCTATTACGGCATCATCGTAACTAAAGCCATGGTGCTTCACTTGACTTTCTATTACATACATATCGCTTGGAAAAGCCCCAGCTTCCATTATAATTTTATAACGCGTTTTCGTTGGTCTATAAAAGCTAACCAACAATAAATGCAGGTTTACAGTAAGGTTATTCATTACTACCACTTCTTCTGGCTTGGCTCCTACTATTTTAGCTTCTTTATCAAAAAAATGATGATACTTAAACCACGGATTCTTGCCATGAAAATGACCTTCCACACCATACGCACGCCAATCTTCGAGCTCCTGCATTATATATTTTTCTACCGCTTTGGGCTGCAACCCCAGAGAATTACCCGTAAAATACAGCTGCTCTTTTCTACGCTTGCCAGGTGGCATATAAAATTGACTTCTGTAATTTCGCAAAGGATCTTCTTGATCTAGTTTTTGGGCAATGGTTTGTGTTGCTTGCATAAGAATACTGCAAATAAAAGTATTGTAAACTACAACCGTGTTTCACAAACCAAAAAATGGGCACAAACGCATTATTCGTAATCCGTATAGTTTACTAAAAACATGAGTTCGATTGTAATTAAAGATTAGACATTATCCATAAAAAAGGGGTCTACTGCGTTGCAGTCGACCCCTTTTTAAAATTTTTAGTTTATGAATTAATGAGCGATACTTACTTTAGAAGTATTTACTTGCTCACCGTTAGAAACTCTAACAATGTACAAACCAGTTGGAATGCTAGAAACATCAACCGTATAACCATTGTTTGTAAGAGAAGAACTTACGTTCTCGCTTAATATAACTTTACCAGTTAGGTCTAATAATTCAACTACAACATCTGCATATTGCGTAAGTAACAACTGTACATTTAATTCAGTACTAGCAGGATTTGGGAATACTGCTATATTGTTATTATAGTTTAATTTTTCAACCGAAACTCCATTTCTATCTGTGTTAAACCAAGTAATATCAACAAAAGTAGAATTGTTACCAGTGTTTCCATCTACTACCGGGCTTGCTCTGTTTATTGCTCCACAAGAAGCTCCAAAACGGATAGCTCTTGAAAAGCTTAAATACAAATTAATATTAAGAGAATTTCCCAAAGTAATAGTATCTCCAGAAGGCACTGCTCTCGTCAACACAGTTAAGTACGAATTTCCTTGAGAAGCTCCTTGTGGTGCTTCTACCAATATTTGAGACTGTGCGATATCTATAAGTAATGCATTCCAGTATAACGTATCTCCAATTGCTAAATCGTCGGTACCATTATTTTTACAAACTAATTTAATTGGAAGTTTAGTGCCCGTTTGAGGGTCTGATTGTAATTCTGTTGGTGATGTAATTTTATCTAGTGACATATCCAACGTTTTCTGTGCGAATAACGTTGTGCTTAAGCCAGCAAGAAATAATAGAGTAAGTGCTTTTTTCATTTTGTGTTATTGAGATTTTGTGAGTCAAAAGTAGGTGTTTTTATAATTAACTAAACAAAATACCTAAGTCTTTTAAATCTAAATTAGCGAGAATGTTATTTTCTGACGTAATAATGTCCTTTGCAAAGCCTTCTTTACGCCTCTGCAACTGTACTATTTTCTCCTCAATTGTGTCTTTGCTTATAAATTTATAACTAAAAACTTTATTGGCTTGGCCTATTCTATGGGTTCTATCTCTTGCCTGAGCTTCTGCAGCGGGATTCCACCAAGGGTCTACTAAAAACACATAATCTGCCGCCGTTAAATTTAAACCTGTTCCCCCAGCTTTTAGGGAGAGCAGGAATACAGAAACATCATTTTGACTTTGAAACTTCTCTACCCTGTCTTGCCTATTTTCTTTGGATGTGGAGCCTACTAGCTCGTAAGTGGCAATATTGCTTTTGTTTAGTTCTTTATTTAAAATGGTTAAGTAGGATACAAATTGCGAGAATACCAACACTTTATGTCCTTCTGAAACAGCGGTTTTTATGTGCTCCAATAACACCTCATGCTTCCCACTTGTGCCCGTGTATTCTTTATCTAACATGGCAGGGTGGTTGGCAATTTGCCTTAGTTTTGTAAGGCCCTGCAAAATATTTAGTTTAGATTTTTGCAAGCCCTTCTCTTTTACTATTTCTAAAATAGAATTTCGATAGGCGGATTTTACTTCTTCATAAAGCTTTTCTTGATCTTCGCTCATTTCGCAAAGCACCACTTTCTCAAAAATAGGGGGCAAATCTTTGGCAACTTCTGATTTTGTCCTGCGTAGTACAAAAGGCTTAATCAGTTTTTGAAGTTTTACCGCAATTTCTTTATCTCCTTGTTTTTCAATGGGTTTAACATACAAATCTTCAAACTGCTTTGCAGTTCCCAACATCCCTTTATTTAGAAAATTCATTTGACTCCAAATATCACTAATCGAATTTTCTACTGGCGTTCCGGTTAAAGCAAGTCGAATATCTGCTTGTAATTTATAAATAAGCTGCGTGGTTTTTGCCGTTCTATTCTTAATATTTTGACTTTCGTCTAGCACAATTGCATTAAAATGCATTTGCGAAAAAAGGGAGAAGTCGTTTCGTATTAAACCATAACTCGTAATTATAACATCGACCTTTTGCAGTTCGGTTAACGTAGTAGCTCTTTTGCTACCGCTGTGTATTAAAAGATTAAGATTTGGGGTAAACTGCTTGCCCTCGTTAAACCAATTATACACCAAACTTGTGGGAGCCACAAGTAAACTAGGCAAACCAGAACTCTGACTAAATAAATCAACGGAAATTACTTTTTCGCCCGCAATCTTTTGCAGAAACGCTAATGTTTGAACTGTTTTGCCCAATCCCATGTCATCAGCCAAAATGCCTCCAAAATGGTTATTCTTTAAAAACATTAACCAACTTAAACCATCTAATTGGTAAGGCCTAAGTGTTCCAATAAACTCTTTATTGGGTATTTCTGGGGCAATATTTACGAGCGTATTTAAGTGATCTTGAATTTTTTGGCTTTTTATGTGATCGAGCACATCTAGCTGAAATTTCTTTACCCTAAAATCTTCCCCATTTTTCGAAGCTCGTTCCAAGGAAGCCCCTATGGCAAACCACTCTTCTGGTATTACAAAAATGCTATTATCTGGCAACTCGTATTGTGCATTGCCGCTTTTTATGTTTTTAAGTAAGGCCGAAAATGGAAACTGAAACTTACCGACGTTTACCATTATTTTAAGGTCAAACCAATCCGATTGACTGCCTATAGTATAATGTATGGTTGGTTTTTCGAATAAAAACGACTGTTCGGTGCCGTTTACTAACTCAAAACCTCCTGCTTGCAATACTTCGTTATTTTCTTGTATCCAATGAATGGTTTGTGCTAAACTACCATCTTTTACTATAAATACGTCGTCTAGTTTTTGCCCCAAACCTAGTAATTTTAGTGACGCTATTTGATTTTCCTCCCATCGTTTAGAGCGAGCTACTTTTGTAAACTGTGGCCCATTTTCAGTCCACTTAAAAGATACGTGCGTATGCTTTTCTTCGCTAAACCAAAAAATATTCTTACCATATTTTAGTGAAACACGTATTCCATATTTAGTTTCACTTAACTTATTTAACTTTAACAGCACTTTTGCTTCGTGCTTTTCATTTATTATTTCAAAACCCTCTGCATACACCGGCGAGGTCTCCATTAGTTTCTTTACAAAACCACTATAATACTTTTCTTCTGTTTGCGGGGCTATGTGTATGTATTTTCGGTCTAAAAAAACAGCCAGTTTTGCTCCATCTACAAAGTCGTAAAAACGATAAAGTTTTTTGTTTACTACCAACACAGCGGGCTGCGTGCACAGCATAATACCTCCTTGTTTCATAAATGCAAATCGATCATTGTCATGCATTAAAGTAACAAAGTAATTGGTGCCATTTTCGTTTCGCCTAAAATGGAAAAGCACTTTGCTAAAATCTTTGGTTATTTCTACATTTAGAAATGCAGGATTAATTTCATCTGCCACATAAAAACCATCATAACTATACGGCATTTGCTGTACCAAAGCGGCAAATTTTTCATCTAGAAAAGGCCTAACATGCGTTTGAAACAACTTATTATCTAGGTGCTTGCTGTAAAACTCTTTGGGTCTTATCTTTTTTACTTTAGAAAACACCTTAATAAGATTTTCCGGCATAGTACCGTCAAGCATTTTTATCCATTTTAGCTCTTGCTCGCTCAGTCTTGTGTAATAAGAAGCATTGCCAGAAAAAACTTTTTGATAAGTAAGCGAAAGTGTATCAAGCGACGTATAGGCCACCACAAAAGGCTCCACAATGGGCCCTAAGTTCGGGTGAACCGAAACACTAAAAATAAGGCGGTATTTAGAATCATTTGCTACTTTCAAGGTGCTAAATTTACTTGCCGAAAAAGGGCGAAATATAGCAGTGTAGTTTAAATGAAGGGCAGCGTTTTATAGATTTTCTTCCAAATATTTTTCCTCAATTAATTCGAGTAATTCATCGGGCTTGGTGGCTCGCCAATCTATTTCGTTTAAAACACCGCCGTAACGCAGTGCGTGGTCTAGTTTATGTCGGTCCATTTCGGACAATACATGATCTAATGCGTTAATTACAAAAATGTTTCCATCTACCTCCTCACGCCACTCTTCGTAATAGTCATCCAAGTCGCCATGAAAATTTAGTACATTTTCGAAAATCAGAATAAAGTTAGTAATTCCATCTTGTATCAGCAAATCAATTAGCTCAGTTTTGAGCATCATTACATCATTGTTTATAGCATCGTTCCATTCGCCAATAAACTCTAAAACACAAAATTCTTGCTCGTAGTCTACATAAATTTGCTTGTAAAAAAGCGTTTCGCTTCCAAAGCTATCCCACTGAGGATGAATTAGATAATTGTATATCTTATTCGTAAAATGAAACTCGGAATACTCCGCCCCATAATTTAATGCGTTCGGATCTTCTTCAGAATTATAAATATCTCGCCACAGATAAAAAGGTTCGATTAAGTGCATTGCGTTTAGGAAATATTGGTGTCGTCTACTAAGTAAAGTGGTCTGTTTTTAACATTATCGTTAATTCTGCTTATGTACTCCCCTATCATACCAATGCCTAACAACTGTATGCCACCCAAAAATACAATAGTTATCATAAGTGACGGCCATCCTGGTTCGTATCTTTCTAACACAAACCGGCCATAAAGGGTGTAGAGAATTAATATAAAACCTAAAAAAGCACACACAAAACCAGAAATAGTAGCCAAGCGGAGTGGCCAGTTGCTAAAAGAAGTAATAGCATCTAGTGCCAAGCGAATCATTTTTCGATAGGTATAGTTTGTTTCTCCGGCATTTCTCCCTTTCCGTTCATATGTTACAAATGTTTGGTTAAAACCCAACCAAGCTATTTGCCCTCTTAAGTACCGTTGTTTTTCTGGCATTTGCTTTAGGGCATTTACTACTTTACGATTCATTACTCTAAAATCGCCCGTATCCAGCGGAATATCTATGGTAGTAATTTTGTTTAATAATTTATAGAAAACACTAGCCGTTAACTTTTTTATAGCTCCTTCGTCTTCTCGTTTTATCCGTTTTGCATAAACCACATCAAAGCCATTGGTCATTTTTGCAAGCATTTCTGCAATTACAAACGGAGGGTCTTGACCATCGCTATCCATAAGTACTACCTTATCTCCTTTGGCAAAATCTATTCCTGCCGAAACGGCAATTTGATGACCAAAATTTCGACTTAGATTGATGAATTTATTGTTTGGGTTCGCGTTGCATAACTCCTTAATAATAGCCAACGAGTTATCCTTACTCCCATCATTTACAAAAATAATTTCATACTCCTCTCCCAATTTCACCACTTCCTCATGCAATGTTTCCATAAAAGAAAGAAGGCCGTCTTGCTCGTTGTATATCGGAAGAATAATTGAAATCATAATTTTACCATTGCAAAGAAAGTAGAAAAGCAGTTGTAAACACAACATCTGCATTAGGATTAGATAAAGAAATTATTTAATCCATTTATAAAAGAAATTTATTTGGTTTATAAAACAGTGCACTCTTCTGAAAGCACAATTTCTATGACCGTATCTGCAGGGTAAACATAAATAACGTGGCATTCTGGCGTTATCAAATTTACAGGAACTAAGGTAGGAATTGCAGGGCTTTTATTAGGAGAAAATTGGTCGGTATAAAGTGTAGATATAGAATATTGTAAACTAAATAAGCCAATTATTAGAATGATGCCTACAAATACTATTTTTTGCATAAAGTGTAATTTTACATTTGAAGAACGATTTAAAAGACAAAAAAGTATTGAAACGTATACATTTAATTGCCGTAGGAGGTGCCATTATGCACAATTTGGCTATCGCCTTGGCTAGAAAAGGATATAAAGTTACCGGAAGTGATGATGCCATTTACGACCCAGCTAAAACTAACCTTGAAAAAGAAGGATTATTACCCCTAATAGGTTGGAATGCAGACTGCATAATAAACGATATTGATGTCGTAATATTAGGAATGCATGCTCGTGGTGATAATCCGGAATTACTAAGAGCTAAGGAGTTAGGATTGAAAATAATGTCATTTCCTGAGTTTGTGGCCGAAGATTGCAAAGACAAAAAACGTGTTGTAATCGGCGGTAGCCACGGCAAAACTACCACCACTGCAATGATTATGCATGTGCTTTCTAAATTGAACATAGCATTTGACTATTTAGTAGGAAGTTCTATTGATGGTTTTGATTTGTCTGTACAATTAAGCGATGCCCCTTTGGTAATTATTGAGGGAGACGAATACTTAAGTTCTCCGCTAGACTTACGATCAAAATTTTTATGGTATAATCCACACATTTCTATTCTTACGGGTATTGCTTACGATCATATTAATGTGTTTCCAACTTTTGAAGGATACATTGATACTTTTAGACAATTTGTAGAAACTCATGAAAAAGATGGCATTTATTTTTGGTATAAAGGCGATGAACATTTGACTAGACTTGCGGAGGGAACTTCAGTTAGAAACAATGCATACACTACTCCACTATTTGAGGTAACTGATGGAGAAGCTACCATACTCTTTAATGGTAAGAAATTTCCGCTAGCAGTAGTTGGACAGCACAATTTAGAAAACCTGGAAGCTGCGTCGTTAGTTTGCGAGCAATTGGGTATTTCTCGTGAAACTTTTTTTGCATCAGCTGCCGATTTTACGGGTGCGGGAAGAAGAATGGAGAAGATATATGAGTACAACAATCAGGTTGTTTACCGCGATTTTGCCCATTCGCCAAGTAAACTGGCAGCCACAACAAAAGCCATAAAACAAACATACAACAACGACTTGTTCGCAGTATTTGAGCTGCACACTTTTAGCAGCTTAAACAAAGATTTTTTACCCCTATATAAAGATGCCATGCACTACGCAGACAAGGCAATTGTGTTTTACAACGAAGCCGTTTTTGCTCATAAAAGAATGGAAGTGCTAACTAAGGAATTTGTTGCCGCATGTTTCGGTAATGTGCAAGTTATAAACGAAGTAAGCGAGTTAGAAAAGGAAGTGGCAGCAGCCTTTGGTGTCGGGAATAACATCTTACTAATGAGCTCTGGAAAATTTGAAGGAGCTAAATTTAGTTTTTAGCCTAACGTCAAGGTTTTAGAGTTTGTGCAATGCTAATCTAAGTGCAAAATTGGAGGGAAATTCGCCGAATAGATCTCTTCCTTTCATTTTATAATATGCAGAATTTATCTTTAAAATAACGGTAACATTTGGAACAAGTTCCGCTTGTTGAATAGTGTCGTTCCAAAAAACAAATTCATTGCTTATTTGATCGGACCTTGCGTACGTAAGTTTACGAGCGAGAAAATAATCAATATCTGCCCAAGCAACACTTCGTTCTATGGCAACCTCCGCAAATTCTTGATTAATTGTAATTGCATGATAAACACCGAAAAAAGGATTAACAGTATTAAGGTGAGGATACACTCCATGCTTACTTATTGAGTCGGCTATGTACGTAAAACATACATCCCAATCAACTCGCTTTGGTTCAGCCAACGGTGCAACAGGATTTTCAGCCAAACGAAGATACGAATGCGTATATGAATTGTCCTTTTTTATAAGAATGGTATGATCGTATTTTCCATTTAAAGTACCATATCTCACCCTATATCCGCTTTGATTTGCATCTAGCATTTGCATTTTATAAAAACTAGCCGTCAGGCCATCTTTTACTCTAACAATTATTACATTTTTGAACGATTTTGGCGAATCAAAAGCAAAATCACCCCATTCATTTATTGCCGATTTTATATCGGTTGAGTTAGGTGCATCTGTTATCCACTCCAAGCCAACCAAATTGAAGTTGGAATCAACCTCGTTAAAATTCGTAATTGTAGTTGGATGAATTACTACATTTTCTAATGGATTAAGATAAATTAACCAATCATTTGGAGCATTTTCAAACTTTAAGTGCCATTTTACTTCACTACTATCATTGGTAATTTGCTTGTTTTCTAACTTTAGATAAACTGCCTGATTGTTATTATCGCTAATCCGCAGATCAACTGTTGACGAATCGAGTGGCGATAAAACGGGATCCGACTCATAGCATCCAACAAATACAACTAAAAGAGATATGTAAAATAAATATTTCACTAAAATGTATACCCAATTTTAGTAAAGAAATACAAGCCACGGTCTTGAATAATTTCGTTTTCAGCTAATAACTTTCGATCGAACTGCTGTAATTCATAAGTGTTTTGCTGCACAAACGTGGTATTAAAAACATTATTAACGCCTAATAAAAATCGCATTTTGTCACTTAAAAACTTTTTACTTACTGCAATATCTAGCAATTTAGAGCCCCCTATTTCCGTGATTTGAGCAGCTTTTTCAACTGCCTGCCCCTCTGTATATTTACCTAAAAATCGAGAGGCTACAATTACATTTGTGTGCCATTTGCGTATATTCCAATTCGCATATAAGTTTAACTCAGGGTAAAAAAAGATTCTATTTATGCTATCAAAAGGTGGACTTATACCATGCAAAATTATGTTTGGTTTTATGTAACTGTCACCAAACATATACTTTAAGTTAAAATAGGTGTAGGTTCCCGCACTTTTGCCAGCATTATAATACCCATCGATCGTACTAACTACCAAATTTGTTTGTTGAGTGAACATTATGCCTGTTTGCAGTTCGAACGCATTTTTTTGAATAACTAACTGTGTATGCACAGAGTTTAGCAATATTGGCTTTAGCAACAAATTATTGGGCATACTAGCGGTAAATATTTCCGGATAAAATACTTGCGAAAATGCCGGATAAGCCAGAGAACGAATGTAAGAAACATTAACGTGCAAAAGCTGCTCTGGAGCAAATGTAATTTTTGCTTGAGGAAGAAAATAACTACCAGACAAACTGTTAGTAAGCAATTTAGAGCCCGCTTGTATTAAAGCAGCTTCTTTATATTTGTAATGAAACAAACCAAAAAGACTGTAATCAGAATAGGCTGAATTTACTGCATTTATTGTGCGGTGCACATGGTCTGTTGTAGTTGTAATATCCAAGCCTACAGTATAGCCAAATTTGTCAAAATTTGCTTTAAGTAAAAGTTGCATCCAACCTTGTCCATAGCCCAATGTATCCAAGTAAGTAGTTACATTACTAATCTCCTGTTTTTGCGAACTTAAATCTTTATCTATTGCAAATTGTGTTGCAGTAAATTGATGATATTGTCCGTTTAAGACTAATGTGTGATTTTTAGAAAGAGCCGTGCTTAACGAGCCAAAATAATTACTTCTGCTAAATTTTTGCTCAATATCTCTTACACGGGTCGTTTTAGCAATTACATCATCTTTTATAATTCTATTTTGCCACGAATTATCCCAATTTAAATTTAATGTAACAGTAGGCAAAATATAATATTTGTATCGAATATTGGCATCATATCGCTGACTAGATGCCCAAGGGGTTTGCCTTCCCAAATGGTTGTGGTGCATTTCTGATTCGAAACTTCTATTGGTTCCCACAGACACAGAATGTTTTGCATTGCTAAAATCTGCTCTAAGATTAGCATTTATATCGCCTAAAGAGGTAGGTGTAGCAGATAATGAAAACTGATGTGGTTTTTTGACGAAGTCTTTGGTGTATAAATGCAAAACCAAGCCACCGTTGTTCTTGTTCCAATTGTTAATATCTGATAAAAATACAGCTAAACTATCAATATCCCAAAGAGGTATGCTTCTTAAATCATATCCTAAATTTTGATCCATTAGCAATGGAAAGTTATTTTTATAAATAGCTACAAACTGAATATCCATAACGCCTGAATAGCTAACCACTTCATTCGATTTTATGTATCTATTCAGAAAAGGCACGTTTCGCAATACATCTGCTAAATGTTGAGCATTGGTGGCGTCTAGCATAATTCTATCCATGGTAAATAAGGGCAAGCTATTTTGTGCTTTTGCTCCCATGCCAAGAAATAATCCTGTGGTTAATAGTATAAACTTGAAAAACTTCAATGAATTAATAACAAAACGGTAGTACAATGATACATAAGCTTGTTTAAATAGGGTTGTGTGAAGTGCCTTAAACACCTTGTTTTAGGTAGAAATTACATCGACATTACGTTTTCTTAACTGTAAAGCCACAAAAACAATCACAAATAAAATACCTGTAACGGCAGCAATAGAACCCGCAACAGATACATCTAGCCATTTGGCAAAGTAATATCCAGCAAACGAACAAAACACGCCAATAGCACAAGCTAGGTAGAGCATTTTCTTAAAATCTTCTACCAGCAAGTAGGCAATTGCCGGCGGACCAGATAAAAAAGCAATTACCAAAATAGCACCTACTGATTCGAAAGAAACTACAGTAGTAAGCGAAACACCACCCATTAAAAAATAATGCCAAAACGCAACTGAAACTCCTGTAGATAATGCGAAATTAGGATCGAACGTAGTTATAAATAACCCTTTATACCCCCAAATAACCGCTCCAATAAGTAAGGCAGCAACTGCCAACAGTATAAGCGATTGCTTAGGCAACATAAAACTACCAAAAATGGGTTTAAGCCAAAGGCTTACATATTCTATTTCTCCGTATAAAACACATTGCTGATCTAAATCGGCATTTTGACCAAACTTAGAAATAAGTATTATTCCGATTGCAAAAAGTAAGGTGTACGAAACACCAATAGCAGCATCACTTTGCATACGGGCTTTTTTGGTAAACCACTCTATAAGCAACGTTGCTAAAATTCCGCTAAAAGCGGCACCAACCAAAATAGGCAAACTGGCCGTAGAGCCTGAAATAAGGTATGCTACAAAAATACCTGGCAATACAGCGTGCGAAATAGCATCGCCCAACATTACCATTTTTCGCATTACCAAAAAACTGCCCATAAGAGCACAGTTTATGGCTACCAAACTAGCAGTAAATATGATATAAAAGTCGTTCATTAGTATGGTATTTCACTTTCGTGAGGATCTTTTTCTGGTCTATCTAAAAGCTGAATTAAGTGTTTTTCTATTTCAGGTGTTATAACGTGTTCAATTCCTTCGGCATCATCGTGCAAATGATCGGGATCTAACTGGAAGTATTTCGACAAATAGATTTCCCATAAACGATGCTTTCTTATTACATCACGAGCAGCTAAACGTCCTTTATCGTTTATAATAATCATACCCCTGATTTGGTCGATATAATCTAGTTTTTCTAGCCTATTCAATACGGAAATAAGCGGTATTGGTTTATGTTTTTCTATATCAACCAATTGCTTTACACTTATTGTTTGTGTGCCTTTTTCAGCTAATTTATAAATGTCTTTTAATACATTTTCGTTATTAATTTTTATGTTATTCGCTTTCCGAAGCTTTAATCTCGCTAGCACGCCCCGTTGCTTGCCAAACAAAATGGCGATAAACGCTATCACAGAAAGAACTACCACGATCCACGGGCCTGTTGGCATTCCATTTCCGCTATAACTAATAAATACACCAACCCAACCGCTAACAAATCCAAATAAGCCAGAGAATATCAGCATTTTAGGAATAGAATTGGTAAGATAACGTGCTCCAGCGGCTGGGGTTATTAGTAAAGCAGCCATTAAAACTACACCTACCGCTTGCACACCAATTGCTACTGTAATTACCGTAAGCAAGGCCAATAAAGACTTTATTACCGAAACATTAAAACCCAGTCCTTTAGCGTAATTTTCATCAAAACTTATTAAACTAAAACCCCTTAAAAGCACTAAAATGCTAACCACATTTATTATAGCTATTACAGAAAAGAGTTTTACATCAAATAAATTCATACTCGCTGCTTTGCCAAAAAGAAAACTATCTAAACCACTTTGTGCAGAGTTGCCTCCGTGTTGTATTTTAGTGAGTAAAACAATACCAACCCCAAAAAATACGCTTAAAGTTAACGCTAGAATTGCATCGGGTTTTAATTTAGATTTAGCCTGAACATAGTCTACAATCCAAATGGATAACAGACCAGAAAAAATAGCTCCAATTAAAAAGTAAAATGGATTTTTAACACCGCTAAGCATAAAAGCTATGGCTACTCCTGGCAATACAGCATGTGAAATTACATCGCCAATTAATGCTCTTTTTCTTAAATAGGTAAACGTACCCACTGCACCAGCGGCAAAACATAAAATGCCTGAGCCTATACTAATTACAAATAGGTTGTAATTTTCTGCAGAAAAAAAAGTAGTGATATGTTGCCAAATACTCACGCTTATTTATGTCTTATAGGGAACTCTTTATTTTCTAACTCTTGGCTAATTTTGGAAATGGTAGTTAGCTTGCCACCGTAGGTATCGGTTAAAATTTGATCTGTAAATACATCTTTTATTGCACCACAAGCTACTAGCCGTGTATTTAGCAATACCAACCAATCGAAATAACTTTGGGCGGTATGTAAATCATGATGCACAATAATTAATGTTTTGCCCGCTTCTTTCATGTCTTTTAGCAAGGAAATAATCATTTCTTCGGTAGCAATATCTACCCCTGCAAACGGTTCGTCCATTAAAAATAAATCGCCTTGCTGGGCTAATGCACGAGCTAAGAAAACACGCTGTTGCTGGCCCCCACTTAAGTTACTTATCTGCCGTTTTGCATAGCCTAGTAAATTTACTTTCTCTAAACTTTCGGCTACTATATCTTTATCCTCACTAGTTAGTTTTTTAAACAAACCTCGTTTTTGGTATCTGCCCATAGCCACAACTTCCCATACACTAGCCGGAAAATCCCAATCAATATCTTGACGTTGAGGCACATAGCTAACTCTATCTCTTACTTTATCTAATTCTTGATCGTAAATTTTTGTGTAACCCGACGTAGGTTCTATTACGCCCATTATGCTTTTTAGTAAGGTGCTTTTCCCGCTACCATTTGGGCCCATTATACCAATTACCTGCTCGTGGGGCAGCTTAAAATCTACATTCCACAAAGCTGGCTTTCTGCCATACAAAACAGTTAAATTATGTGCCTCTACTATTGGTAATTGTTCGCTCATTTCAGTCCACCCATTATTGTGTTTACATTCGCTTGAAGCATTCCTTGGTAAGTTCCCGCAGGTGTACCTTCTTCGCCCAAAGCATCGCTATATAGTGTTCCTCCAATTTTTAAATCGTAGCCTCTAGCCTTTGCTCCTTCTATTACAGATTTTAGGTTTTTATCAGAAACGCTGGTTTCTATAAACACAGATTTAATGTTATTCTCTACAATAAAGTCAATTAGATCTTTTACATCTTTAGCTCCATACTCCGCAGCAGTGCTTATTCCTTGTAATCCTCTAACCTTAAATTTAAATGCGTCTCCAAAGTATTCAAATGCATCGTGCGAAGTAATAAGTATTCGCTGACCTGGTTGGGTTAGGCTGCTATCCATTTCTTGATTTAGTTTTACAGCAAGAGCTTCTACTTCTGCCTTATAACTATAAAATCGTTCTGCAGTGCCTTGCAAACCTTCTATTTTATCGAGTTCTTGAGCTACACCTTGCAAGCCTTCCATCCAAAGTTTTGGATTAAACCAAATATGCGGATCTACTAAGTTAGAGGTTGCATCAACTTGTTTTAATTCTGACTTAGTAACATAATTACCTACGGCAAAAGCAGCTTTTTGTTTGCCATAGTTTTCTAGCATTTGAGCCATTTTACCCTCTAAGTGTAAACCACTGTAAACAATTATGTCAGCAGAACTTAGTTTGCTTATATCGCCTTGAGAAGCCTTGTATAAGTGCGGATCTACACCTGCTCCCATTAGAGAAATTACTTCCGCTTTGTCTCCAACTATTGCTCGAACGCAATCTCCTACAATACCCGTTGTAGTTACAATAGTTATTTTACCATTGTCTTTTGTTGGACCGCAACTGCTTACAAGAAATAAGGAAATAGTTAAGATTAGAAATTGAAACACTCGCATTTTGCAAACTTACATTACAAATTGGCAGAGTTGTTAAAAAAAATGGAGGAAAGCACGTGCATTTCCCCCACTCAATTCTAAAGCTAAAAAACAGACACTAAATAGATTCCTAACTCTTAGTAAACGTTGCACGGTGTCGTCATATTTTTTTAATTTAAATGTATCTATTTGTTTCGCCGTAATTTTGTGGTCACTAACGTAAATTGAACAGACTGATTTTTATAGCATTAAGTGTACTATTTAGCACTACTGGATTTGCACAGATTTACGTGTTAAAAGACCATAGACCAGATACTACACCCAAAATTCAGAAGTTGTATGACGATTTACCTGAGCTTTGCGATTCCTTTTTTAGTCAACTAAAATTTGAAGAAATAAGCCGAATTACTGCTTTCCTTCCAGAAAAAAGCTATTTAAAAGCTACGTTTGATACTTTGGCTATAAACTATAACGAAGCCAATCTATTAGTAAAACACCAAAACTTACAGCTTAACTTACAAAAGCAGTATAAAAAGGTACTAAAGCAGGCAGCAAAACATAAACTAAAGCTTAAGCATTTGGAAATGAAAAAGGTAAATTATTCCTATGGCAAAGATGATAAAGGTAATGAGTTTTGCTATGTTTCTATGATTTGCAATAAACGAAAATACGAGTATGAGATAAAGTTTGTGGCTATAAAGCTTTTAGAAAAGTGGTTTATTGTAGATGAACTTAGCATGCAATTGGTTATAAAATGAGGCACTTAATCTGGGGGATACTTTTTTTTGGGTTTGTCGCAAATGCACAACAATGGACTGCCATTAATCATGTAAATAATGGTAAGAAAGCAATAGTGTTTAACAGCGAACAAATTTCGGACTTTATATATACCGAGATAAGTGAATTAGCTGAAAACAAGGCTTATGTGGCACAAGGCGAACTATATGCTTACATAGATACCGGCTGTCAGGAGCTTTCTCCTTACATTTTTGCAGAAGCAAACAATTTTAATAGCGGCTACGCTATAGTGGGAGACAGTTTTAACCTAGGTGTAATAAATGTCAAAATGCAAATAGTTACTCCACTAGCATTTGCACAAGTGCGTTTGCCAAAACTAGGATTAATAGTTGTACAAACCCACGATGGTACTTGGGGAGCAATGGATACATTGGGCAATAAACGATTGCCTTTTATTTACAACCTGCCTCCACAAATTATTGATTTAGAGCATATTATTGTTTGCAAAAATGACCTTTATGGAGTAGTTAACGATTGTAACGATGTGGTTTTCAATACTGCGTATCAATACATTTCACCCAAGGGTTTGGGTTATAAAAGCGGTAAGTACTTGCGGCTTTTTAATTGAGTATAAAAGTTTAAAATCAAAAAACCCGACTTTCGCCGGGTCTTAGATATTTTGTTTTTAAGAAATTTTATCGATTACACCAAAATTTGCGAGGTGTGTTCTTTCGTTTTCACCTTTTCGATAATCTCTTCTATTACCCCATTTGCATCTATAACAAAAGTGGTTCTGGCAACTCCCATATATTTTCTGCCGTACATACTTTTCTCTACCCAAACGCCATAGGCACTGCAGGTTTCTTTTTCTGTATCTGCCAATAAATCGAAAGGAAGTTGATATTTATCAATAAATTTTTGGTGCTTTTTAGCTGTATCTGGACTTACGCCCAAAACATCATATCCGGCCGCTAAAAATCGGTGGTAATTATCTTTTAAATTGCACGCTTCAGCAGTGCAACCTGGTGTATCATCTTTTGGGTAGAAATACAAAACGAGTTTTTTACCTGCATAAGAAGCTAAGCTTATTTGCTCTCCTTTCTGATTTTCTCCGCTAAAGTTTGGAGCTTTTTCTCCTATTTCTGGTATTGCCATATTATGCTAACAAAATAGTTGCAAAAACGATTGAATAACTAACGATAACTATGGTAAATAACCGTCGTTTATCCAAGCTTCAATCTTAGCTATTTTATCATCGGCTAGTTTCGCACCGCCTTGTGGCATTGCTTTAGCTCCCGATTGATGCTTCATTGCTTTTAACACTTTACCCCCTTGCGTAAATGCTTTTGCGTTGTCATAACTTGCTAAACTTCCTATTGCTGACCCTGCTGTATGGCAGCCTGCACAACTAGCATTAAAAACGGGTGCTGCATCTAGGGCATAAGTTGCTTTTGCTGCAGTTGTGGTAGTATCTACTGGGTCTGGTGTTACTGTTTCCGCTTCTTTACAAGAATGCATAAAAACAAATGCGAATGCAAATGCTAAAATTAAAGTGTTTTGTATTTTTTTCATTGATTATTTTTTACCCAACAAATAAAACAATTTCACTGTTTTATTTTGCTATGGAAATGTAATGTTCTTTGCATATTCGGTTCTGTTCCCCCTACCATCAATTACAACTAATTTAAAATCATGGCTTCCAGCATCTATCCATTTCGGTATTTCGCCCCAAACTAAATTGGTTTTAGGTTCGTATTCCGCTAAAATCCATTTGCCATCAATAGAGCAAATAATTTGGCCAATCTCACTTAAATTATCGGTAACTCTAAATTTAAAGTTGGCTCCTGTAGTTAATGGTTTTATTACCGGGGCTTTATCATCAACCGCTATAGCATATTGCCCAAAGTATCTAGTTTTAAAGGTAAGTTTATTTCCCTCTAAAACGCCACCTTCATAATCTCGCCGGCCATCAAAGCTAATAGCACAAAGCTTATTGCCATACTTTAACCACTCCGGCGGAACCGTATAAGTGACATAAATATAGGTATGTAATGGTGTGTAGCCATAGTGCATTTGCAATGTTTTACTCAACATTTCTGGTTTAGCTGGTTTTTCCATCAATTTTATATCAAATGGATGATAGATGGCTGCTGCTGGTATACTAATTTGCCAATTTCCATACTTTACTAATTTTGCTTTGCCTCCTTCTACACGTTCTATATAGTCGTAAGGTTCTTTGTTAGTCATAGCTAATTTTTGGCCATTGGTGTCGCCCACAACAATCCACGAAAGCGAATCAGTTAACCCCGCATAATCTTGAATATACAACTTACACTGCACGCTATCGCCCTGTTTTATCCATAATTCTGCATTCTGATTTTGCATATAATAAGGTAGCGGATTATATTTCTCTTTGAAAAGTCGTGTATAGGTAAGTCCTGATTTATACGATAAGTACGGATCTGTATGGGTATAAATATACCGACCTTGGTCGAAATTAAACTTCTCTATTTGGTATTGATATAATAATTCTCCATTGGCAGTAAACCAGCAATAGTTTATGCCTAATCTATTATTTCTATCTGTAAAATAATCATCTGTTCGCATACCAAAACTGTATGTGCCTGGTTTTAAGTTTAATGTTTTTGTACGCTTTAAATACTCTGAGTTTCTGCTTAAAGTTACGTAAGGATAATTGCCATTGCTGTGCAGCACATCTGCGTTTTTTAGATATACACTTATATTCTTAATTTCTGGTTTTAGGTTATCATCAACCGATAGTCCATGCAATAGCGGATTGGTAGATTGCCCTTTGGGATTCCTTATCTCGAAATGCAAATGTGGGCCGCCACTGCCTCCTGTATTGCCGCTTAGAGCAAACTGTTGCCCTTTTATTAAGGTTATTTCTCCTTTTTTAGGAAACAATTCTATTTCAAACTTGCGAGATTTATATTGTGCTGTTTTTACATAATTAGCGAGTTCTCCTGTAAACTCTTTTAAGTGGCCATAAACAGTTGTATATCCATTGGTATGCCTAATATAAACCACTCTGCCATACCCCTCGGTATTTACTTTTACACGTTCTACATAGCCATCTGCGGCAGCTAAAACTGGCCAGCCTTCTTGTCCTCCTGTTCTAATATCTAAACCAGCATGAAAATGGTTTCCTCGCAATTCGCAAAAAGTGCCTGATACATAAATTGCACTATCAAACGGGTTTCTAAAATAGTTTTGCTCATAAAAGTTTTTATGCCGAGTAAAGGGATAGTAAGCTTCAGACGCCATACTTAATTTACTAGGTACAGGGTCCATAAACTCCTCCATTTCTTTAAAAACAATTTCGGCGGTATCGTCATCTATAACCTCCTCAGTAACTACCTCTGTTGGGTTATTTTTACATGTAGCAAAAAGCGATATTAATCCACCTACAACGAGTATATATAAAAATGTATTTTTCTTCAAAACTGTAAAATCAAACAAAGATATACTGTTGCCATGCAGAGTTATTAAGATTTAAACACGAGCTAATTATCTTTATACAATTTATTCGTTTAACACAAAACCGAAATCTGCTAAAAGTTGAGCTTTAGTTAGATGTAGTATGGTTACCGAAAGTGGAATTTTGTCTATGGGCGTATCGGTGTTGTCCGTAGGTACTTTTTCAATTGCCTCTAGCACCTCAACACCTTTAATTATTTTCCCAAATATCATATAGTTGCCATCAAGCTGCGGCAAGCCTTGTTCTTTATTAACAATATAAAACTGACAAGCGTTCGATTGTTTTTTAGGATTATCATCTCTACCCATTCCTAATGCACCATAACTATGCCCAAGGCTGTCCACAAATTCTGGATCGAGTAAGTAAGGCGAATTTTCGAAATATTTAACCGAATCTGGACAACCTCCTTGTATTACAAAATTTCTTACAACACGATTGAACGAATACTCATCATACACCTTGCCATTCGCCAATTCTATAAATTTCGCTTTGTGATTTGGCGTTTCATCGTACAACCAAAAATACATTTTACCCAAATCTGTATGCACCACTCCTATTGGATATTGCAGATCCTG
>Ga0102812_10000529_pt1 | contig 27310 bp, 25 predicted proteins | sample ColrivemetaGS713_FD_79334 | JGI IMG/M metagenome (GOLD analysis project Ga0102812, IMG submission 79334) | Estuarine microbial communities from the Columbia River estuary - Flood tide ETM metaG S.713 | ecosystem: Environmental > Aquatic > Marine > Intertidal zone > Estuary | place: USA...
AACGGCTTATGTTAGAGCTTTACCATTACTTCAGGCTGAATATGAAGAAAAAAAACAAACCCGTTTTGTCTCAAATCAGGAATTAAATACCTATAAAGAAAAGCAAATGGAATACTTTGATGCTGTAGTTGACGTAGTTATGAATATAAAATCTGAGTTCATTGCAGTAACAGAATTAGATACCTCTTTATTTTCTGTTCAATTATTAATTGATGAATTCACAGTTAAGCCGATAAAGAAGACATTATTGCCAATGAATAGTAATATCACTGAGTTTATACCTTGGTATCAACGGAAATTGATTCTGTCGTTCCCTCGATTTCGTAATGGAGAAGATATTTGGTTTGAATGGAATGTTGCTCTTACTATTCAGCTAATGAACCCAGATATGCTTCCTGATACGAAATATCAAACAATATTTCGGTTTGATTTGAATCATGATTTGCGAATTGATCCAATTGAAGCATTAAATAGTCTTAATTCAAATTGAATTGAGCTAAAGTATTCAAATAAATAGCTATTTTTAAGTTTAGATAGTGTAAATTATTCGTTCGTTCATAATCTAAACTATGTAAAAGCTCTTGATTTTGAATAAAAATTAACTGTATTATAAATACGATATTAACAAGTTATCCACAATTGTTGGCACAAAATTTGTCATTCTGTACAAAAACCCTAGACAGACCCTCGATTGGATGAAAAATTCAATTTATTTATTACTTCTTAATTCATTCCTAATACTTATGCCAATGCAACTATTGGCACAGGATAGCTTTTGGGATAATGCCGACATGGTTTTCAAATTTGGTATAAACTCATTCCATGGTGATTTTGACACGAATGTGAATGGTGATGGTGCAGACATTATGGGATTGCCGTCTCCAATTGATGGTTTTCATTTAGGTTTTGGAGTATCAAAACCATTGGCAAGTTTAAAATCAACAGAATACAAAATTAGATTACACTTTGGTCTTGACTATGTACAACATCAGTCTCCTACTTTAACGCAGATTGGTGTAATCAATACCAATAATATTCAGGGTGTAATTCCAATTAATATAAAAAATATCGGGATAGGACCTTATGGAGGTTTAGGGTTTGAGTATTTAGTTTCTCAGTCATCATCGATTGAACCATATATTATGTTAACAGCATATTATAATGACCCTAGAACCGATGGGTTTGTAAATGGTTCGATGCAAGTTTTAACGCCAAGTGAAACAGGTCTAAATAGACCTTATCGTTTAGTTGATCTTCCGCAAACTAGAAATCAGGATGAAGCAACCGCTGTTAGTAGTTTTATACTTGGAGCAAAAGCTGGAGTTAGATTTAATAAAGTAGTTTCGGGAACAGCTAGATTCTTTGTAGACTACAATTTTTTATATTTCTTGAATGATTATTTTGATAACACTAGTGGTGCCTTACAGTCTGGTACAGGTGCTTCTCAAAATGACGCAATGACTATGTTGACTATGGGGTTTCAGTTACCTATGAATGGCGATATTGTTAGCTCAATGGAAGCGGAAAGACAAATTGTAAAAGTTGATCGTAAAAAAGTAGCTAAAATTGAACGTATTCAGAATATTGCTAATTTAGTTACGAATGACGAGGATCTTAGAGAGTTGCAGCGTATAATGAGCGATAAGATTTTATTGTACGACACACCCGGTGTACGATTTAATGAATTAGCTTCAAAAACAATTCAAAGACGTGTTCGCTTAAGTGATACTGATATTGAATCAGAAATGATAGAATTGCCAGGTGGTAGTTATATTATAGGTTTAACTTCTGTTGATGAGTTAAATATTCAGGTTCAAGGTAGAAAACGTATTACCATTAACCCTTTCATGGTTGATAAGTATGAAGTTACAAACGAACAATACAGGGCTTTTTTAATTTCAATGGGGGCATTACAGCCACCACCACAAACGAATCCTGCAATACCTGTTACTAATTATGGCACAAGATTAAGTATTCAAGAATTATTAAGCAAAGCAGGTCTTGATAACATAGCGGATTATAGAAATAGCCCAAGGATATTATCAATTGATGATTTACTTCCTGACAGTACTTCATGGTCGAAAATGGGGCTCGATGAAGTTATACCATGGGGAATCTATTTTTATGACCCATTTTATAGTGATAGACCGATTGTTTGTGTGAGTTGGTTTCAGTCAAAATTATATGCTGCATGGGCTGGTAAGCGCTTAATGACAGAATCTGAGTGGGAATTTGCGGCAAGAAGTGGTGTAAGTGGAAGAGTATTTCCGTGGGATGGTTTAGATGTTCAGACAAAGACAGGTAAATATAGAGCAAACTTCAAACAAGACAGAGGGGTTTACGATGCCGATGGATACCCAATTATGGCACCAGTTGACTCCTATCAGCCGAACGATTTTGGTTTGCATAACATGTCCGGAAACGTAAGTGAATGGGTAATAGATTCTTGGAATCCAAGTTATGTAGTACTTCAAAATGTTGGAACGGCAAATTTCGTATCTCCGTCTTATAATAATATAAAAGAACCAAGACGTATTCATCGTGGTGGTTCTTGGCAATCAACTTCATTTTATATTGGAGTTGGAGTTAGAAATTTTCAAGAAGCAAGTGCTGGCACGCCCTTTATTGGCTTTAGATGTGCAAAAAGTGTTGTAAAAAGATTCCGTTAACACACCGATATATTCGTGTTTTGATATTGACACTTTCAATAGTAATTCTTTACTTATGACCTCGTATAAAAATTAACTCAAGAACTAAAACCATGGGAGCCAATCTATGAGTTCAAGCATAGAAAGCAAATATCGTCCTAAGAATTTACCTATCTACTTTACTTATAGAACATTTAAGCTGGATTCTTTTTTCGTCGGCTTATTTGGTGCCTCTGCCGTGTTTGGAGTACTCTTAAAAATTTGGAAAAAGCCTTTCTGGGGCTTAGTTTCTGCTGAAACAGGAACAGCAATGTATGATATTTTCATGCCTGTTGGTTTCTTGGGTGAGGCAGTTGTATTTATCATCATGGGTTTTATGAAAGGTGACGCATATATTGAAGTGTATCCTGATGAGCAAGAGGATAATAATGCAACAGAAGAAGATGCTGCAACACATGGATTAGGCGGAGTTGTTGTAAATATGCAATTACCAGATTCATTGAAAAAAATAATTGAAGATAAAGTAAGTGCTCAGTTAGATAATAAAGTTTCAGAATTAACCAATTTATTAGTGTCTGACATTCAGCATACTAGAAATTTGTTATCAGATACAAATCAAATGAATGGCAAAATAGTTGAAGTTGCCGGTAACTTAAACGAATTGTCGACAAAAATTAAATCATTTGGTGACTCTTTGGGTGAATTTGAAAAAATCAATTCTTCTAACATTTCAAAAAATGCAGCAGCAATTTCGACAAAGCTTGAGAGCGCAAATAACGAATTGCAAGTTTTTGAAGATGAAATGAAAAAATTAGCAAATCGTTTCAGAAACTTTAATTCTCCTAACTAACACAATTTTTGTAGTTAACTAGGTAAAATTTTCACTTAAAATAGAAAGAAAACTATGTCAGGTGGCGGCAGTGGTGCAGTCGGGATGCGACTCAATATAATGACAGCTTTATACTTACCTATTCTTGGGTATGCAATGTCAACTTTTGATTTAAATCCAGATGCATTAGTATTAAATTCTGAAAATTTAGAAGCTTACGCAATTGCTAAAAATAGAACGATTGCATTAGGTGATAGATTCGAAGCAAGTATTTTTTATGAATTGAAACCTACCGATGAACAACTTTCAGCATTAGATGCAGTTGAAGGTGAACATGAAGAAAAGGCAGAGGACCATGGTGCAGACATGTTATTTAAGCCTCATGTTCGTATTGATGAAAAAAATTCAGTACCAGGAATTTACTTTGATACATTAGCTTCAAAATTCTTTTTAGATACGGATAAACTTCGTGCTCAAATGGGCAGTGAAATGACAAAAACATTCAAATTCAAAGCTAATGTTGTTGCAAAAACAGTTGGTGGTAAAGGTTTTGAAAAAGAAGTTGAAGAAACATTCACCGTCTTTAAGCCTTATGTTGAAGTTCAATCGAACGCTGTTCCTTCATTAATAGCAGAATGTGAAAACTCTCTAAGATTCAATGCGATTGGATATGACCCTACAGCTTTAGTGCTTAGCGATAGGTCTTCTGGCCAAGTTGTAAATGGTAATACCATTACATGGTCTCCTAAGGGAGATACAACAGTAATTACTGTAAGCGCTAGAACCGCTGATGGGCAAGTTAGAGAGATTGATAAAAAAGGATTTAGAATTAAACCAACACCATCACCAATAGCTGGTTTGAGAAGAGAAAACGACAGAAAGTTTTTAGCACCTACAGATGTTGTTAGTTATCAAGAATTTTTAGAATTAGTGATTAAGCCAGATGAATCGTTCGTGAAAGACTTTCCGAAAGATGCAAAATATAGAATTGATGAAGTAGCCGTAGAAGTAGCGAGACGTGGATTAGCTCCCGAGTATACTGTTCTATCTGCAGCAGACTTAAAAACATATATTGATAAAAGCGGTAAAGGTAGAGCCAACAACGAAGACATCTATATCTTTTCAATTTATGATGCTATGGGTAAAAATATGATCGCCCAATCGGTGAATATCCGAATCGATAAAATTGTAAGAATCAACTATCAAGGCAAATCTATTGCGGTTGATGTAAATACATTCAAATCAAACTTTGTTCATAATGTCAGATAAAAAAAATGAAATATCATTTTTTTTCATAGCGTTTATACTATTAGTAGTACAAATTAATACTAGTCATGCTCAAGTAATACGTCAAGAGCAAGAGGGTGTAATGTGGAGAAAAACCTTGAGAATTCAAGGATTGATATCCAGAATGGATCCTTTCAACGAAACGTCTTTATATGGTCTTTCAGAGGTGAATGTAGACTCAATGAAAACTCAAAGGAGTTCCATTCAATTTGAATTAGTAGCCTCCAAGTTTTGGGAAGCATTAAAAGACTCAATTATAAGTGGAATAAAGACAAACAGAGTTGATGTACATTTATTAAAAGGAGATCCTCAAAGACCAAATATTTACTTTAAAGGAACAAAAATAACTTCTTATAATGTTCTATTAAATGAATTGTATTTAGGATTCCAAAAAGCGATTGATGCCACAGATACTAGAAACCAGAAAGCGGTTTATGTTTTAGAACCACTTGGTCCTCAACTTATGCTTGAGAGAATAGCAGCAAGAAATGTTGTTAAGTCAAAAGAAGACGTTCTTAAATTGTTAACACTTTATCAATTAGAGGTAATATTTTCTGTAGATGAAACTGGTTTTAAAATTGAACCAATGAGTTTATTACTTGGCTCTGCTCACTTTGCGCAGATTCCACTAATGGAAGAGAATCAAGATTATGCACTTCTTAAGGATTATTACAATCTTTTTGATAGAGGCTTTGGTTTCTTTGTTGATTTAACGTCGCCACTAACCTATAGTTTTTTAGTAGAAACAGGTGTTATGTATAGTGGAGAAGGTAATATTATACCTTTTTATGATTTGGTAACTATGTTTCATTATCCATATGAATATTATTCAGAGTCTGATTTTGTAATTGCTGGACGATCAGATCAAGATGAAATAAAACGATTAATGATGGATCGTTACAATGAAACAACATTCAATAACCTTTATGGACAACCACCTCAATGGTGGGAAGCTTATGGTAAAAGTCAGTTTATGAATGGAGTTTTTGACATTGATACTACAAAGCAGCGAAGAAATTAGTTTTTTCTCTAAAGAGATTTAATACTTATTTTCATTTGAGCCATTGGTTGAAAATCAATGGCTTTTTTTATTGATTCTGTTATTTTAATGGCATTTTCCGTAGTTCTGTCATTTACTCTAGCGAGAACTACTAAATTATTTGTCTGATTTTTCAATAAAACTAGAGATCCAAAAGGTAATGATGGATGTGCAATAGTAAATGCGTTTAGATTAATTAACTCTCCGTTTGTTGTTACACTTCCCTCTTCTTTTGAGTTATAAATAAAAGCAGGAACCAACTCTTCATTCGTCGCTTTTACTGAATCGCCCTCGTTAATAGTAAACAAAGCTTCTGTTTTGTAAGGATTATCATTTATGGTACCAAGCGGTTTTAGAATAACTATTTTACTACCCTTTTTTAGTAATTGTGCATCTTTTAAATAAGGGTTTAGAATTTTAACTTCATCTGAGCTAATCTTATTAGTTGATGCAAAATCAGCTATTGAAATATTTTCAGAAATATCTATGGTTTCGAATGACTCAATTTTTAAAGATTTTCTACTTTCAGATTGGGCAATTAAATTGTCATTATTGGGTATGTATCGAATGATTAGCTCTTGCCCAACTTTTAGAGCATTATTTTTAAGATTGTTTAATGACTTTATCTCTTTAACCGAAACATCGTATTGTTTTGAAATAAGAGACAGAGATTCTGCTTTTTTTACGATATGTATTTCTGATTTAAGAGTTCTTTTTTGAGCATTATCAAGTTTTGCTTTTAAAAATGGATCCGTTACAAGTAAAACTTGGCCAACTGCAATTGAGCTACTTTGTAATCTGTTCCACTTTTTAAGTTGACCAACAGTAATAGAGTATTTTCTAGAAATACTATATAATGTTTCCTTCGATTTGACAGAATGTTTGTTTTGAGCACTAAGTATAGAGCTGAACATTGTTATAATAAAAAGACCCAAAAAAAGGTGTTTAAATAGTTTCATCTTCTAAGGAAATTAATTCATTGAGAGTTTTTAAATCATTGAGATCTTTTGCAAGCGTTTTTGCTTCACTAAGATATTTATTTCTTAATTCAATATGATTTAAGTTGGTATAAATCTCACATAATTGATAATAGGCAGCGAGATTTGACGGATTTATTTGGATGCATAATGATAACTTACTTAAAGCTTCATCCATTTGTTTTAGTTTTTTATATTCTAAAGCTAATGCATAAATCGAAAATTCATCTTTAGGATTGTGATCCAAAAATTTTTGCAACCACTCTATTCTATTCGTCATCATTTGCAATTCTCCAAACTATATCGGCAGTTAATTGTGTTAATCGATACATAGTAACAAAATCTAATTTATTTTGAGCGTCAACCACTCGATTGGAATACGGTGAATCATCGGCAGTAATGCGTACATAATTGGAATAGAAACCATCAAGTTGAACAAAATCTGAGAATAAGGAGACATCTATCTTTGGTCTTTTACTTGCAAGATCAATAAGCCGTTTGAAGTCATTGTTTCTTGATTCTACAAAAACCCTTGCGTGACTAACTTCATCTTCGGTCATAGAATAAGCAATTGACTGAATTTCAACCCAAGAGCAATTTTTTAAATCTTTAAAAGTAGGTGATTGTTGAAGCGCAAGTAAACCGCTTTTATTTCTTCTAGCTCCATTAAGAGCTAAAAATATAACTGAGTAATCAGGCTTTTTTTTCATTCCTTTCAAGACTCTAGCAATTTCTAACATACTCACAATTCCACTTGCATTATTATTTGCTCCCAAATATGGTGTGCCATTTACGGAGTTAGACCCTTCTTGATCTAAGTCCGCTACAATTACAACTGCTCTATCTAGACGATCATTCTTTCCAGGAATATAAGCGATTTCATTATAAACGATTTCTTCTTGATCAACCCCAAAGTCTGTATTAAGAGAAACGGTACGTGATACATATTTATCTAAATAATCGCCGTTTGATCGGTTCGTAAAATGAATGGGAATGGGTAACTGATTTTCAATTAAAAATGGTTTAGCTGTATTAGCAATATTTTTTTGAGCTAGTAAAGGTATTTCAACAAATTCTTCAAATCTATATAGATTCACACCGTCTGTAAAATCGGATGGCCAATAATAAATTATGCCAATTGCCCCAAGTTTTTGGAGATTTACAGAATGGTGATACACTCTGTTAAACGTTTCTGCATCAAAATTAAGACCAGCCTCTAATTTGTGAAGAACAACTTTTCCAGCAAATGAACTGTCTAAACTACTTACTAGTCCACCTCTAATTTTACCCGAACGTCCCCAAATAGCAGGGCTAACTGTTTTTCCTTTTAGTAAACTATCACCAGTTGAAATGAAATTATTTCTACCTGTTACATAATTATTAACAGTAAACTCTTGTTCATAAGTGTTTAGTCCAGGAAAAGGTAATAGGCCAATTTGTTCAAATTTATAACTAATCCAATTAGTTGCTTTTTTGTTACCAATTGTACCGACCTCTCTTCCTTCAAATGCTGGTGAGGCAAAATCCCTAATGTCTTCTATCATCTTTTCAGGGTTGACAAATTCAACTATATCAAGATTAATAGAAGCATCTGTTTTTTGAGCACTAGCTTGTATTAAATCAAGTAATAAAAAACTTAATAAAAAGAGTTTCATTTAGATTGATAATGCCTCTTAATTTCATTTATTGAATCAGAACCATATTTTTCCATCAATGCATTTGCAAGAACGGAAGCAATACTATTTTCCAAAACAACTATTGCTCTAGGCAAAGCGCATACATCAGATCGTTCATATCTTGTTGGTTGTGACTCTTTAGTGTCTAAATCTATAGTATTTAAAGGAGTGAGCATGGTAGGAATAGGCTTCATAACTCCACGTATAATTAGTGGCATTCCTGTAGTCATTCCACCTTCTAGACCACCTGCTCTATTTGTTGCACGTGAAAAAGAATCATTCGCGTAGATAATTTCATCATGAACAAAATTTCCTTGTAAGGTTCCAGACTCAAATCCTTGTCCAAATTCGACACCCTTCATTGCCTGCGTGCCAAGAACAGCATGCCCAATTAAGCCATCGAGTCGTTTATCCCAATGTGTGTATGATCCAAGACCTGCCGGTAAACCCGTTACAACTATTTCCCAATGTCCGCCTAAGCTAGCACCTGCTTTTCTACAAGCTTTAATTTCATCAACCATTAAATCGGATAAGTTTGTATTTAAACAACGAACCTCCGACTCATCTGCATGCCTACAAAGTTCTTCGGCTCCTAATTGAACAAATGAATCAGAATGAAACCGAATATCAGCATAGTTTGTGTAGCCAATCGAGCCTATTCTAGTAACATGCCCTCCAATTTCAATACCAAATTCTTTTAAAAATTTTCTTGCAACTGCACCACATGCAACTCTAATGGTTGTTTCCCTAGCACTTGATCGCTCAATTACTGGTCTAATATCATTAAACTCAAATTTTTGAACACCCGTTAAATCTGCATGGCCAGGTCTTGCTAAAGTAATTCGTTCTATATTCTCTTCAACCGGATTTTTGGACATTACAAGAGGCCAATTTGCTTTATCCGTTACAAATGCTCGATTTTCTATTTGTAATGCTATTGGTCCTCCCATCGTTAGACCATGTCTAACTCCTGAAGTAATAACAGCATTATCTTTTTCAAATGCCATTCGTCCACCTCTACCATAACCCTCTTGCCGACGAGCTAGTTGAGTATTTATATACTCTTCTGAAATGGATAAACCGGCTGGAACGCCGTCAATAATACCTGTTAATTGAGGGCCATGTGACTCACCCGCGGTTAAATATCGAATCATATGCTAAAAATGTGTTAAAATACTAAGTTGATATTGAGCGCCTATGCTACTAAATGATGTTCGTGATATATCAATGTTGAATCGTGATATTTTAAAACCAGCACCAAAAGATGTTCCAGACAAATCTATTCTATTCTCAGTTGTAATTGCGTCGCTTCTGTATTTATTCATACCGAATCTAATGTTAAAACTATCAGAGAATAAAAACTCGCCTCCAAAGGCAAAATGTCTACTTAAATCAGTCCAAAAACTAGGTGTTTTATTATCGTAAATAGTTTTTAATGGCCAATCTTGTAAAGAGTGAGAAGTAATAGTAAATCTAAAGGGCACATATTTTAAACGCTTTGTTATTCCTAAGCTTATATCGAAAGGAATATCTTCTTTATGTTTGTTAAAATTATTTAACTGAAACCCAATATCTCTAATTGCTAAGCCTACAGTTATTGATTGCGAGGGTATTTTATAATAAGCACCCGCTGTGAATGTGAGACCATGAGAAGAATAGCTTTCAATAACGGATCGAATTAATGTAAAGCCAGCCGCAATATTTAAATTTTTAATAACGGTTTTAGATGCTGAAAAAGAAAATCCCATATCGTAGGATGAGAAACTACCTGATTCATTTCCAAATTCATCAAACCTACTAAAATCTCCATAAGTTAAATATCGTAATGAACTTGAAAGTTGAAGTGTAGTATCATAAGCATAAGAATAGGCAAATGCAGAATAGTTCGCATCTGCAAAATGACTCATATAAGATAATTGAACTTTGTTGTGAAATGTGTTATCCGCGTAAGCTGGATTTCCAATTAGTGAAAATAAATCTGGATTGGCTAAAGAGACAGCATGTAAACCGTTAGTTGCAGATCTAGGAGAAACGGGAATTTCAAGAAATGAAAAGACATTAGTACCACCTGTTTGAGCGTTAACATGTTTTACTAATAGTAGATTAACAAATAAAAGAGTTAAAATGTTTATCTTAGACATGCGTTAAAATACATGATTTATCTTGTTATTTACAGTTCAAAAATTATAAGTCAACCGAGCTAATGACATTATTTGTTTTATTTGGTAGGTATTGTTTGCTTTTATATCAGGCATTACGATCATTTATAGAAATAAAAACCTATAAGAAAAACTTTATTCAAGAGTTAATAAAAACGGGATTCGATTCGATTCCTATTATATTGCTTGTTGGTGCATTTACTGGTGCGGTGCTTTCAATACAAACGGCCTATCAATTGTCTTCAGGATTAATTCCTCCTTCTACCATCGGTGCTATCGTAAGTCGCTCTATCATAATTGAATTAGGAATGGGTATTGGGGGATTAGTTTTAGCAGGAAGAATTGGAGCCCGAATTGCCACCGAACTCGGCTCTATGAGAGTTAGTGAACAAATTGATGCTCTGGAATCAATGGGGTTTAATTCGGTTTCATTTTTAGTAGTTCCTAGAGTTCTTGCAGGTATTATTTCTTTTCCGATTTTATATCTAATCGTGGCATCAACAGGTGTTCTTGGTGGTTTAGTTTCTGGTCATTTAACTGGTGGTGTAACAATGTCTGATTATATGGTTGGAGCAAGAATGGATTTTTATGAAAGCGATGTTGTTTTTGGATTAATTAAGGCGACTGTATTCGGGTTCGTAATAACCTCAATTTCTTGCTTTAAAGGTTATTTTGCTACAGGTGGAGCAGAAGGCGTTGGGAAAGTTACAACTCAGGCAGCAGTTTTAAGCTGTGTTTATTTGCTTCTTTCTGATTTAATATTGGCTACTATATTATTATGATTGAAGTTAAAAATCTTTCAAAAAGTTTTGGCCAAAGTTTGATTTGGCAAGATGTTAGCTTCACTATTGAAGACAATACTGTACTTGCAATTATTGGTCGTTCAGGTTGTGGGAAATCTGTTCTTTTAAAGCATTTAAACGCATTACTTGAACCAGATAATGGCGAAGTATTAATCAATGGGGAAAATATATACAGTCTGAATTATGTAAAACTTAGAAAAGTAAGACAATTATTTGGCGTTTTATTTCAAGGTGGGGCTTTATTCGATTCAATTGATACGTTCGAGAATGTTGCATTTCCACTTCGTTATTTTTCAGAAAAATCTGAATCTGAAATCAGAAAGCGGGTACTTGAGTGCTTAGACCTTGTTAATCTTTCAAATGCAGGTAGTAAAAATACAGCAGATTTATCAGGTGGAATGAGGAAAAGGGTGGGATTAGCCCGTGCTATGGTACTTGAGCCTCGTTATCTTTTGTATGATGAGCCAACTTCAGGGCTTGACCCAGAGACTTCAGATGAAATTAACGATTTGATAATTGATACTGCCGAAAAACTTAATGTAACATCTGTCGTAATTACACATGATATGCATAGTGTGCTTAAAATTGCCGATAAAGCAATTTTTCTTGACCAACAAAAATTAGCATGGCAAGGAACGATTGATGAAATGAAAGTAAGTACCAATGAACGGTTACTTTCCTTTATCAAAGCCGCCGAATATACTATTTAAAAAAGGAGAACGAGATTGAAATTTACAAATGAGATAAAAATTGGAATGACCGTAGTATTTGCAACACTCATAGGAGTTGTTGGCTTTAGAGTAATGCGTGATGTACCAATTTTTAATAATGGAAGACAAATCATATCAACTTTTACAAAAGTTGACGGAATTAGTATTGGTAAGAAAATATTTTTTAATGGTGTTGATATTGGAAGTATTAGTTATCTGCAGTTATTACAAAATGATAGCGTTCGTATTACTATGACTATTGATGCTGATATTGTAATCCCAGAAGACTCAAAAGCGTTTATACGGTCAACTGATTTTCTTGGATCTAAAGCCATTTTAATTGAAAAAGGAACATCATTAGTACAAGTTGTAGATGGAGGGTCGTTAAAGGGAGTCTTTGATGAAGGAACTTTAAATGAACTTCAGGCAAAAGGCTTAAGCTTGGGAGACAAAGTTGCAGAAGTAGGGGAGAATTTAAATGTTGCTTTAAAAAGAGTTAATACTACATTAAGTGACGATGTTCAAAAAAATGTCGAAAAAAGTTTAAAAGAGTTAGAGTTGTTAACAAGAGAATCTAGAAAAATGGTTCAGGAAAACAAGACTACACTAAATAACTCTCTGTTAACCTTAAATCAAGTATTGCAACAAGCAGATTCATTAACAGCTGAAACTAGACCTCAGTTAAAAGAATTAGTCGCAAATTTAAATAAGCAATTAAAAGGACTTGAAGAAGCAACAAGTAGTTTAGATGAAACCTCTAATGAGTTAACTATTTTATTGAAGAAAATAAACTCAGGGGAAGGGACACTCGGAAAATTAGCTAATGACCCTTCTTTATATACAAATTTGGATAGTTTAGCGATTGGTTTGAACACATTAATCCGCAATTTGGATAAAAACCCTAAAAGATATTTAAAACATATAGGTTTTAGCTTGTTCTAAAAAAGAAAAGTAATTGTTTTGTAATGATTTAGTGGTTGCGATTGATTAAAAGATAGTTAAACGCTATATTTGCAGGCTAAAAACTAAATTAAAAATATTAATCTTTAATTTGACCATAGGTACCCAATGGGAGTAATGGAAAAATTCAGAGCTAGTACAAAATATATTTTGTGGCTGCTCATTTTATCTTTCGGTCTTTTATGGGCCTTAGCTGACACAAACGTATTTGATGCCATGATGGCTGGGCCGCGTTCGTTGGGTGAGGTTAATGGAAAAGCCATTTCATTTGAAGCTTACAATCAGAAAGTTCAAAATTACTCTGAGCGATATCGCTACGAGACTGGCGATGCTGCCACTTCTGAAATGCGTGCATATTATGAAGATATGGCTTGGGAAGAGCTTGTTCTTGATATTATTGTTAAACAAAAAATGGATGAACTAGGAATTACGGTTACTGATGATGAATTAGTAAACATGATTGTCGGTCCAAATCCAGATCCGTTTATTGCTCAGCAATTTAGAAAAGAAGATGGAACAATTGATAGAGCAGCTTTAGATGCCGCTATTTCTGCTCCTGAGAACACTAATATTTGGATTACAATTGAGCAGCAATTACGAGATAATCGTAGAAGAGAAAAGTTAACACAATATCTTCAAGCTTCGGTTAAAGTTTCAGATGCTGAGGTTGCTCAAGAATTTATGGACAAAAACTCAACCTTGTCTTTTGACTATATTCGTGTTGCATACAACGAGATTCCTGATTCAGTGTTAAATCCAACTGATGCTGAATTGAAAACCTTCTACAATAAAGAGGCAAAGCGATATCAAAGAAAGAAGACGTGGAAGTTTAACTACGTTGAATTTGATTTAACACCAACCTCTGAAGATACTCTCAAAACTCTTGCAGAACTTCAAAGCATAAGAGAAGAGCTTACTGGCGATACAAATGATTCTTTAATCTTTTTACAGTACAGTTCAACAACTCCTTACGCTGTAACTAAAGTTGCAAAAGCGGAAGTAAAAGAATCTTATAAATCAGTTTTATCTGTTGATGTAAATCAGACAACTGAGATAATTAAAGAAGCTGACGCTAGTCTTCACCTCTTGAAAAAAGTTGCTGAAACTAAAACAGAAGTTTCCTTTATTGATTATTCGACAAAAGTAATTGCGGATCCTCTTGGTACTGTTGATGAGAGAGCAAAAGAAGCAGATGACTTTGCGTACTTTGCAACAGAGAACAACTCTTTCCAAAAAGAAGCTGAAAGCCGTGGATATGCCGTAAAAAGTGGTATTGCTACAGAAGATACACCGTTTATAGCAGGCTTAGGTCAAACTAGACAAACCTTAAACTGGTTAAAAGGTGCTGAAATTAATGAAGTATCTCAAAACCCTATTGAGTTGCCAAAAGCATACATTGTAGTTCAATTGACTGAGATTCAAGAAGCTGGTACAAGACCTTTTGCAGAAGTTCGCCCTCAGGTAGATCGTCTTTACAAAACAGAAATGCGTAAAAAGCAATTGACAGATAAGATCAATGCTGCATTAACAGGCAAAACAGACTTGGCCCTTGTTGCTTCTGAACTCGGTAAAGAAGTTAAAAAAGCTGAAAATGTTCGTTTCAATACAGATATAATTCCTGGTTTAGGACGTGAGCCTATGGTTTTAGGAAAAGCGATAACATTAGACTCTGCTAAAGTTTCTTCAGTTATTACTGGTGATTTCGCTGCATTTGTAATTAAGTTAAGTGATCGTAAGGCTGCTACCGAAGCTGGAATGAATGCGCAGGCTTTACAACAAATCAGAACAGAATTAGAGCAAAAAAGAAATACAGCTCTATCAGCGGTTTGGGTTACTCAACTAAAAGAGGCTGCTGAAATTAAAGATTACCGATCTGTAGTTCTTCGCAACAGATAATTACTATTTTCCCAAAAAAAGCCGTTTGTTGTGTATGCATCAAACGGCTTTTTTTTTGGAATCGAGTTTGTTATTAGTGTATTAAGGTTGTTTGATCGATTACTTTTCTGTAAAATTTTTTGATATTAGCAAGATGAATGTCTTCTTCAGACTCAACGCTATTTAAAATTGGCAACTCAAACCAAATTTGATTATTTAGCATAAAATCTTGGATCGTAGCATCAAAAACGGTGTTAGACTCCCATTCTTTTTGAATAAATAAATCAGAATTATATTGCTTAAGGGCTAATAAATAGTAGCCTCCAGTACGTGAAGGCCCAATAACAGCGTCAATCTCTTTAAGTTCATCAATAGCTTTGTCAATAAGCTCAAACGTTAATTCAGGGAAATTAATTGAAATAAAGACAACTTCTTTATAACCCATTCTGAATAATGTTTCAAATGCTTGTGAAATACACTCGCCAAAGGTGTTTCCATTTTGAATTTCATAGATGAAATCGGTTTCCGGCCAATTAGAATCGTTTTCAGGAATTCCATTATTGAAAAATACGTACCGATCGGCTTTTATTCTCGCGGCTTCAGTTGAAGCATGTTGGATCAGTTCCGTATAAATTTCAGCATATCGTTCTGTAATTTGTGAAGTTTTATCTTCACTAGTAGAATCATATTCGCTAATAGTACTAGAAGAAGGTGAAAAAATAATAAGAGCTTTTTCCATTACTTTAATTTCAAAAATAAATAATTGAATTAACCGTGTAATTCTAACGATTAATAGTATAGAAGTTTCAAAGTGAATGTTCAGTAGTAAACTACATTGACATCAAAAAAAGAAAGACTGTAGTATGTTAATGTAAACGCTCTTAAATATCAAAAGAAATGTTCAGGAGGAGTAATTTTTACGATGAACAGTTGGAGTAATATGTAGTGTTTTTTTAAAACGTGGAACAAAGCAGAATAGAATTTAGTATTTTGCGGTTTCGGATATTAAAGTATCATATATAGAAAAGAAGTCAGTAGGTAACCTATGAATATTTATGTTGGAAATCTTTCCTGGAAGGCTAAAAAAAGCGATTTGGAAAATTTATTTGCCCATTTCGGTGATGTTAGCCGTGCATTTATTGTTAGAGATAAAAAAACAAAACGTTCACGTGGATTCGGATTTGTAGAATTTGCTGAAGACGAATCTGGTAAAGCAGCAATAGAAAATCTAAACAATACCTTGTTTATGGAACGCTTATTAGTGGTAAATGAAGCAAAGCCTAAAGAAGAATCTGAAGCTTAATCTGTTTTAAACCAATTATAGATTTAAAATGGGCTGTTTATGCAGTCCATTTTCATTTTAAAGAGATAAAGAATGAAAACATTGTATTTGATGAGACATGCAAAGTCGGATTGGGCAGATGCTAATCAAACTGATTTTGATAGAGGTCTAAACGCACGAGGTAAAAAAGATGCCCCTAAAATGTGTTCAATTATTGATCACATAAAGGATGAACCACAACATTTTTTCATTTCAACTGCCAAAAGAGCTAGAAAAACGATTGATCCAATCTTTTCTACAATTTCATCAAAAATTACTTTTTCAGACAAATTGTATAGTTTTACTGGCTCAGATTACATTCGATTTATTCAGGAAGTACCAGAACAGTATAATTCAATCTTCCTTTTAGGGCACAATCCTAGTATAGAGTTTTTAGTTTCATTTTTACTTAACACTGATAGTGGAAGCATAAGAGTCCCTACATCGTCTTTGATAAAAATGGAGATTGAAACAGATTCTTGGTCAGTTTTAAAAGCAGGTTCAGGAATATTGAACTATTTTCTTCATCCAAAAATAGTGGCGAAAATTACTTAGGTAATACAACAATAATTTTAAACGGATTGATTATCTAGCTTTTGTTGCAATACTTTAGTTAATTCTTCGATTTCAACAATTAAAACTTGTGCAAACTGTTCGGATTGGTTCTGGTTTGAACTATGAGAGAGTTGAATTTCTTTTGTTAAATGAGCTAAACGATTAAAGAATAGAGATTCAGCACTACCTTGAATTCTATGGGATAAAATTTTTAGGTCTGTGTAATTATGCTGTTTTTTCATTTCTTTTAGAGCATCTAAATCCTTAATAAAATGTAAAACAGATTGCTCTATTATTTGATAGTAGACATTCAGATTATCATCAAGATTTAATAAAAAAGCATCACTATCAAATAGTAATTCATTGTTAATTAATGATTTTGGCTCTTCGGTAAGTTTGCTACTATTCGTGAAATCTAGTACTGTCCACTCAAACAGTATAGATTTAATTTTATTTAAAATTACCGGTTTGGTAATATAATCTGACATTCCATTTGCAAGACACTGTTCTCGTTCGCCTTTTACAATACCCGCAGTTAACGCGATAATAGGAACTAGTTTTCCATTTTTAAAAGATCGAATAGATTTAGTTGCTTCAATTCCACTTAGCAATGGCATTTGAATATCCATAAAGATGATATCGGGATTTGTTTTTTGAAATAAATCTACCGCTTGCATTCCATTTTCTGCTTCAACTAAATTAAATTTTTTATTGATCTTCTTAAAAATGGTCCGTGCCAAAAGCATGTTAATAGGATTGTCTTCTGCAACTAAAATGGTTAAATCACTTGAGAATGTGCTTTCTTCTGCGCTTTGTTCTAAATAGGTACTAGTTGTATCAAGAATCGGTTCAATTGATGTGTCAGATTGTAATAAGACATCAAAATAAAATAAACTACCATTTCCAATAGAACTGTCTACTTTAATATAGGAGTCCATTAAGCCTAGAAGCTTATTTGCTATCGTTAAACCTAAGCCAGTGCCTCCAAATTTGCGAGTTGTTGAGGTGTCTTCTTGGCTAAATGCTTCAAAAATCTTTTTTATATTTTCTTGAGCGATACCAACACCAGTGTCTTTAACTGCAAAGCGGTACAAACCAGTAGTATTATCGTTCATTTGAAGGCATTTAACGGTAACCGTAACATCTCCTTTCGATGTAAACTTTACAGCATTACTAATTAGATTTACAAGAATTTGTCGAATGCGAACCGGGTCTAAAAAGATTTTTTTAGGTAGTGATGCGTCTAGATTGAAACGAATAGGAATGTTTTTTTGTTCAGACTGATACCTTGTGATTTCACTTATTTGTGAAATGAGTTCATTTATAGGAGTACTTTGAATTTCAAGTTCTAGTTTACCCGCTTCAATTTTAGAGAAATCAAGAATTTCGTTAATAATTTCCATTAAACTATGAGCAGATTGATAAACAGTTTGCATAAAGGTCTGTTGCTCATCAGATAAGGGCGTTTTCATTAATATATCGGTAAAGCCAATTACGCCATTTAATGGTGTACGAATTTCATGACTCATATTAGCCAAAAAGTTCGATTTTGCTTTACTTGCTTCTTCTGCAATTTTTTTTGCGTTGTCTAATTCAAGTTTATCATTTTTTATATCATTGATATCTTGAATTGAACCAAAGAGGCGAACGCAAATTCCTTTATCAAATTCTGCATTGCCAATAGATTTGACCCAAATAGTATTTTTATTGGCTGTTATAATTCGAACTTCATAGGCCCACGGTTGACCATACTTGATAGCGTTTTCAATTGCATTCGTTAATTTGTGACTATCCTCTGGGTGATAAAAGCCATTAATTGAATTAAGGTCTGGTTTGAAATTTTTATCTACATCTAGGATGATTCTCATCATAGAAGACCATTCAATTGAATTTTTAATAATATCTATTTCCCAACCACCTACTCTTGTTAAAATACTTGTTTGTTCTAAAACTTCTTTTGTTTGACTCAGGGTTTTATTTGAAATTAAAATGGCGGTATTCTTTTCTTCAAGTAGTCCATTAGATTGAGCTAATTTTCTTCTGCTCTTTAAATTTGAAACAAGCAGTAGTGTAAGGATTAAAAGGCCTACAAATAATAAAGCTCCAACATATCGTATGAAATTTTGTCTTTCTTCAATTTGTTTTAATTCAATCTTTTGTTTTTCATATTGAAGTGTTGAATTAACCCAATCTATAATTTGATCAGCTTGAGTTGTGTTTAACTCATTTATTACATCGATTTGCTTTTTTCTATAGATGTACGCTTGAGTAAAATCTTTTTTTTGAGCATAAATATCGGCAATTACACCAGCAGCAGCAGCAATGCGTTTATCTGCAGCAGAAAATTTGGCTTTTTCATAGGCTTCTTGTGCAACTTCAAGAGCCTTGTCATAATCATTTTTCTTTAAATAAATCTCAGCTATTGCGGTTTTTACAGCAACAGTACTTGCATAAGGGTCGTGTTCCTTTTTAATATCAATAGAACGTTGAGCAAATGATAAAGCGGAATCTAATTTATCTTCAGCTATATAAAGTCTTGCTAAACGTTCAAGAGTACTTGATAAGCCTGAATAGTTATTATCATTATTACGAATTTCATACGATTTTAGGAGAGCGTTTTCTGATTCCCTAAAACTACTCATGTCGAAATACATTTCACCTAAACGCAACCAGGCATATCCCATTCCAACAGGATGATTTAATTCGGTAAAAAGTTTAATTGCTTTCCGAATATATTCCTCAGCATTTTCATAATTTTTTTGAATGCTGTAAATCTCACCAATATTATTGTAAGCAAATGCTAATTGTTCTTTGTCACCGGTTCTTTCGGCAATAGCATAAGATTGTAAATAATAATTTAAGGAAGATGCGTAATCTCCAAAGTTTCTATAAATAACCCCAACAAAGGATAAGTGCTTTTGAGTTAGTTTATCATTGTTAAGCTTTTGAGCAATCTCAGTAGCTTGAATGCCGTATTTAAGGGCTTCGGGTAAATTTAAACCTCTTAAACGCCAAGCTAATTCACCAGATATTATACTTGCTTCTTCTGAGTCTAAACTAATTTGTGATAGTCTGTTTTTAAGCTCAATTACCTCTGGGGAATCTTGCGTTACAAACGAGTAGACATTAGTGAAACTTGTAAAAAAAAATAAAAGTAGACCTATATGAACTGAATGGCGCATACTTTAAAATTTGGAGGAGTACAAAATTTGATTAACACAATTAAAATTTGATTATAAATATATAAATCAATGAGATACGAAACTGTAATCATTAATTTATTTAAATATATGACTTAAGCAAAATGATAGTTTTTGTAATAATTACCCATAAAATGAACCAAAAGGGTTATTGTTTTTTTCTCTCAAATACTTGAATTTTAGAAATGAGTAATAGAATAAAAGTCTCCATTGTTGAAGATAATGTTGGAATACGCGAAAGCTTGTCCCTTTTAATAGAATCAAGTCCTGAGTTTGAGCTGGTTAAGTCGTATGCAAATGCAGAATTAGCTATGCAAGATATTGGTGATAACCTGCCAGAACTAATTTTAATGGACATTAATTTACCACAAAGGTCTGGAGTTGATTGCACCGTTTTTGTTAAAGAGCACTTCCCGAGTATTCAAATATTAATTTTGACAGTTTATGAAGATGCAGAGGTTGTATTCAATGCATTACGAGCAGGTGCTTCAGGATATTTATTAAAAAGAACCTCGTCAAAGGAGCTGATTGAAGCAATGCATGATTGCTTAAGTGGTGGAGCACCAATGAGTAGTGCCATTGCAAGAAAAGTGGTACAATCGTTCCATACTCCAATTTCTAAACCCGATCCAATGGCTGAATTAACACCACGAGAAGATGATGTATTACAACTTCTTTCTAAAGGTTATCGCAATAAAGAAATTGCAGAGCAATTGTTTATAAGTGTGGAAACGGTTAGAAGACATGTCCATGTAATTTATGGGAAATTACATGTTAGATCTAGAACTGAGGCTGTCTTAAAATATCTTGGTTCATCCTAAAGTTGTTTAACAAATCCCTTAAATCCTTTTTCTTGTAATGCTCTTTGCCATTCTTTGGCCTCATTGGACGATTTGAATTTACCTGAGTATACTCGAAATACACTTTTCCCATTTGCCAATCCCTTCAAAACAAAAGCTTTGGGAATGTTTTTTGCGTTTTGTTCTGCGCTTTTGGCATCTGAATAGGAAGCAAGTTGAACGCTAAATTGTTCACCAGAAGATATTTTTTGCGTAGAGTCTTGTAAGTCACCTTTAACTAATAAAAGTTTTACAAATGCAGTTCCTGTTTGTGTGATCCCAATTTTTTTCCCCGCAGCCTCAGATAAATCGATAATCCTGTCTTTGGCATAAGGGCCCCTATCATTAATACGAACGGTAACAGATTTTCCATTTTCAGTATTTATAACTTTTACTAAGGTATTAAAAGGTAAAGTCTTATGTGCGGCAGTTAATTTATTTTTATTAAACTTTTCTCCGTTAGCGGTTTTTTTACCATGAAACCCCGGTCCATACCAACTTGCAACCCCAGTTTGAATTTCAGTTAACATTCTACCCGTTGAACAAGACGTAAGTAATAAGAAAAGAAAAAATACGAGTGGCTTTTTTAAATTCAAAGAAATCATAATTTCATTAATGGAATTGATATGAAACGGTAAGACATTGGTACCGCTGTATATATGAATAAAGAACAATAAATTAATAATTTTTGTAAATTTACAGCTTTCAAAACCGTTAACCTAAATTAGAAAAAGGTAGAATAATGTCAGGACAAGAAATGGTTGTGGCGATAGTTGCCTTAGGTGTTGTTGGTGGAATAGCAACAACTTTTATTCGTTCAGTATATAATATAATTAACAAGAAGCTTGATAATGCTAATTCGTTGCCAGAATTAGATAAGAAGTTTTTTGATGATTATATCTCTTTTAAACAAGAAGTAAGAGCGGAGATAGCAGCTATTAAAAATCAAGGCTATGCAAAAGTGCAATCAGAAAAGAAATCAGAAAATGTAAAACCACTACTTGATTCAATTGAGATACAAGTTGATGAAATGGCCCCTTCGCCTAGACTCAAAAACATGCTTGACCAGAAAAAGTAACAAATGCTTAGGGTGGAATCAGTATATTTTGGTCAAATAAAATCACTAGTGAACACAATTTTATAATAACAGGAACCTGATGAAATTAACTGCACTTGAAATTAAGCAACAAAAATTTGAACGATCAATAAGAGGGTTTGATGTTGGTGAGGTAAATGCATTTTTAGGTGTTATGGCTACTGAATGGGAGCATTTAGTAGGCAAAAACAGGGAAATGGAAAATCAGATCCAACGGTTACAAGAAAAGTTACAACATTATGAGCGAGTTGAGTCTGCTTTGCATGAAACCTTACAAACTGCTAAAGACACCGCAACTCAACGAATCGATAATTCCAAAAAAGAAGGTCGTAGGCTTCTAGAAAAAGCCGAAATGGAAGCTGAGCGAGTATTGAGAGATGCAAGACAAGAAAGACAACAAATACGCCAAAGTGTTATTCGTTTAATTGATAGACGGGATGAAATTATTCGTGGAATTAAGTCGTACTTAGATATGGCTAACGAGTCATTAAGTACTTTTTCTAGAGATGATAGCAATTTATATTCTTTACCACGTGATGAATATGATGCACAACAAACTGAAAATATTCAAAAAAGAAGTGCTGAAAAAGAGTCTATAAAATCTAAACTTGGACAAGATGATAATGCATCAGTTCCTGGTTTAAATGATGTAGATTCCATTATAGATCAGCTAGATTAATTTATTAAAGAACGTTACTAATTTATTTTAAAAATATGAGAACATTTGATACCGTAGAACAATTTCGTGCTAAGCGCGATGAAGCCGTAGCCTACATACAATCTAAAACAGCCATGCGTCCTGAATATTTAGTTATTCTGGGAACTGGACTTGGCGATTTGGTTAAGAAAATTAAAGTTACCGACTCAATTTCCTATAAAGATATTCCTCACTTTCCAGTTTCAACGGTTGAAAGTCATGCAGGAAGATTACTATTTGGTGAATTAGGAGGAAAACAAGTTGTTGCCATGCAAGGCCGTTTTCACTTCTATGAAGGATATAGCATGCAGCAAATCGTTTTCCCTGTTCGTGTTTTACAAGCAAATGGAGCTAAAACACTTATTGTATCGAATGCGGCAGGTGGAATGAACCCATTATTTAAAAAAGGTGATGTAATGTGTATTAGCGATCACATTAACCTAATTGGCGACAATCCGCTTATGGGTCCAAATGATGATTTACTTGGTCCAAGATTTCCAGACATGAGTCAGCCCTATTCGTATGAGCTAATAGATAGAGCAGAAAAAGTGGCGCTAGAAAATGGAATTAGAATGCAACATGGTGTTTATGTTGCTGTATCAGGCCCAAATTTAGAGACGAAAGCTGAATATAGATTCCTAAGAAATCTTGGAGCAGATGTTGTAGGGATGAGTACCGTTCCTGAGACAATTGCTGCAGTTCACATGGGAATGAATGTCTTAGGCTTTAGTGTAATTACGGATGAATGCTTCCCCGATGCACTAGAACCTGTTCAAATGGCTGATATTTTAGCGGCTGCAGATATCGCTCAGCCCAAAATGACAAAAATTATTGTCGGAGTTCTTGAATCTCTCTGAAATAAAGATGAAATTACTTGACAGGCTGAATCTACATTATTACGATTCAGCCTTTTTCTATCAGAGAAATAAAAAACGAAATAAGATTTAATCGCAAATGGACTCTTTTCCTGATTCAATATGGGATGAACATCGTTGGGAAGAACACCTGAAAAGTTTAGAACTTGGAAGTGTGAAAAGGAAGAGCTTTGTCAATAACTCATGGGGCGATAATGAACCGGTTTGGATGCGTTTTTTAAAAGAGTATGACGATGTGGAAGAAGCTCTTGAAAGTTTTTTAGATGATGAGTTAACTTATGAAGAGGCTTATTTCCCTGAAGATCCAGATGAAGACGAAGAAGATGACGATATTGATGACGATATATTTTTGACTTCAGCTAACCCATTTTTAGGTATAGAAAATGAGACTGAACCAGAACCAGACTTTCTATTTCCTAATGAAGAAAACGTATTTCCATACATTTTTGATCCGGCAGAAGAATTTACGTTTGATGATTACGAAACACTAGATGGGTTAGAAGATGATCTTGGCGAAATAGATGACAATGATTTAGAGGAAGGAGATGAGTGGAAGGCGGTACTACCTGAGTTTCAACAAGATCCTTATGCAGAATTAGAAGACCCTTTTTATTGTTATTTACATTACGATGAAATACATGAAATTAGCTTGTATTTTTTACATCGGACCCGAATCTTTCCAGAGAGTCAAACCTCATTATCTTATTTAAGTTTTATGCATGAATTGTTGCAAGGAACAACAAAGTATGCTGCTGGGCTTGCATTTGATCATGAAGACCCAATCGTTTTAGGTGCTGTTATCACTTATTTTAAAAAGGCATTATTACATGTAAACCTTTCAATTGATTTAATGAGAGTGTTAAAAGTTGAAGGTCTGATGAACGAAAGGGAGTATCTCCCATTAAATACAAGAATTTTTGAGCTAAGAAATAATTTAGGGATAATGATACAAGAGATGCGTGAACATCTGAATAAATTCACAAATAAATAGTAAAATGTTCTTTATTGAATCAGAATACTGTTTAAAACTGATTCACTATTCCTATATTAAACATAAGGTATGTAAATTCTGAACAGATGATTTCCAAGTATGGCTAAACAAATTGTAAGTAAAATAGCTCCATTGTGGGGTAATATTTTTAGCGCACTGAACTTCTCAAAACAAGAATCTGAAGCTGACATTTTAAAGAAAATCCCCATTTTTCAAGATTTAAGGAAAAGGGAGTTGAGTGTTGTATCAAGAATACTTTATGAGAGAAAGTATGAAGCTGGTGAATATATGTTTGAAACAGGTCAGCCTGGAGCGGCGATGTTTGTTATCAAAGAAGGGTCAGTTCAAATTACTCGTTCAAGTAAATCTGGAGAAGAGTTAATATTAGCTACAATTGGAAGTGGAGACTTTGTTGGAGAACTAGCACTTTTAGATTCTTCTGAAAGATCAGCGTCTGCTTATGTTATAAAAAATACAGTTGCTGTCGCAATTTTTAGATCTGACTTAGAAAAACTCTTTGAGAGCAATCCTGATTTAGGAAATAAAGTTATGAGGCGATTGGCTACGGTTATCGGTTTACGCTTGAAAGCAACAAATGAATTACTTATAAAACTTGAAGATGAGTATGGCAATCAACAAAACGAATCCTGAGCGACTTAAGCGATCTAGAATTTTTTACGGAGCGCTTACTTTTTTTATTGTTTCAATAATTACAATTTTATTTTGGACTCTTAATGCCTTACTTCTTCCAATTATAATTGGTTTAATATCTGCCTATATAGCTATGCCTGGTTTAAAATGGCTAATGAAAAATAGAATACCGAAGTGGCTAGGTATAATAATGCTATTTGGCGGGTTTATTTTTGTGGTATTTATTTTAGGCCGACAAGTTATATCTATGTTGCCAGATGAGAAGGAGCAATTGGAACTCAGAGTAAATATTCAGTATAAACTGTATTTGAATTTTCAAGACTTTACGAATGAAGAGTCTTCCTCTCCAAGCAAAGATATGTTGTTATCTGTTTTTGGTGCAGAATTGACTCCTATTCTAAACTCAATTGTAAGCTTTATATCCTTAAATGAAGATGAAGGGAAGAAATTATACCAAATGAGTCAGTTTACCGAAGAAAATCAGTATCCAATAAAACCATCAACTGTAAAGCGTTTTGAGGAATTGAAGAAATTAGGTTATTTATCAAAGGATGTTGTTGATGAAAAAGAAGGGGCTGATAAAAAGTCATTCAATCCATTTGCTGCTGCACCAGGTAGTAGTAGAATAGCAGCATTGCTTTCTGCAATTTCTAACTGGATTTTAACTCCCTTTGTGTTCATCTTTATACTTTTCGATGATGGAGAGATTAAGCACTCATTATTGAATCTTATCCCAAATAGATATTTTGAAATGTCGCTTACTACAATGGATAATGCCGATAATGCAATTGGATCTTATCTACGTGGAACATTGACAGAGTCAACCCTTGTGGGTATTTGTTTCATTGTCGGCTTAATGTTAGTAGGGTTTGAACTTCAGGCAGCTGTTTTAATTGGAATGGTAGCCGGAGTGGCAAATGCAATCCCGTTTTTAGGCCCCGTAATTGGGTTAATTGTTGGGATTAGTTATGCCTTGATTGTTGAAAATATTGATCCCCTATTGCCATTTTTAAGTAGTGAGAGCGCTATTTTAGGTGTTGTATTAGTCGTAATTACCGTTCAATTATTAGACAATGCGTATTTCGGTCCGGTAATCTTAGGAAAAGCGGTAAACTTGCATCCTCTTGTTGTAATAATCGGTGTTTCTGGTGGTTCTATACTTTTTGGATTTACAGGAATGTTGTTTGCTATTCCAAGTATTGTAATGATAAATGTAATTATTTCTACCGTATATAAGCAGTTGAAGGCGTACTATATTATTTACTGACTTCGAATTTGTTTGAATTTACTAAACAAAAAAGCCTTTATGATTTTTTCGTAAAGGCTTTTTTTTATTTATGTATACAAAGAGCTATTACACATAGTAGACTGTGTAATATCACAGAAAATCCTTGAAATGCAACATGTTAGAAAGTAAGTCGTCTTAGCACAAACCTAACACACACGATAAAGAGTAAATGACTATTCATCAACTGTACGCTACTTAAGCTTTTTCAGACAGTATTGAGATTCCGCAACGAGTTTAGTTTTTTGGGGATAATTATTAAAATTATTGAAAACTAAATTACGTTGCGGATCTCATTTTTTTAAGGGATTATTTCACCTATTACGTCGCCGAACCCTATTTTATAACCAGCATGTTCGCACCAGGCGCTCATTCGAATTGAATCTCCATCATGTAAAAATGAACGGGAAGTTCCATCGGAAAGCTGAATTGGTTTTTCGCCTCTCCAACACAACTCAATCATACTTCCATAAGAATCTGGTGTAGGTCCGCTGATTGTTCCAGATCCTAATAAATCGCCAGTGCTTAATTTGCAACCTGTAATAGTATGGTGTGCAACTTGCTGGATTTGAGTCCAATACAAGTATTTAAAGTTGGTTAGTGAAATTTTTTGCCATTCTTCCATTTGATTAGATTTAATATCTGCTTGAATGTGAATGTCGTAAGCAGCGTCTTGTTTTCCTGTTAAATAATCTAAAGGCTTTGGATTTTGCTCAGGAGCGTTTACTCGGAATGGCTCTAATGCAAATCGAGTTACAACCCAAGGCGAAAAGGAGGTCGCGAAATTTTTTGCTAAAAAAGGTCCAAGAGGAATGTATTCCCATTTTTGAATGTCTC
>Ga0102812_10000533_pt1 | contig 27240 bp, 26 predicted proteins | sample ColrivemetaGS713_FD_79334 | JGI IMG/M metagenome (GOLD analysis project Ga0102812, IMG submission 79334) | Estuarine microbial communities from the Columbia River estuary - Flood tide ETM metaG S.713 | ecosystem: Environmental > Aquatic > Marine > Intertidal zone > Estuary | place: USA...
GCGTTGTTGACAGGCGAAGTCGAGGAAATCTTAACGGCGTCGCCCAGCGGCAAAGGGCAGACGATTGCCCGATGTCCAAAGTGCAAAGTTGCAGTTTGGAGCAACTACTACATGGGGGGCCTCAAGGAGAGAATCCGCTTCATCCGCGTCGGAACCCTCGACACTCCGGATCTCTTGCCGCCAGACGTGCATATTTTTACCACGACCAAACAGCCTTGGGTCGTCTTGCCCGCGAACGCCCGCGCCTTCAGCACGTTTTACAAATATGAAACCACATGGTCGGACGACAGTTTGACGCGCAGATCAGCACTCATGGAAGCCGCCGGGATCGAGATGCCAAAATAATCGATTGATGCGCGATTACTCGGACAGTCTTGCATGACCAAAACGTCGTGGCAGCGCGTGTTCGAGGGCCGAACATCTGTGATCAAACGATAGGTTTCAGGCGACGGCTGCGCGCGCAATTTCGTCTTGCGTTAGCCCATATTTGGCGGCGAATTGTGTGCGCGCGGCAATAAGGCGTGGATCGTCCGGGTGCAGACCCAGCGTGCGAATAAACTCGATCCGCTGCTGCGCCTTGAGCGCCTCGCGGTCAATCGCCGTATGCATCACGCGGTCAATCACCTCACCACCGGGCGAAACGTGGAACCATTTCGAAAAATCCCGAAAGTGGTGCTGATTGTGCAGCGTGGTGACATGACGCTCGACTTTGGTTTTCGGGACGTTCAGATGCGCCGTCATGTGAAACCATTCATATCCCAAGAACATCAGGACCCCGCCGACCAGAACAATGGCGACGGCGATATGAAAGGGGGCGGGCAGGCCCAGAAGTGCTGCGACCGCCCAGACAAAGCTGAAGTTGAAGCCGAGCACTGGCAACGCCACCCATGGCGGCACAAAGAAAAAACCATGGTTGGTGGGGAAGTCGTGATGGCCATAATGGGCGAGGTAAAGCAGATTGAACGCCCATTGACGCTTTGGCGGGGGCAGGTGGAAAACATACCGGTGAAGGTTGTATTCATTCAACATCTGGGCCGCGACACCCAGCGGGATCAAAAGCCAGGCCCACCACGGGGCTTGCGCAATTAAGATAGCGATGCCGGCAACAGCGGCAAATGCCATAGCCACCACGCTGATGTGAGAAAACATGAGTTTAAGCCGCGTCATCCTCACCCCCCGGGTTACCTCGGCAGAGGTTAATAGCACCGCTTAGGGGAAATCAAACCTGACGTCGCGATGCAGAGCCGTTATCCGGTTTTCGCGAAGGCGCGGGATAGGCCCGGTGCTGCGGTGCATTAAGACCCCGATAATTCCACGCGTTGGGGTGAAAATGTGGAATCCGTTCCTGTGGCAGGGGATCAAACTGCCGCGACATCTGGTCATAAACCTTGATCGAAAGCCAATGCGGCGACAGGATGCGAGCAGGGGTGTTTTATCGGAGAACGCCGAAAAGGGGTATTGATCATGTCTCATCGCCACGTTGCCGCCATCGTCCTTGGCGTGTCCGCAGCCGTCGCCGCAGCCTCGGCCTCGGCGCAATCCATCAACGGGCGTTACGATGGATATGCCTGCCAAAATAACTATCGCAGCCAGTTGGCAATGGACATCGCGTGGCCCACGCTCACGTTCTTTGAAAGCGATTGCACCATTACCGGCAACGTGGCTGGCGCGGCCAATACCTATACAACCCATTGTTTTGGCGAAGGAAATGAATGGAACGGGCAGATTACGCTCACGCCATTGGCCAATGGCAATGTGATCGTTAACCAAAATGGCGCGAGCACGACTTACAACCGCTGCTGACCCGGCTTAGATCGGCGTTCAATTGTAACTGAACACACTGGACAGACGGGGCGGCAACTGCCATTTTGTCACCTGACACCCGTGATGGAGTTAGGCGTGACCCAATCAGCCCCCGATCAAGCCGCTCAACAGGCGCGCTCTGAGTTCATCGAGAAAATCGGTGTGATTGTTCAGACCGAGGGGCTTCCGCGTATCGCTGGGCGGGTCTTGGCGATGGTGCTTTATGATGGCGAACGGGTCTCATTCACCGAATTGGCGCAGGCGCTGCAAGTGAGCCGGGGGAGTGTTAGCTCCAGTGTTCGGTTGCTGGAAACGCAGCAGTTGATCAAGCGTGTTGCCAAGCCGGGTGATCGGCAGGACTATTTTCAGATTGTTGAAAACGCCTTTCCAAACCTGATCGAAGCTGCGGTCGTGCGGGCGCAACGCGCCGCTGCGGATATCGAAGACTCACTGCGCGATATCCCCGAATCCGAGGTTGGCCCGCGCCAGCGTGTCGATGAATTTGCGAATTATTACCGGGCTATGTGTGACGGCATGACACAAACGGCGGCGGCCCTGCGTAAGTGTAAGTGACGCCGCCGTTTGGTGCTTAGGTCTCGCGTGCGGTGGCATCCATCGGTGTGGCATTGACCGTCGCGGCATGGCCGTCGGGCCCGGATGGAAAGAACCGTTTTGCCCATCGGCCAAACCCGTCGATATAGGTCAGTGCTACGGGCACCACCACCAGCGTCAGCAGCGTGCTTGAGATCAACCCGCCGATCACGGCATGGGCCATCGGGGCGTTCTGCCCAGAGCCTTCGTGGATACTCAGCGCCAAGGGCAACATGCCAAAGATCATCGCCAGCGTGGTCATGATAATCGGGCGGAATCGTGTGCTGCCGGCGTCCAGCAAGGCGTCATACAGGTTCATGCCCGCCCGCGTGTGTTGGTTGGCGTTATCCACCAGCAAGATCGCGTTTTTGACCACCAGACCCATCAACATGATGAACCCGATCATCGAGAACATATTCAACGTGGTGCCGCCAATCAGCAAGCCCAGCAGGACGCCGATTAGTGCCAAAGGCAGCGCCACCATGATCGCCAGCGGTTGCAGGAACGATCCGAATTGCGACGCCAGAACGAGGTAGATGAACACCACCGCCAGAAGCAGCGCGGACCCAGCCGCCGAGGCCGTTTCCGCCAGTTGCTCGGCATCACCGCCCAATTGCACGCGATAGCCGACGGGCAAGTTTAGCGCGCTGATCGCGGCCTCGATTTGCGGGGTCACATCGCTCAGCGTGCCGCCTTCAAGGTTTGCCGTGACCGTGACCTGACGCGACAGATCCATGCGCTCAATCTGCGACGGGCCAAACGAGGGCACGATTTCGGCAACCTGATCCAGCCGGACCATGGCGCGGCTGCCCGTGGCCCCGCTTTGCGCGATTGGCAGTGATCTGAGAACGTCCAGATCGTTGCGCATTTCAGCGGGCAACCGCACGTGGACGCTAAAATTGCGCCCATCCGGCGAGGTCCAGTCCGAGACCTCTTCACCGCCCAGCATTGGCCGCAAAGTCGCGCCGACTTGTTGCAGACTGACCCCAAGGTCGCTGGCTGCATCACGGTTGACGCGCACCCCCAAAACGGGCTGCGCCGCGTTCAGGCTGGATTCAATATCAACCAACCCGGTGACGCCTTGTAGCTGACGCACCAGACGGTCGGCCAAGGGGCCAAGCACATCGAGATTGTCGCCAAACAGGTTGATCTGCACAGGCGCTTCCAACCCGCCTAGGCCACCTGCCGCGCCGATCACGACATCAATGCCGGGAATGGTTTGCAGGGCGGCGCGCACTGGGGCTGTCATCTCATGTGGGGCGCGGTCGCGTTGCGATGGCGGCAGCATCGCGACGACAATCGAGGCCGCGTTCAACCCGCTCGCATCGGTGCCCGCGTTCACGGTTGCATAGGTGCTGACGATCTCTGGAAAGCCCCGCAACACGCGGTCAATCTGGCGAACCTTGCCAGCGGTGTAATCCAGCGACGAGCCGACGGGCGTTTCGACATTGATCTGGAACTGGCTGTTGTCCTCAGGCGGGACGAATTCGACGCCGACCAGAGGCACCAACGCGAAGCTGCCGACAAAGGCGATCAAAGCAATGCTGAGCGTGGTGACCCGGTGGCGCAGGCACCAGCGCAAGACACCGCGATACCCAGCTGCCAGCCAGTCGAAAAAGCGCTCGAATTGCGCCACCAAGCGGCCCAGCGGCCCGCGTTTGGCATCCGGTTCGGCGGCGGGGTCATACCAGACCGAGGACATCATCGGGTCAAGCGTGAAGGCCACAAACAAAGAGATCAGCACAGCCACGGAAACCGTGACGCCAAACTGTAGGAAAAAGCGCCCGATGATCCCTTCCATGAAGGCCACGGGCAGGAACACCGCGACAATCGACAGCGTCGTTGCCAGCACCGCAAGGCCGATCTCGTTCGTGCCCTCAAGCGCAGCTTGGCGGTGCGATTTCCCCATATGCAGGTGCCGCATGATGTTCTCGCGCACCACGATGGCATCGTCGATCAGCAGGCCAATCGCCAAAGACAGCGCCAGTAGGGTCATGATGTTCAGCGTGAAGTCCAAGACATAGATCACCGTCATCGTGCCAATCACCGAGATCGGCAGGGTCAGACCCGTGATCACTGTTGAGCGCCATGAATTGAGGAACAAAAAGACGATCAGAACCGCCAGTGCAGCCCCCTCGACCATCATATTCTGCACGCCGTGATACGATTGTTCCACCGGCTCCGCATTGTCGCGCACGATCTCGATGATCACGCCCTCGGGCATATCCTCGGCCACAAGTTCTGCGACCGCATGACGGATGGCTTCGGCGACGGCGACCGTGTTTGCGCCTTGGGTTTTGACCACATCCACCGCGAGGGCCGGTTCACCATCAAGCAGCGCAAGGCTGGTGCGTTCGGCCTCTCCATCGACCAATGCTGCCACATCACCCAGCCGCACGGGCTGCCCGCCTTGCCGCGAGACAATGATGTCCAGAAAATCCTCGGCGTGCTCGATCCGGCCTTCGATTTGAAGGGTCTGAACCTCAAGCCCTTGCTCGATATCTCCGGCTGGCAGGTTCTGGTTCTCGCCACGAATGGCCGAGGTCACATCGCCCACGCCGACGCCAAAGGCTGTCAGGCGGTCGGGATCAACCTCGACATTGAGTTGCCGAGGAACGCCGCCGACGACGGTGGCACGACCGACACCCGCGATGATGGACAGGCGCGGCTCGATGACGTCCTCGGTCAGCGCGGTCAGATCCCTGAGCGACAGGGTGTCTGAGCTCACGGCAAGCGACATAACCGGCATTTCCGCCGGGTCGAATTTGAACAGCATCGGGTCAGCGGCTGTATCGGGCAGCACGGCTTGCACGGTGGCGATCCGGTCGCGAACGTCTTGCGCCGCTTGCGAACTGTTGATCCCCAGATCGAACATCAGAACGATCATCGCCTCGCCAGACCGGGCGGTGCTTTGAATGCTGTCGATGCCGCTGATCGTGTTCACGGCATCCTCGATGGGTTCGATGATGTCGCTCTCAACGGCTTCGGGCGATGCGCCGGGGTAGGTGACGATAACGGCGACCACCGGGAAATCAACATCGGGGAGTTGCTCGATTGGCAGGCGCTGGAACGAGTAAACGCCGACGACCATCAAGGCCACCATGATCATGGTGGCAAACACGGGTTGATTGACGCTGATACGGGTTAAAAACATGGGCTCAATTCCCGACGAGTTCGACGGCATCACCCGCCTGCAGCGATGGCAGCGGGGCAACAACGACGGTATCGCCCACGGCCAAGCCGTTGCTGATCCGTGTTAAACCGCCGGACCACGTGCCGCCCAAATCGACGCCAGCGCGCTGCAACATGCCGTCTGCGATCCGCAGGACATAGGCCCCCGCAGCGTCTTCGCGCAACGCGGCGCTGGGCACGGCGATGGCATCGGTTGCTTCCTCGACGACGACCTGCGCGGTGGCGAACATCCCGCCCAGCAGATTGCCGTCGTGGTTGTCGATGGTGATATAAACCGGGATCGTGCGCGTGCCTTCCTCGGCCACCGGGTTGATCCGCGAAACCTGACCTTCGAACACCCGTTGATCGACGCCGTCCACCGTCACCGCAACTGTTTGCCCTTGCCGCAGCAATGCGCCATCGGCCACGGCGGCATTGGCGCGCAACTCAACAGTGGTGAGATCAACGAGGCTGACCAAAGGCGTGCCCGCCCCCACGTATTGCCCCGGCTCGACAGCGCGCGAGGCGACGATCCCAGCGAACGGCGCGCGCACGGTTGCGTGCCGCAAGCGCAGTTCTGCCGTGGCGACCTGATCTCGCAGCGCATCAAGGTTGGCGCGGGTTTGCGTCACCGCGTTTTGCGCCTCGTCAAGGCTGGCCGAGGTGGTCACGCCGCGTTCCACAAGGGCGCGCACCCGCTCAAGCTGAACCTCGGCAAGATCCAATTGTGCCCGTGTTGCGCTTTCGGTGCTGCGCGCTTGGTTCAAATCCAGCGTCAACGTCTCGACGTCCAGTTGGACCAAAATAGCCCCTTCCGCGACGCTGTCACCGGGGCGCACGGCGACGTCGCGCACCTCACCGCCGGTTTGTGAGGACAGTTGCGTGTTGCGCCACGGGGCCAAGGTTCCGGTCGCACGCACGCGGCGTTCCAGATTGCGCGGCGCAAGGATGGCCCGCTCATCGGCGTTGATTTGCATCACCAAGGCGGCGGTCGGTTCGACAACGGCGACCTCGGTCGGCGGGGCGGCGGTTTGCGTGGTGTAATAGCCGTAGCCCAGCCCGGCGCCGATCAATACCAAAGCGCCAATCGCCCACGGCCACAGGCGCCGTTTCGCTTTCTGTCCGGCCCGCCGCCGCAAGTCGCGACCCAATTCCCGGTCCGATTTCGCCCAATCAGGCTTCGCCTCGGACGGGTCACGGTTTTGGGCGTTTGAAGGGGGCGTTGGTTGTGTCTGAGGGCTCATGCGAGTCGCTCCAAAAATGATGGATGCAACATACGCATATTAAGTGTTCAGTCAAGACTGAACAAACTGCTAGGCTTTTGGGCCTGCTGGCAATTCGGCAAAAAGCCGATAGGGTTGGTTGGCGAAAAACGGGGGCTGAATTTGCCAAACACGCTGAAACAGACTGTCACCGAATTTGGACACAGCCCCGATGGCGCGCGGGTTGATCGGGTGTCGATTTCCAACGGTGGCGTCACCGCGCGGATCATAACTTGGGGTGCCAGCCTGCAAGATTTTCGCCACGACGCCGTGCCGCATCCTCTGGTGTTGGGCAGCCCAAGCCTTGCGCCGTATCTGACGCGAATGCTCTATTTTGGCGCAATTGCGGGGCGGGTGGCGAACCGCATTGCCGGTGGCAGCGCGATGCTGGAGGGGCGCAGGTTGACGCTTGAACGCAATGACAAGGGCCGCAGCACGTTGCATGGCGGATCAAGGGGCAGCACCAGCGTGAATTGGACGCTGGAGGATTTTGCGCCCACGTCTTGCCAGATGTCGGTTGTCTTGCCGGACGGGCAGGGTGGGTTCCCGGGGGCTGTGACCATCACGGTGGTCTATGCGCTTAATGATCAGGGCGCGCTCTCGGTTGATCTTACGGCGCGCACGGATGCGCCGACGTTTTGCAACCTTGCGCATCATAGCTATTGGAACCTCGATGGCAGCGCCGATATTTCCCGGCATAAGCTCTGGGTGAATGCCGACCGCTATTTGCCCCTTGATGGCGATCAGATCCCCTTGGATGCGCCTCTGGCAGTTGCCGGAACACCCTTTGATTTTCGCCAGCCCCGAACGCCCGACACAAGGCTTGATCATAACTTTTGCCTGAATGACGCGCTGGGCCTGCGACCGGCGTGCACGTTTGAGGGTGGCGGGCTTCGGTTGACGGTCGAGACGACAGAGCCGGGGCTTCAGGTCTATGACGGGTTTGGGATCGACACGCAGGGGGATTTGGGCTTGCAGGGTGCGCCGTATGGGTCGCGCGCTGGCCTCGCGTTAGAGCCGCAGCGCTGGCCCGATGCCCCCAATCACCCGGATTTTCCGTCAATCCTGCTGAGGCCGGATCAGACCTACCGCCAAACCTCGGTGTTTCGCGTCGAGAACTGCGGCTAAGCGGGTTTGGCGACCAGTAGATCGGTTGGCGGGGCGCGCATCAGGTCGCGCGCGTAATTGCCCAAGGCTTTGGGGTCGCGACCAGAATGCGCCCCGATGCAGACCAGATCCGCGGCCAATTCTTCGCGCCGAAAGGCCAGAACCTGATGCACACCACCCGGAACGATTTCTGGCGGTTCGGACAAAGCGGGCAGGCCGGGATGCGCCAGAAACGCCTCGCGCAGGGATTTCGCCTTTTCGCGGGCAGCATCGGACTCGCGGCCCCCTTGCTTGAGCGCCGCGCCAATCGGAAGCCGAAGCGCGTGAACGGCGTGGAACCGGGCATCCGGCGCGATCTGTGCGGCTGTGGCCAAAGCGAACGCCGACGCGGCCGAGAAATCACTGAGCGCCAAGACCTGCGCATAATCATGGTCCGGGGGTTGATGCGCGATCAGAACCGGGCAGGGGGCGTCCAGAACGATCCGCTCCATGGTTGTCAGCCGCAGCAAATCCAGAACGCGCCGTTCGCGGTGCAGGCCCAGCACAATCAGCAGCGCATTCTCGGTGGTGGCAAGTTTGGCCAATTCCGTTGAGGGGTCACCGACCAGCAGGCGAACCTCGGCACCATGCGCTTCGGCCAGCGCGGTCATTGCCGTTTCTGGGGTCTCTTTAGATCGTCCAAGACCCAACCCGGCCAACGGCCCCGGGGCGTCATCGTGCCCGACATGCGCCAGAATAAGCCGTGCGCCAAGGGTCTGCGCCAATCGGGCAGCGCGCCCCGCCACATGGGCCGAGCGTTTCGAGAGATCAGTGGCGGCAATAACAGAGCGCTGTGACATAACGACCTACCGGATCAAGACCCTCAATCGTTATCAGCGCCGGGGCGATCACGCAAATGCGATACGTATTCAGGCCGAAGATCGGCCCCGGTGTGCAAATGTTGGCTCAAACCCGGGAAAGTCTGGCGCAGCGGGGCTGCCATGTCTTCGGGAAGTCGGGTGACGACGGCGGGGCAGACCATCAGGCTCTCGCAGGGGACGCCCTCGGCATAGATCACCTCATGGGCGTCGAACACGAGCGAGAAATACTCCACAAAACCGCCTTCGCGGCGCACGATCGACGTTCCATCAACCAAATGGCGCGCCTGCACCAGCAGTTCTGCGGCTCCGGCCATTTTCTTGGCTTCGGGGCGATACAGGAACAGCCGGTGATGCGGGCTGACGGTCAAAGGGCCGGGGTTGCCCATGACGCCGGGCAAAATCGTGATCGGCGCAAAGCCCCCCTCGGCGCGCAACCGCACCTCACCTTTCCAGCGCAAGGGCTGCACGGCATGGTCGCGGGTAATCACCCAGTCGCCGGGTTTCAGGCTCTCGACGGCGACTTGCCGACCATCCGCAAGGGCGATTTGCGTGCCTCTTGCAAAAGCCCCGGCGACGATATCGGCCAGCCGGATTGGCCCCGGTTCGGTGTCGATGGCGATCAAAGAATAGGTGTGCTTGGACAGCAAGGGCGACAGTGGCAGCGCCACGCGCCCGGAGGTGCCAAGGTCGAGCACCAGCACTTCGACCAGATCGCCATCGGGGGCCATCAGCGACAACCGCCCCAGCAAGCCAACCTCGCCGCCCGCTTTGCCCAAATCCGATCCTTCGCCAATTTTGCCTGCGATACCCGCGCCGCTTTGCGGGGCTGACAGGTCTAACATAAGCGTCGAGGGGGTGGCCGTGTCCCTCAGCCGATAGTAATCGCCGCATTCGCTGTCGATAGGCGCAGGCAAGGCGTCACCTGCATTCGCGCCCGACAGCACAGAGAAATCAGCCGCCGCAAACACCAAGACGGCATGGGCGTTCGGCTGGCGTTGTTGCGAGGGGTGGCGGGTGGCAGGCATAATGCTCAAATTATCGCAGCCCAAAATTGGGGGTGCGGCTGCATCTTACGGCTGCGGGTTGGACCCCGTCAATTGCGAGGCCACCAGCCTGCGTTGCCGAGGCCGGGGTTGAGTGCTACCTCATGGGGAAAGCAAGGGAGAAACCACATGGATCTTGGGATCAAAGGCAAGCGCGCGCTGGTCTGCGCATCGAGCAAAGGGCTGGGCAAAGGCTGCGCCGAGGCACTGGCTGAGGCTGGCGTCGATTTGGTGATGAACGCCCGTGGCGCCGAAGCGCTCGAGGCGGCAGCCGCCGATATTCGCGCGCGGTTCGGTGTTACCGTAACCGCCGTTGCGGCAGATATCACCACCGAAGAAGGCCGCGCCAAAGTGCTGGATGCGGCGGGTCAGATCGACATTCTGGTGACCAACGCGGGCGGCCCCCCTCCGGGGATGTGGAATGATTGGTCGCGCGATGATTTCATCAAAGCGCTCGACGCCAACATGCTGACGCCGATTGCGCTGATGCAGGCGCTGTTGCCCGGTATGATGGAGCGCGGCTGGGGCCGTGTTGTCAACATTACCAGCCAAGCGGTGAAATCACCGAACCCGGTTCTGGGCCTGTCGAACTCGGCGCGCACCGGATTGACCGGGTTCGTCGCAGGCACCTCGCGTCAGGTCGCAGGCACGGGCGTGACGATCAACAACCTATTGCCGGGCATCCACGCCACTGACCGCGCCGTGTCGTTGGACGGCGGCGTCGCCAAAAAGCAAAACATCTCGATGGACGAGGCCCGCGCGCAACGCTTCGCCACGATCCCGGTCGGGCGCTATGGCACAGCCGAAGAATTCGGCGCGACCTGTGCGTTCATGTGCAGCCAGCATGCAGGCTTCATGGTTGGGCAAAACGTGTTGCTGGATGGCGGCGGGATCAACTCGACAATGTAAGAAGCAGCGCAGGGCGCGGTGCCGCCCTGTCTCGCATGACGTTCGGACAAGGAAGGGGCGCGGCGATGAATATCGTCTTTGATGTCGGCAATGTGCTGATCCGCTGGCGGCCAGAACGCGCCGTCGCCCCGGAATTCCCAGACCCGGCCAAAGGGCTGGCCTATCTGCATGAAGTCGGGTTCTTCGATTGGAACCTAACCCAAGATGGTGGCCGACCCTTCAATGATGGCTGGGCCGCGCTTGACGCCGCGCATCCCGGGCGCGTGCAGCCCCTAGCCACCTATCCTCAGCGGTTTGCCGAAACGATTCGCGAGCCGATCGACGGCACATGGGCTTTGCTCGATCGCCTGAAGGCGCAGGGCCACCGGCTGTTCGCGATCACCAATTTCGCCGTTGAAACATGGCCCACGGCCTTGGAAATCCACCCCCGTCTTGGTCAGGTGTTCGAAGATGTCGTCGTCTCTGGCCACGAGAAACTGCTCAAACCCAGCCCTGAGATTTATCGGCTTTTGTTGTCACGCAATGCGCTTTTGGCGGGTGACTGCCTGTTCATCGACGACAGTTTGCCCAATGTCGAAGGGGCCCGCGCTGTCGGCATGGCGGCCCATCATTTCACCAGCCCTGAGACCTTAGCGCAGGACCTGACCGCGCGGCAGTTGATCTGAGGCGGATTGCGCGGCTCGGGCATTGCTCGTCCGCGTGCTGCATGGTCTAGTGCCAAAAAACGCGAAGGTCAGCACATGCCCGATTTTACCGCCGCCGATGGCGCCAGCATTCACTATACTGACGAGGGCAACGGCATTCCGTTGCTGTGCCTTGCCGGGCTGACCCGAAATGGCAATGACTTCAATTACATGGTGCCGCATCTGCCGCCGCTGCGTTTGATCCGCATGGATTATCGCGGGCGCGGCAAGTCGGATTGGACCGGGGCCGAGAGCTATAACATCCCGCAAGAAGGCGCGGATGCGCTGGCGCTACTTGATCATCTGGGGCTGGAAAGCGCTGCGATCCTTGGCACGTCGCGGGGCGGCTTGATCGGCATGTATCTCAGTGCTGTTGCCCCAGACCGGGTGCGCGGTTTGATCCTGAACGATGTGGGTCCGGTGATTGATGCGCTGGGCTTGGACCGGATCAAAGACTATATCGGACGCCGCCCGCAGGCCCGTACCCATGCCGCCGCAGCGGTGGCGCTGGAACACGCGATGGACGGGTTCGACGTGGCGCCGAGCCGCTGGATGCAAGAAGCTAAGACCCATTTCGTGCAAACCGATCAGGGGCTGGACCTCAACTATGACCCGGCTCTGCGCAACGCGTTCCTTGAGGCGATGGCGGCACCCCAGGTCGATCTGTGGCCGATGTTCGAGGCCTGCACCAGCAAACCGTTGGCGCTGATCCGGGGGGCGAATTCCGATCTGTTGACGCAAGCCACGGCGGATGAAATGGCCGAGCGTGCGCCCAATATGATCTATGTTGAGGTGCCGGACCGCGCGCATATTCCGTTCCTTGATGAGCCTGAGGCGGTGAAGGCCATCAACGAGTTTTTGGGCCTGTTGATATGACTTCAATCGCAATGATCGAGGCCGCCGCCGCGCGCTTGGTGGGTCATGCCCGCCGCACGCCCCTGCTGTCGTCACCGTTTCTCGATGATCTGGCGGGACGGCGGGTTTTCGTGAAGGCTGAGTGTTTGCAACACACCGGCTCCTTCAAATTTCGCGGCGCATGGAATGCAATTTCGGCGCTGAAACCCACCGGCGTTGTGGCGTTTTCGTCGGGCAATCACGCGCAAGGCGTAGCGCTGTCGGCGCGGTTGCAGGGCTTGCCTGCGGTGATCATCATGCCCTCGGACGCGCCGACCATCAAAATTGAGAATACGCGTGGTTTGGGGGCCGAGGTGGTGCTTTATGACCGCGCAACCGAGGATCGCGATGAGATTGGCAACCGCTTGGCATCCGAGCGCGGGCTGACCTTGATCAAGCCCTTCGACATGGCCGAGGTGATCGCCGGGCAGGGCACCACTGGGTTGGAGATTGCCGAACAAGCCGCCGAAGAGGGCGTGACCGCTGGGCAGGTTTACGTGCCATGCGGTGGCGGTGGGCTGACCTCTGGGATCGCCTTGGCGCTGGAAGCACGCGGCCCGGGTTTCACCGTGCATCCCTGCGAGCCCGAGGGGTTTGACGATGTCGCACGGTCGCAAGCTGCCGGGGAAATCAAACGCAACAGCCGCCTGTCGGGGTCGATCTGTGACGCGATTATCACGCCTCAGCCGGGGGATCTGACGTGGCCCGTTATTTCACGGCTTTGCGGTCCGGGCCTTGTTGTCTCTGAGGACGAAGCTCTTAGGGCGATGGCTTTGGCGCATGATCGGCTGAAAATCGTGTTGGAACCGGGTGGCGCGGTTGCCTTGGCCGCAGCGCTGTTTCGTCCGGGTGACGGGCCAGTGATCGCCGTGGCCTCGGGCGGGAATGTGGACCGGGCAATGACGGCGCGCGCCTTGGCGCTATGAGCCTGCCGGACCTCTCAGCCCTTGCTCAGCAGGGGGCCACATTCGAGGTCCGCGCCACCCCCAAAGCCCGCCGAAACGCCGTTGAGCCCGGTGATCCGATCCGCGTCTGGGTCACAGCCCCGCCGGACAATGGCAAAGCCAATGACGCGATTCGCAAGCTTTTGGCCAAGGCGCTGGGCGTTGCCCCTACGCGCCTGACGCTAAAACGCGGCGCAACCGCGCGCGATAAGCTGTTTCAACTGGATTGATCGTCGTCGGTCGCCCGGCGTTCACGCAGTCGGTAAACCCCCTCGGGCAGGTCCAGCGCGGCGCTGAGTTCTTGCAACTGGCGCATGGAGAAATGCACGTACATGACCTCATCGGTGTCGGGATCGACCTGCGAGACTGTCGCCCCGTCATCATGGCTTTCGATCACAATATCTTCGTTCAAGGGCGCGTCGCCCTCGTCGATGATTGTGATGACTGTGGCGTCGAATTCGTGCTCGATGGTGAACATGAGACCAGCCTAGCGTCTCTTGCGGCGGGCGCAAGAGAGCATCGGCATGCGCGCGCTGCCTTTAGTCGGTGTCGGTAACGGGGGCAGCCCCCAAGACCACACGCGCAACCTCAGTTTCGCCAAACAAAAGCCGGGCCTCGCTCAGCGCCTCAGGGACAACCCAGATCATCGTGCGATCGGATGTGCCGCCAACATCTGTGCCGCTGAATTGCGAATCGAGGATGCGGCGCATGAACCGCTCACCGATCAAGCCCATCGTTTGGCCCGCATCATCAACCAACCGAAAGTTATGGGTGTGCCACGTGAACCGATCATCGCCGTCGATCTGATTCGACATCACACCCGCAACCTCGACCTCAATTTCGGCCAAGACCGAGCCGGGCGGGGCGGTGATTGACGAGGAGACCGCATCATCGCCGCGCCCGTCTTCTAGGTTTACCCTGCGAAACCGGTGCACCAAAGTCGGCGTGAAGGTTGCGAAGGACGCGGCATCCTCGGCGCGCGAGAGCGTGGGCACGGTAACCTCCGCTTCGAACACAACATCGCCGCCGAAACGCAGCGTCGCCGAGCCGGTGCTTTTGGGAACAACGAACAACCCGTTCCAATACAGATCGCGGTCCTCATCCGGAAAATCGCGGGGGCGGATGCCGGTCAGGCTGCGCGATTGCAAACTGGCTTGCCCCCACGTTGGGTGGCCGCCAGCCGGGGACACTTCGGTGCCATCGGCAAGGATCAGATCAATGTCGCGGCTGTTGACCGAAATACGCGAGAGTTCATCCGTCCAAGGGCCGTCAAACACCATGCGGATGTCTAGAATGATGCTGCCGGGGACGTGCACAAATTCCACAAGGCCAGCGGGGCGATAGGGGCGTTCTTGCCAGTTTTCGATGGTGTCATAGGCGCGCAATTCGGTGTTGAGCGCGGTCAACGGGGTTTGGGCAAACGCGGGCAAGGCGGCGCAAACGGCAATGGCTGAGCCTGCCACAAGGGACCGGATTTTGTGCGAAAATATCATCGAAATACCCTCAATAAAAAGCCCCCGCCACGCGGTGCGGGCAGGGGCGAGGGTCTGATATGCGGCGATTCGGGTCAACCCGTGGCTGAATTAGCTGCGAACACCAGAGAAACGGGTCTCCCAATCGGCGCGTTGGTCATCGGTGATTTTGGCGAACAAAACATCGGGCGTGGCAAAGGCATGGCCGGGTGCGAAAGTGGCCAACGCGGCGGCTACATCCTCGGGCCAGCCCCAATCATCGCAGTTCAGCGCAGTCATCATCGCCTGTGCCGCATCGGGCACGAAGGGCTGCGAGAGAACCGCGTAGAGCCGGATCAGGTTGAGCGCCAAACGCACTTGCGCGGCGGCTTGTTCCGGGTCGGTTTTGAAGGTGGACCAAGGTGCCACCTCTTGCAGATATTCATTGCCCAAGGCCCAAATCCCGCGCAATTCAGCGGCGGATTTGCGGATCTCCATCGCCTCCATCAACTGCTCATAGCTGCGGATTTTGCTGGTCAGGTCGGCGATCAATTGCGCCTCACGCGGACCATAAGCGCCGCCCTCTGGCACGATTTCGGTGAATTTCGAGCGGCAGAATTTGGTCACCCGGCTCACGAGGTTCCCCAGCACATCGGCCAGATCCTTGTTCACCGACACTTGGAAATTCTCCCAAGTGAACTCAGAGTCGTTGTTTTCCGGCGCGTGCGACAGCAGCCACCAGCGCCAGTAATCCGACGGCAGGATCGACAGCGCCTGATCCATGAACACGCCGCGCCCCTGCGAGGTGCTGAACTGGCCGCCGTCGTAATTCAGGTAGTTGAACGACTTGATATAATCGACCAGCTTCCACGGCTCACCCGATCCCATCAAGGTCGCCGGGAAGCTGAGCGTGTGGAACGGCACGTTGTCTTTGCCCATGAACTCGACATAGCGCACGTCATCCGCGCCCTCGTCTTCGCGCCACCAGCGCCGCCAAGCGGCCTCGTCCAGCCCGTTATTATCGGCCCACTCCGCTGTTGCGGCGATGTATTCGATGGGCGCGTCGAACCAAACGTAAAAGACTTTGCCCTCCATGCCCGGCCAGTCGTTGTCGCCATCCTTGACCGCAACACCCCAGTCCAGATCGCGGGTAATCCCCCGGTCGCGCAGCCCGTCGCCATCATGCAGCCATTTCTTGGCAATCGAGGTCGTCAGGATCGGCCAGTCGGATTTCTCATCGATCCACGCATCCAAACGGTCGCGCATCGCGGATTGGCGCAGGAACAGATGCTTGGTTTCGCGCACCTCAAGATCGGTCGAGCCAGAAATCGCCGAGCGCGGGTCGATCAGATCGGTCGGGTCCAATTGCTTGGTGCAGTTCTCGCATTGATCGCCGCGCGCGCGCTCATAGCCGCAGTTCGGGCAGGTGCCCTCAATGTAACGATCGGGCAGAAACCGTCCGTCAGCGTTCGAGTAAACCTGCTTTTCGCTAATCTCCGAGATCAGCCCCGCCGCTTTCAACCGCCCCGCCATATGCTGCGTCAGGGTATGATTGCGCTGGCTGGAGGACCGGCCAAAATGGTCGAACGACAGGCGGAAACCGCGCGCCAGCTCGGCCTGAACCTCGTGCATTTCGGCGCAATAGGCATCGACGGGCATCTCTGCCTTGGCTGCGGCCAGCTCGGCGGGGGTGCCGTGCTCGTCGGTTGCGCAGATGAACATGACTTCGTGACCCCGCGCCCGCATGAAGCGCGCGAACAAATCTGCCGGCAATTGCGAGCCGATCAGATTGCCCAAGTGCTTGATACCGTTGATGTAAGGTAACGCAGAGGTGATAAGTATACGGGCCATAACAGGCGGGTCCCCGGACAATAAAGTGCTGGTTTTCCCTGTCCTTACAGCAAGGTTCGGCCCGCTTCCATCCCTTGCGCACCGTTTGGTGAGGCATGTTTCAAGGCGATTGACGGAACGTGCCGTGGCATTGCACTGTTTATGCGCAAGCGATTTTCGCGAGTGAGAGGAAGACACGATGACACGATTGAACCCAACGCGTTTTAAAACAACGACCGCCATCGCGGCGCTGCTATTACCGCTATTACCCTATGCCGCATCCGCGCAAACCTCTGGTTTCGCAATCGAAGTTGGCCCGTCGGCTGATTCCTATTTCCCGGTTCGCGTCGGCGCGCATGTCTTTGGGCAGGCGACGGATCCGGCGGCGTCCTTTGTGCGCGGCTGTCAGGGGTTTGTTTTACCCGAAAGCGCGGGCGCGGCTTTTGAAGTCACCGAGCGTATGGAGACGCTGGCGTTTACAGGCGCGGGTGAGGGCATCGTCAGCATGGTCTTGGGCACGCCCGATGGCCTCTATCGCTGCGCTTTGGCCGATAGCCAAGGCTTCGCCGTGACGCAACTCGCCGGGGTTGATCCGGGCCGCTATACGGTATGGCTGGGTGCCGCAGAGGGCAGCGCGATTGACGCGCGTTTGATCGCCTCTGATATGCCGATTTCGACCATTGAACTGTTTGGCTTGAACGTCGCCGAGCTTGGCGAGCCGCGTTCGGGTCGGTTTGTCTACAGCGCTTCGGCGGACACGGGCCGTCAAGAATTGGCGATGGGTGCGAGCCTCTATGCGACCAGCGAAATGCGCCCGCTTAGCCCAGAGTACTGCCCCGGTTACGGGCAGTTTGATGCCGCTGACGCCGTGTTGACGCTGGATCAAGCCACGGATCGGTTCAGTGTATTCGCGCTGTCAGATCGCGATCTGACCATGGCCGTGGTGGGCCCCGATGGCACGGTGATCTGCAACGATGACGCCTTCGATCTGAACCCTGGTGTGACCATCGATGGGGCGCAGGCGGGCGACTACCAGATATTTGTCGGTGGCTATTCGCAGGGCGGCACGGGCAGCTATGATCTGTTCGCCTCGGCAGGCGCGCCCGCATTTTCTGATGCGGTGCTTGACCTGAACGCACCCCCGCGCGCCGGTAGCGGTGTGTTCGACATTGATGCGGCGGGCCAAGGGCAATTGCTGGCGACTGGCCCGGTCATGGCCAACGACTCAATGGAGATGTTGCCCGTCGGTGGTTTCTGCCCCGGTTACTCGGATGTTTCGGCCCCTGATTTCGTGATGACGCTGGACGAATCGCAGCCAATGATCAGCCTCTATGCCCGCTCGCAAACCGACCTCGTGTTGGCCGTGCGTGCGCCGGATGGCTCGTGGTTGTGCAATGATGACAACTTCGATCTGAACCCCGGCCTCAGCTTTGAGAACGCCGAAGCTGGCGACTATATGGTGTTCGTCGGGGCCTATAATCCGGGCGCAATGGGGACGTATAACCTCTATGCGTCGATGGGGTCGCCCAATTGGGAGGCCACGCAGGCGGATGGCATGATCGCCCCGGCCGAGTTGAATGCGACGGCAGAACCGATGCTGGGTCGTATCGAATTTGGCCCCGAAACTCGGATTGATCCGCGCATCATCTTTGATATCCAGCCCAGCGAAACCGAGGCCTTTGGTATCGGTCAAGGCTGTGCCGGGTTCATCACGCCTGAGCAGCCAGATTTGGTTATCACGGCGCTGCCGGGCTTGCCGCAACTGATGGTCTATATGGCCAGCGAGGCGGATGGCACGCTGATCATCTCTGGCCCGGATGGTCAGTTGTATTGCAACGATGATTTCGAGCAATTGAACCCCGGCGTCATGATTCCGAATGCTCCGGCTGGTGATTATGCTGTGTTTGCAGGCTCTTACAGCGGCGCGGGTGGCATGGCCACGCTGGGCGTCACCATCGCGACCCCGCAATGGGTCATGGACCGCGAGCACTAATCTCGACCCTTGAAAACATGCTGCCCCCGGTTCAATTCGGGGGCAGACTTTGATTTCCGACGATCCGGAGGTTTCAGTCATGAACCTTGTAAAACTCCGCCTTTCCGCCCTGTTTTTGGCTGCTGTGACGGCACTGGCCCTGCCGCAGATGGCGCTGGCACAGGCCAATACCTGTCGCTGGGCGAATGATAACGAATGCGATGAGGCTCGATACGCGGGCACCGGGGCCTGCGAGAACGGCACCGACGCTAATGATTGCCGCGCCGAGGCTTCGGCTTGGCAACGTCTGATGGCCGCCGTGCCGAACAATGTGCGCACGCAATTGGGCAGCGATACCTGCCGCTGGGCCAATGACCTCGAGTGCGACGATCCGAATTTTGGCGGCACCGGGGCCTGCGCTGCCGGAACGGATGCCAGCGATTGCCGGGCGATGGCGATTGGCGGCGACAACACTTGCCGCTGGGCCAATGACAATGAATGCGATGAGCCGGGTATCGGCACCGGGGTTTGCACCTCGGGCACCGATGCCAATGACTGCCGCGCCGTGTCCTTTTTGCGCAACCGCTCAAACACCTGCCAGACGGCGTTCAACGGCACCTGCGAAGAGCCGGGCAGCGGCAATGGCACGTGCCGCCCGAACACCGACACCGCCGATTGCGTGGGTCGCCAACGTCCGGCCGAAGCCCGCGATCACTTCTTTGGCCATGACGACCGTCAATTGGTCGATGTCACGCAAATGCCGTGGCGCGCGGTTGGGTTGCTGACGCTCGAAGATGGTTCGTGCAGCGGTATCCTGATTGCCCCGAACCTTGTCGCGACCGCCGCGCATTGCATGGCGGGCGAGGCTGGCGCGCAGTCCAAGGCCGTCAACTTTCGGGCCGGTGCGCGTGGCGATACCGATCTGGGCAGCGCCTCGATCATCAGCGTCGTGGTGGCCCCCAATTACAGCAATGAAAGCGCCCCTCCGGGTGGTGGCAACGGCGATGATTGGGCGATCCTGACGCTGGACCGTGATCTGGGTACGCAAGTGGGCTTCGTGCGGCCGTATGTGCTGGGCAAAGCCGATGTTGCGGCGATCCGGTCGGGGCGGCTGCTGGTCAGCCAAGCGGGTTATAGCTGGGACACTGGCAGCAACCTGTCCGGGCATCTCGATTGTCAGGTGTTGATGGCGTACCGCGATGGGTCGTTCATCCACACCTGCGACACGACGCAAGGCGACAGCGGGTCGCCCATTATGACCCTGCGCAACGGGGAATGGCGTTTGATCGCGGTGGATAGCCAGTTCTACGATCCGCAACCACCGTTCCCGCAGATGTCGAGCTCGCATCTGGCCGTGGACACCCGCGCGTTCGAAGATGCGCTGCGTCGGGCTGGTGCGCTAGACTAAGAAGCGGGCGGGCAGGGTGGTTCCTTTTCCTTGCCCGCCAATCCCGAATTCGGGTTGAGATCTGAGGTCAGACCGTCCCGCGCGCGTCGCGCAGGAACTCGTCATTCGGGCGTTCCAAGATAAAGCTGCTGACGAAATTCTGCCGGGGCGCGACAAACGGATAGGCGGTCTGCGTGGCCCATGGCGGTGGCGTATAGGCCGGAGGCGAGGCGATCACTGCCGTGTGCCAATCGGCGAAATTTTCGTACCATTGCTCAACATAGCGGTGATAGCCCACCTGCAACGTCGCGCGCATGGGCGCCACGGCATCGGGCGGCCAAACACCCGGCAAGCCACCGCCCGGATTGACCGCGCTATGGCTGAAGAACCGGTATAACCCCGGCTGCGTGCTGACCTGCGGCGCGTGGGTGTTCACGAACCAGTCGTCGCCCTCTTCGCGGCTCACCCCCTCAGGATAGCGCCACAATTGCACCCAACGCAGCACGTTGCGCTCATGCGGTTGGATTTCTGCACCCTTGAAGTCATGGTCGGGCTGGGCGTCGATAAAACAGGTCGCCACGGTCGGCCAGAACGGCGGCACCGTGAACGCCATCGCGCCCTTTGGCCCGGCTTCGGGCATCTCGCGCCACCAGCCATCGGTCACGCGCCAGTTGAAGAACCCCAAGGCGCGGGCGTCGGCGGGCGCATCAACCGGCAGATAGCTTTCGTGCCGGGCCATCCAAGGGCCATAGCGACGCACGATTTCGGGTGCGTGGTCGCGCCAATACCAGCGCTCCATCGCGGCGACATGGGTCATCGGGATGTCATGCACCACAATCGAGCGTTTCACGCGAACAGATCCTTTTGCTCGCAGAATTCAATCAGATTCCCGGCGTTGTCGCGGATGAACAGAAAGGCCCCCCAAGGTGCGCGTTTATGGGTGACGATATCGGCACCACGCGCGGTCATCTCGGTCACGATCTGGTCCAGATCGGGCACGGCAAAGGCGATGTGTTTGTGCCCGTGCACATGCAAGTCCCCGTTCATATCCGACCGTTCGGGCGGCAGGGGGTGGGCATCTTCGACCTCGAACAGCTCGATGCGCAAATCGCCGCGTTTCATCATGGCGATTTTGGCGGGGATCACCGGGATGTCGATGTCTTGGGCGAGTGTGAACCCCATCACGTCAGACCACCAAGCAACCGATTCAGCCAGCGATGGCACCGAGATACCGCCGTGATGATGGGCGATTGGCGTGCGACTGCTCATCCGGTCACCACATAGGGCCGCAAGTGGTCTTTGAAGTCATCCGTCGGGGCCTCAAGCAAGAAGGTCGAGATGAAATCCACCCAAGGTTCAAGGAACGGATACTGGTCATGCTTGGCCCAAGACGGCGCGGTATAGGCCGGTGGGTTGTTGATCACGGCGTTGCGCCATGCGTCGGTGTTTTCATACCAAAGCTCGGACACGCGCCACCACGGGCCGACGATGGGGGCCACGGCGGTATAGCTGACGAATCGTTTCAGGCCGGGTTGTTTGCACACCTCTGGCGCGTGGGTGTTCACATACCAATCGTCGCCCTCTTCGCGGCTGACACCTTCGGGATATTTGATCGCCTGCACCCAACGCACGCTGGGGCCTTGGTCCATCGTCAGACCCTTGCCGAGGAAGTCATTCACCGGGCGTTTGGTCACGAAGACGAAAGCGGGCGGATTTGGGCCGCCGGGCTTGCCGCGCCAGCCGGGATTACGCGGTTCGCCATCCAAGGGCAGACCAAGGACGGATTTGTAGCCTTCGGGCCAGCGCTCGGAATACAGGGTGCCTTGATCCATCTGCCCACCGGCCTGAAACGGGCTTTCGCGCCACCAATGCTCGGTCATGCGCCAGTTATAATAGGCGTAATCCAGTGCGCCTTCGGGGGCTGGCACGGCGCGATAGCTGCAATAACGGTCAAGGATGGGGCCGATGAAACTGATCGTCTCGGGTGCGTGATCTCGCAGTAGCCAACGCTCCATAATCGGTAGGTCATTCATGGATTGCATGTTGAGAATTAAGTAGCTGCGCATCGTCGGCCTCCCCTCCGAATAAGTTGGGCTGACGCTAAGATTGGCGCCACCAACTTGGAAGCGGGAACAATTGGGTTCCCCCTTGTTTTCTTACGCCAAAAAAACGCAGCGTATTGCATGATGATCTAGGTTGGTCCGCATTGCGATACAGGGCAACATTAATGTGCCTGCTTGTTCGAATGCGCTGCGTAACAATGATGAGGACACGCGGCATCGCTCGGGAGGATACGGGGCGGTGCTGACGAAAAACAAAGCGTGCGGGGGTATCCTGCCGCAACGGGAGGAGAACAAGATGACGTTGAATACCTTGCAAAAGCGTATGCTGATTGCGTCGGCTGTGGCCATCGTGTCGGCAGCACCGGCCATGGCGGCGGATTGCGGTCTGAACACAGGCCAAGCCGCGACTGGTGCACCGATCCCGATTGGCGCGATCACCACCGCGTCGGGTGCCGCCGATATGGCGAATGCGCCCCACGCCGCCGAGGCGTATTTTGACTGCGTTAACGCCAATGGCGGCATCAATGGCCGCCCGATTGCCTATACGTGGGAAGATGACCAGACCCGTCCTGACCGTGCCGCCGAGCACGCGACCAGCCTTGTCGAAGACGGCGGCGTTTATGCGCTCGTCGGCGGGGCGTCGATCGTTGATTGCGTCGCAACCGCGCAATATTATGCGGATAACGGCATCATCAACTTGATGGCTGCGGCGGTCGCGCCTCAGTGTTTCTTGGCGCAAAACGTCGCCGGTTTGAACTCAGGCCCGCGGTATAGCTTGGTTTCGGCGGTGTCCTTTGCCCATGAGAACCTTGGCGTGAACAGCGTGGTTTGCCCGCAACCCTCCATTCCGGGCGCGGACTGGATCTGTGACGGGATCGAAACCTATGCAGCCCTTGAGGGTATGGAATACAGCCACCTCACGTTTGACCAAATGTCGGCTGACAACGAATCGCTGGTTGCCCAGTTGATGGCCACGGGCGCCGACGCGACCGTCTACATCGGCTCGCCTGTGACGATCCCGCCGTTCCTTGCCGCGATGGAGGCCTTGGGGGCTGGCGACACGATGAAAGTGCTGCTGCCCTCGCCCGCCTATAACCCGTTCATCCCTGAGGCCATTGGCCCGTATTGGAATGACCGCCTGTGGGTGAACATCGAGTTCGGGCCGCTGTCTTCATCGAATGCGGAAGTTGACAACTTCAACGAGGTCATGTCCGCCGCTGACATCACGCCGGACGGATTTGCGCAAATGGGCTACATGGCTGCACGCGTCGCCGTCGAGGCCATGTTGACGATCCCGGCAGACGATATCAGCCGCGAGACCGTAACCGCCGCGATCCAAGGGGTTCAGAACTTCGAGTCGGACATGCTGTGCCGTCCTTGGGCCTTTGGCGACGCTGATGCGCCTTCGCGCTTGGCGAACCGTGCGGGCTGGATGGTCGAGCTGACCGATGGTGCCTGGAACGTGCTTTCGGATTGTGTCGATGTCGATCCTCGTGTGATCCAGTAATCACACCGGTTGGGCCGCGCCGAATTTGGCGCGGCCCTTTTCTTTTAGCGCAGGAAATTTGAGCGCATGATCTTCACCCCCTTCATCGGCAGTGGCCTCGGCTTGGGCGCGATCTACGGTCTGGCGGCACTCGGACTGGTGATCTTGTTCCGCGCCTCGGGCACCGTGAATTTCGCGATGGGCGCTTTGGGTGCCTTGGCCGCGCATGTCACTTGGCAGTTGATCCAATGGGATGTGCCGACTCCAATCGCTTGGGCCGTGGGCATCTTGGCGTCGATGCTGGTGTCCGTTGGCTATGGCCGCTTGATTTCCGCGCGTCTGGTGGACCGCGAGCAAACCGTGCGCTCGGTGGCCACGTTGGGCTTTGCGCTGCTGCTGCTGGGCTTGATCGTGACGATCTGGGGGCCGGGCCTGCCGCGTCGTTTGCGCCTGCCGACGGAGATGATGTCGATCTCGCCGATGGGAATTCGCATCAGCTATACCCGGCTTCTGGCGATTGCCTTTGCCATTCTGGCGGCGGTCGGCATGGGCCTGCTGCTGAACCGCACCCGCATCGGGCTTGCCATGCGGGCGATGGCTGCCAGCCGACCGATCGCCACGGTGATCGGCGTGCCCGTGGTCGCGACGGATACGGCGGCTTGGGCGATCTCGGGGTTTTTGGCCGGGGTCACGGGCCTTTTGCTGTCGGTGCTCATCGTCATGAGCCCCATTCCGCTGACCTTCCTTGTCATCCCCTCGCTTGCGGCGGCCATTATTGGGCGCATGACCTCGCTGCCCGGCGCTTTGTTCGGCGGGCTTCTGTGTGGCCTCGGTGAGGCGATGCTGACCGGGGTGCCAGCGCTGTCGGTCTATCGCAGCGCTTTTCCGTATGTCATCGCGCTGGTCTTCCTGACCCTCGCGGCCAACCGCCTGCCCGGAGATCGCTGATGACCCTGCTTCAACGACTGGTCTATGTCATCGGCGGCGGCGACCTCAGCCCCGCTGCACGCCGCAATCAACTCTGGGCGATGGTCATCGGCTATATGGCCATTGCCGTGTTTTTCGCGGCAATCTCGGGTGGGTTCTGGCGCATCAATCTGACGGCGGCCTATGCCGTGATGCTGGCGCTGATGGGCTCGTCGGTGCTGTTCGGCCAGCTTGGCCTTGTGTCGCTGTGCCAATTCGCGCTGGTTGGCGTCGGCGGCTGGGTCGCGTTGCGCCTCACACATATGGGCCTGCCGTTCGAGGTCGGCTTGATCGGCGGCGGCGTCATTGCCTCGCTGGTCGGGGTGATCTGGGGCCTGCCAGCCCTGCGGATGCGCGGGATTTATCTGGCGCTGGTCACCTTGATGCTGGCCGGAGCGTTCCAAACCGTGATCAGCGCCTGGTCTTTTCCGGCGGGCGGAACCGGGTTCTTTGGCACCGGCGGTATTCAAGGGGGGCAACGCGAACTGATGCCGCGCCCCTTCCTTGCCGAGGGCGATGTCAGCTACTTTTTCTACTGCACCATCGTCGCCTTGCTGGGCCTGATCCTGATCGAATTGCACCGCAACGCCAAAGCCGGGCGTAGCTGGGCGCTGATCAAGAAAGACCCACGGCTGGCGGCGGCCTCGGGCGTGTCGATCCTGAAATATCAGGCATGGGCCTTTGCTTTGGCAGGGTTTTTGGCAGGCGTCGGCGGCGGGTTGCTGGCGGGCACCTATCGCCAACTCGACGCCACGGCGTTCGGCGCATCCGAGTCCATCGTTCTGTTCGCCGCCACCATTTTGGGCGGCACCACCAACTGGATTGGCATCGTCTTGGGCGGCATCCTGATGCGCCTCGTGCCGCTGATTCTGAACGACTTGGGAACCTCGGTGGCGATCTCAACGGCGATCTTCGGTTTCGCGCTGATGATGGCCATCGTCGGCGGGCCCGAGGGGTTGGCCGGGTTGTTTGACAAAGCCTACGACAAAGTCGTGGATAAGGTGCGCCGATGATCGGGATTGATGCAATTACGGTCCAATTCGGCGCGGTTAAGCCGTTGGACGATTTGACTGCGGCCTTTAACGCCCCGATTTGCGGGCTGATCGGCCCCAATGGCGCGGGTAAAACCACGCTGCTGAATGTGATCTCGGGGTTTGTGACGCCGATCAAGGGCGATGTCCGTCTGGCTGGAACATCGCTGAAAGGGTTGCCGCCCGTCAAGCGGATCAAGGCGGGGCTGCGGCGCTCGTTTCAACATGAATTGGTGGTCGGTGAATTGACCGCGCGCAACAACGTCATGGCGATGGCGGATCACGTCAGCGCTAAGGGCGAGGCCGCGCGCGACACCGACCGCGCTTTGGCGTTCTGTGGGCTTGACGCGATGCGCAACATCGCCGGGCGGCGGCTGAACCTGTTTCAGCGGCGTCAGGTGGAGCTGGCGAAAACGCTGGTTGGCGGCCCCCGCGTGATCTTGCTGGATGAGCCTTGCGCGGGCCTCAACGACTCTGAAACCGACGCGTTTCGTACGCTCTTGCAGGCGATCCATGCTGAATACGACGCGCAGGTGATCTTGATCGACCATGACGCAGACCTGATCGCGGCGGCCTGCCATGAGACATTGGTGATCGACTTTGGCCACCGTTTGGCGATGGGGCCAACCGCCGAAGTCTTGCAAAATGACGACGTGCGCCGCGCGTATTTGGGGACGATGTGACCATGAGCAATGTCTTGGAAGTGCGCGGATTGACGGCCCAACGCGGCGGGCGGACGGTGCTGAACGGCGTCGATTTGGTGGTGCCCGCCGGGTCCATCGTGGCGATGCTGGGCGCGAACGGGGCCGGGAAATCCAGCCTCGTGATGACGCTGGCGGGGCTGATCGACGGCGCGAAGGGCGAGGTCTCGCTTGAAGGTAAGCGCATCGACGGGCTGACCCCGCTGGAACGCCGCCGCGCCGGTTTGGCGATTGTCGCCGAGGGGCATCAGGTGCTGCCCGGCGTCACCGTGCATGACAATATCGCCGCCGCCGCGCTGTCTTTGCCGCGTGCTCTGGCAGCCGAACGGATCGAAGAAGCCGTCGAGATGTTCCCCGAATTGCGCGAACGCATGAGTGTCGAGGCACAGCGTTTGTCGGGCGGGCAAAAGCAGATGGTCAACATTGCGCAGGCTTTGGTGATCCGTCCCAAGGTGCTGCTGGTCGATGAACTCTCGCTGGGTCTTGCGCCTGCTGTGGTGCAACGCCTTGGCAATATGCTGCGCGATATTGCGGCGCAGGGGGTTGGCGTGCTGCTGATTGAGCAATTCACGACGCTGGCCTTGTCCCTTGCGCAAACAGCGTATGTGATGGAACGCGGGAACCTGATCTTCTCGGGAACCTCACAGGCGTTGCGCGATGATCCTTCGATCTTGCACGGAGCCTATCTTGCCAGCGGAACCCACTGATATCGTTCACATGACCACCGCCGAGGCCGTGGTGCGGATGCTCTCGGTTGTCGGAATTAAGCGTGCCTATGGGATCGTTGGCGGCAAATTGCAGCCGCTGCTGGCCGCGATGGCAAGCCAAAACGCGCCGCAGTTCATCGGCACCCGTCACGAGGCCGCCGCCGGGATGATGGCTGCCGCCGAGGCGCAAAGCTCGGGCGGCATCGCGATGGCGATGGCCGAGCTGGGGCCGGGTGGCCTGAACCTACTGGCGGGTCTCGGCGGCGCATTTGCCAACAATCTGCCGGTTCTGGCGATCACCAGCGCCAACCCGCTTCAGGTTTCGCGCCCCTCGCGTGGGGTGATGATGGACGCCGATACGGCCGCCCTTTTCGCGCCC
>Ga0102812_10000542_pt1 | contig 27058 bp, 25 predicted proteins | sample ColrivemetaGS713_FD_79334 | JGI IMG/M metagenome (GOLD analysis project Ga0102812, IMG submission 79334) | Estuarine microbial communities from the Columbia River estuary - Flood tide ETM metaG S.713 | ecosystem: Environmental > Aquatic > Marine > Intertidal zone > Estuary | place: USA...
AGCTAAAATAACAGCATTAACTTTGGTGCAGTTCATCAATAAATTTATTTTTGAGAGACCAATTAATAATATCAAAACACAAATAATTTAATTACACCCAACGGGTTAAAAACAACTTCTTTATTGAGGAAGGATAGCTGAAATCTCCATTATCGAATTGATTTTTTCATTCGGTATAAACCCCTTCAGTATCAAGAAAACACCACAAACAATCAGAATAATCCCCATGATTCTTTTGATGCGATATACCAAAGTAGGCGTCATTTTATCTTTTAGCTTTTTGGCTAAAAAGATTTTTGCCAAATCCGTAAAGAAATAGCCCAATATGATAAACCCAAAATAGGAAAATATGGCAGTTCGACTCATATCCAAAGAAGGGCCAATCAACAATACCAATCCCAACCAAAAGGTTAAAACTCCAATATTGATAAAGTTTAAAAAGTATCCTTTTAAGAAAAGTTTCAGGTAATTATTTTTGATGGGAATGTTTACCAACTCTTCACTTTCTTCCACTTGTTTTTTGTTTCCTTTGTCAAAATAAGTAATCAAACCGTAAATAATCAGCACCATTCCTCCAATAAAAAACAATCTAGGGTCGTCTTTTATTTTTTCTAGCAAGGACCTACTGCCATAATATGATAGTAAAATGAAACTAATATCCCCTAAAATAACACCCAAATCAAAAACAATGGCAGCTCTTGCGCCTTTTAAAATACTGGTTTGAATCAGCATAAAAAAAACAGGTCCTATCATAAAAGCCATGAAGAAACCAATGAGAAGTGCATTTTTAATATCAAAAAAACTCATAGAGCGTAAAAATACAAATTTTATACGTCATCAAAGTCAATTCTTATTTTTGAGGTTGTTGGATGTGCTTGACACGTTAAAATAAATCCTTCTGACACTTCGCTGTCCGTTAAAATTGAATTTTTCGTCATCACTGCTTTTCCTTCAGTTACTTTTGCTAGACAAGAGCTACAAACGCCTCCCTGACATGAATAGGGTGCATCTACATGATGGCGCAAAGCGGCAGCCAAAATGCTGTCTGTTTGTGTCATGGTAAATGTTGTTTCATCATCGTCCAAAAGAATTGTAATTTCAGTAGTTCCGTCTTTTATTTTTGAGGCTTCTTCTTCGTTTACAGAAGTAGTAAATAGTTCAAAATGAATATTTTCTGCTGAAAAACCTCCTTCTTTTAAGGTATCAGAAACCGTATGAATCATCTCTACAGGACCACACAAATAAGCACTATCAAAAGCAGTGTCTTTGTATTTATTTTTGATGAAAAAGTTGGTAAAAGCTTTGCCTATTCTGCCAAACAAGGCATTTTCCTCACGTTCTCTACTGCAAATAAATTCCAACTGAAAGTTGGCATACTGTTTCTTTAGCTGTAATAATTCCTCATAAAACATGGTTTCTGCTACCGTTTTATTTCCGTAAACGAGCGTAAAAGTAGCACTTGGTTCGTTTTCTAAAACGGATTTTACCATGGATAAAATCGGCGTAATACCACTACCAGCAGCAAAAGCAATGTAATTTTTGTTAGGTTGAGGTTGTAATTGAAAACGACCTTCAGGAGCTGAAATTTCGATAGCATCACCCACTTTCAATTCGGAGGTTGCATAACTAGAAAACATACCTTTGTCAACAGCTTTAATAGCAACTTTAAGTTCGCCACTCTGTGGAGTAGCACAAATAGAATAGGCTCTTCTAACCAATTCATCATGGATTTCTTTCTGCAAAGTGATGTATTGTCCTGCTGTAAATTGAAAAGTTTTTTCTTGATTTTCAGGAATGTGGAATAACACAGAAACCGCAGTTGCGGTTTCGTGCTTAATCTCTTTAATAGTGGTTTTATAAAATGTTGACATTATAAAAATTAAAATTATACCAAGTTGTGTGCAATTAAATATTCAGCAATCTGAATTGTGTTTGTTGCAGCTCCTTTGCGTAAGTTGTCAGCAACGATCCACAAATTTAACGTATTTTCTTGAGATTCATCTCTGCGAATTCTCCCAACAAACACTTCGTCTTTGTCATTGGCAGTGATAGGCATTGGATAGATATGGTTTGCCAAATCATCTTGCACCACAACACCTGGAGTTTGACTCAATATTTGTCGAACTTCAGCCAAGTCAAAATCGTTTTCAAATTGCACATTCACAGCTTCAGAATGTCCACCAGCAGTTGGAATTCGAACAGCAGTTGCAGTTACCGAAAAAGAATCATCTCGTAAAATCTTTTTAGGTTCTTTTACCAATTTCATTTCTTCTTTGGTATAGCCGTTTTCTAAAAAAACATCGCATTGAGGAATGGCATTTCTGCCAATTTTGTAATGATAGGCCATTTCACCCTCAATACCTGCTTCCTCATTTGCCAATTGTTGTACTGCTTTTACACCCGTTCCAGAAACAGATTGATAGGTAGAAATTACCACACGTTTCATATTGTATTTGCTATGCAAAGGCGCTAGAACCATCACCAATTGAATCGTAGAACAATTCGGATTGGCAATGATATAATCCTCTTTGGTCAATACATCTCCATTGATTTCTGGCACGACCAATTTTTTGTCAGGATCCATTCTCCAAGCAGAGGAATTGTCAATTACTTTTGTGCCCACTGCTGCAAATTTAGGAGCCCACAGCAAGGAAGTTTCACCACCCGCAGAAAACAAGGCAATGTCTGGTTTTAGGGTAACAGCTTGCTCAAGGGTTACAATGGTGTATTCCTTTCCTTTATACGTTAGTTTTTTGCCAGCAGATTTTTCGGATGCTACAGGAATTAATTCTGTGATCGGTAAATTACGTTCTTCTAAAACTCTTAACATCACTGTGCCAACCATTCCAGTGGCACCTACTACAGCTATTTTCATTTTTACTTTTATTTTAAATAATTTCAGGCTGCAAATATCCTAAAAATTGTCTCAATTGAATGATATGAAATCTAGTAAATTGATGAAAGTTTAAAATTGAATCAACAATATTTGTGGTGTTTAAAATTCAACTTTGTGCAAAAATTGTCTAATTTTGCAACTATAATAACAGAAACTGAAATAAGTTCAGTAAAATCGTAAAACTTAAAAAAGTATAGCATGCAACTGTACAACAAGTTAAGCGCACACGAACGCGCTGCCTTAATTGATGCCGCTGGCAAAGATCGAATTACCATTTCTTTTTATCAATACCATCAGATAAAAAACCCTCAAATCCTTAGAGATAAATTGTTTTTAGAGTGGAATGCCTTGGATGTTTTAGGACGAATTTACGTCTCTTACGAAGGCATCAATGCACAATTATCTGTTCCTTCAGAAAATATGCACGCATTAAAAAAGCAATTGGATAGTATTTCTTTTTTGAAAGACATTCGTTTAAATGTGGCTATTGAGCAAGACAATAAATCGTTTTTAAAGCTCAAAGTAAAAGTAAGAGACAAAATTGTGGCAGATGGGTTAAACGATGATACCTTTGATGTGACCAACAAAGGCGTGCATTTAAATGCTAAAGAATTTAATGAAATGTTGGCAAATCCGGATACAATTTGTGTAGATATGCGCAATCATTACGAAAGCGAAATTGGGCATTTTGAGGGCGCCATTACACCAGATGTTGATACGTTTCGTGATTCATTAGACATTATTGAAGAGGATTTAAAAAACCACAAAGAAGACAAAAATTTATTGATGTATTGTACTGGCGGAATTCGTTGCGAAAAAGCTTCAGCCTATTACAAACACAAAGGATTTAAAAATGTTTTTCAACTAGAAGGTGGCATTATTGAATACACACGTCAAGTTAATATCTTGGAAATTGAAAACAAATTTATAGGAAAAAACTTTGTTTTTGATGACAGACGTGCAGAAAAAATTACAGACGATGTGATTGCTCATTGTCATCAATGTGGAAAACCTGCTGACACGCATACCAACTGTGCCAATGAAGCCTGCCATTTATTGTTTATACAATGTGATGAATGTTCAGAAAAAACCGAAAATACCTGCTCAACAGCCTGCCAAGAAATGATTCATTTGCCCTATGAAACTCAAAAAGAATTGCGCAAAGGCAAACATGCAAGCAACAAAATTTTTAAAAAAGGCAGGAGTGAGGTGTTGCCGTTTAAGAGCTAAATCCTCAAAGAATATCATTTTTTAAAGACTTTACATTGTAAAGTTTTTTTGTCATTAAAAAATTAACTTTTTACTTGTCAATCCATTTTCATATATTTACTGATTGGACTTTATAAAAAAATGTTTTTGATAGAAGTCTGATAATCAAAATTATGAACCTTTTTGGTTGGTGTTTTTTGGTTGGTGTTTTTTAGTTATTTAACTACAAACCAGTAACTATAAATTAGTAACCATTTAAATATAAAGAATTACATGGCATGTGGAAGTTGTGGAACAACCGAAAATGGTGTTCCTAGAGGTTGTAAAAGTAACGGAAATTGTGGCACAGGAACGTGTGGAAGTGGCAGTGAAAAATTAGCTGTTTTTGATTGGCTGTCAAATATGACGTTGCCAAGTGGTCAAGAACGATTCAATATTTTTGAAGTTCGTTTTAAAAACGGACGCAAGCATTTTTTTAAAAATACCGAAAATTTAACCATTTCAATGGGTGATGTGGTGGCTGTTGAAAGTTCGCCAGGACATGATATTGGCGTAGTTTCTCTAGCAGGTGAATTGGTAAAAGTGCAAATGAAAAAGCGAAATATCACTATTGATAGCGAAGAAATCAATAAAATCTACAGAAAAGCTACTCAAAAAGATATTGATATTTGGCAAACTGCCAGAGACAAAGAAGAAGAAACGCAACGCAAAGGAAGAGAAATCTTAGGACGATTGGGATTGCAAATGAAATTGTCTGATGTTGAATATCAAGGTGATGGAAATAAAGCAACGTTCTATTATACAGCAGAAACTAGGGTTGATTTTAGACAATTGATTCGCGATTTTGCAAGCGCTTTTTCTGTGCGTGTAGAAATGAAACAAGTAGGTGCAAGACAAGAAGCTGCAAGGTTGGGAGGTATTGGCTCTTGTGGAAGAGAATTGTGTTGCTCAACATGGTTGACAGATTTTAGAAAAGTTACTACTTCTGCTGCTCGTTATCAGCAGTTGTCTCTAAATCCGTTAAAATTAGCAGGTCAATGTGGCAAACTAAAATGCTGTTTAAATTTCGAATTGGATTCTTATTTAGATGCATTAAAACCCTTTCCAAAACAAGAATTGGTATTAAAAACCGAAAAAGGCGAAGCTGTTTTCGTTAAAATGGATATTTTCAAAAACTTTTTATGGTACACATACAAAGAAGAAAGCTCTAAATGGTTTCGATTAACACTAGAACATGTCTTGGAAATTATTGAGTTGAATAAAAACAATGAGAAATCTGCTTCCTTAGAAGAATATGAATCAGAGGTTGAAATTCCAGTAAAAGTAAGTTTTGAAGATGCAGTTGGGGAGGATAGTTTAACACGTTTTGATGCGCCTATTAAAAGCAATAGAAGAAAAAAATCAAAGAAGAAATTTACGGAGGTTGCTGAAAACTCAACTGTAGAAAATCCTCAAAAACAGGGAAATCAACAAAGAAAACCACAGCAACAAATACAAAAACAACCTCAAAAACCAACGTCTGTTAACAATCAAGAAAATGTAAATCAGCCGAATGCAGCTATACAAAGCACCAATAAAAAAAGGTATAATAACAGAAATAGAAAAAATAGAAAACCTAAAAATGATTCCAATTCGCAATAAAAAAAGCGTTTTTTTAGCATTGTTTTTTGCTTTTTCTTTTTTCTCTTGTGATGATACTATTGAGTTCATACAATTTGAATCCATAGAAAATGCCGCTTGGAAAACTTCCAAAAAAGTTAGGTTTGATTTTTACATTCAGGATACCATTTCACCGAAAAATTTGTTCATTCATTTAAGAAATACTAGTGATTATTCTTTTAGTAATATCTATGTTATCACTTCATTAACTTTTCCTGACGAAACAAAAGTTGTAGATACCTTGCAATATGAAATGGCAGATACAACAGGGAAGTTTTTAGGAAAAGGAATTACGGATATCAAAGAAAGTAAACTGTTTTATAAAGAACAAAAAATATTCCCCAAAGCAGGAAATTATCAATTTCAAATTCGCCAAGCTATGAGAAAAAATGGCGAAGTGAAACCATTACAAAAACTAAATGGAATCCAAGAAATTGGATTCAGTATAGAAAAAGTTAACTAACTATGAAAAAACAACAAACACAGTTTAAAAAATATATCAAATGGTTTTGGGGAATCTTTTTAGGTGGATTCGCTTTCGTTTTTTTACTATTCATCATAGCTGCTTTGGGTGGATTTGGTTCGTTACCATCATTCCAAGATTTAGAAAATCCTCAATCTAATTTGGCAACAGAAGTTATTTCAGCTGATGGGGTAACTATTGGAAAATATGCCAAAGAAAATAGAACACCTATCAAATTTAAAGAGATACCTCAAAATTTGGTTCAGGCTCTAATTGCTACTGAAGACGAACGTTTTTACGAACATTCAGGAATTGATTTTAGAGGAACTGCAAGAGCCGTTGTAAAACTAGGAAGTGGAGGTGGAGCAAGTACCATTACCCAACAGTTGGCTAAAAATTTGTTCACAAAAAATGCATCAAGTAATAAAATAAAACGTGTTTTACAAAAATTAAAAGAGTGGGTTGTGGCTATTAAATTAGAAAGGCAATACACCAAAGAAGAAATCATTTCTATGTATTTGAACACCCAAGATTTTATTTTTAATGCTGTAGGAATTCGTTCAGCATCGCGAATTTACTTCGGAAAAGAAGCCAAAGATTTGGATGTGCAAGAATCTGCCATTATTGTTGCCATGCTCAAAAATCCAAGACAATACAATCCAAATAGAAAAATTTCCAAACAAAAATCGTTAGAGAGAAGAAATGTAGTGTTTAGTCAAATGGAAAAAAACGGTTTTCTAACCGAAGAACAGAAAGATTCTTTACAAAGATTGCCTCTCAAAATCAATTTCACTCCAGAAAGTCATAGTGATGGTTATGCTACTTATTTTAGATCGCATTTGCAAAAAGTAATGCGTGACTGGGTAAAAAACAATCCAAAACCAGATGGAGAATATTATGATATTTTCAAGGACGGGTTAAAAATCTATGTAACTATTGATTCCCGAATTCAAAAATATGCTGAAGAAGCTGTAAAAGAGCACATGGCAAACTTGCAATCGTACTTTTTTGCAGAGCAGAAATACAATAAAAAAGCACCTTTTTATGATATTGATAAAGAACAAATTGATGGTATTCTAGAGCGGGCCAAAAGAAACTCTGACAGATATTATCGCTTAAAAGCAGCGGGAATCTCTAAAAAAGAAATCGATAAAATTTTCGATACAAAAACGGATATGAGTGTTTTTTCTTGGAAAGGTACTATTGATACCATTATGTCCCCAAACGATTCTATCAGATATTATAAGTTTTTCTTACGCTCAGGATTGGTTTCCATAGAGCCACAAACTGGCTATATCAAAGCATGGGTTGGAGGTATTGACAACAAGCATTTTAGTTATGATGCAGTTTCTCAACAAAAAAGACAAGTAGGTTCTACATTCAAACCTTTTGTCTACGCAACTGCCATCAATCAATTAAGTATGTCCCCCTGTGAAGAATTTCCTAACATCAGATATACAATTCCCACAGGAAAGTATGGATTGATTCAAGATTGGACTCCAGAAAATTCTGATAATGAGTATGGGGGAATGTTAACTATAAAGGAAGCTTTAGCTGGATCTGTAAATACCATTTCAGCAAGATTGATTGATATGGTTGATCCTGAAAATGTAGTAAGATTGGCAAAAGCTGCAGGAATTGAAACGCCCATCAAACCAATGCCCTCCATAGCTTTAGGAGCTGTTGATTTATCTTTATTGGAAATGACAAGTGCGTATAGCACTTTTGCTAATAAAGGTTTGCGTGTAGAACCTATGATTATCACCAGAATTGAAGATAAAAACGGAACAGTCCTTAAAGATTTTACTCCAAAAACACAGGAGGTTTTAAGCGAAGAATCAGCGTATGTTATTATAGATTTGTTAAAAGGGGTTACCAATGCTGGCTCTGGAATTCGTTTGCGTTCAGATTACACATCTGCAGGAAAAGTAGCTACAGGATTTCCTTACAATTTTACCAATCCGATTGCTGGAAAAACAGGGACTACACAAAATCAATCTGATGGATGGTTTATGGGAATGGTACCCAATTTAGTAACTGGAGTTTGGACTGGTGGTGAAGATAGAGCAACGCATTTTAGAGGAATTTTAAAAGGACAAGGAGCAACAATGGCATTGCCTTCTTGGGCGATTTTTATGAGAAAATGTTATGCAGATAAATCGTTAAACATCAGTAAACATGATTTTGAAAGACCAAAAAATATGACAATTAATATCAATTGTAGCAGTACTTCAGAAAATGCATTAAACGAAATTCGGGGTGGAGACACTGATTTTTAGGAGAGAAAAAAAGAGTAAAGAATTTACCTAAATACCATCAAGCAGCGACCATTAACTAAAAACCAATTACTATGATCAATAAAAAAGTAAATAACGTTCAAGAAGCACTCAAAGGAGTTGAAAATGGGATGACTTTTATGTTAGGAGGTTTTGGATTATGTGGGATCCCTGAAAACGCAATTGCAGAAATTGTAAAATTGAATATCAAAGATGTAACGTGTATTTCAAACAATGCTGGAGTCGATGATTTTGGATTGGGATTGTTATTGCAAAAAAAACAAATCAAAAAAATGATTTCTTCTTATGTTGGTGAAAATCATGAATTCGAACGTCAAATGTTATCTGGAGAATTGGAAGTTGAACTCACACCACAAGGGACTTTAGCTGAAAAGTGCAGAGCAGCTCAAGCAGGTTTTCCTGCTTTTTACACACCTGCAGGATTTGGAACAGAAGTAGCAGAAGACAAAGAAACCCGGGAATTTGATGGAAAAATGTATGTTTTAGAGCCTGCTTTTAAAGCCGATTTTGCATTTGTAAAAGCATGGAAAGGTGATGCCGCTGGAAATTTAATTTTTAAAGGAACAGCTAGAAATTTCAATGCAAATATGTGTGGAGCGGCAACAATTACCGTTGCTGAGGTAGAAGAATTAGTTCCTGTTGGCGAATTAGACCCAAACAATATTCATATTCCTGGAATTTTTGTACAACGAATTTTTCAAGGAACAAATTATGAAAAAAGAATTGAGCAAAGAACTGTAAGGAGATAATCTAACAATATAGCACTGAATTCATGTAACAATTTAGCAACCTAGAAAATTTGAAATTAACCATTATAAAAAAACATGGAAAAGAAAAATTTAGTTGTTGATAAGTCAATAGAAGTTACTTTAATAATTATTGATTCATGTGATTTGATGGATACAGAAAAAAAATACATCATTTCACGTCAATTGTTAAAATCAGGAACAACTATAGGTGCTAATTTTCATGAAGCTCAAAATTCAGAAAGTAAAAATGAATTCATTCACAAAATAAAAATTGTTACGAAAAAATTAGAGGAGACTAAGTACTAGTTAATTCTATGAGATAGGGTGAAAAATTATCCCAAAAATCATTTTTTAAATCAAAAAGTTCACGAATTGGGACTTGTATTGTATAAAATTTCAGGTACAAGTATCAAATTTAAAATTCAAAATTGAAAAATTAACTTATTGTTTCACTGTTAAATTGTTACATTATTATGGATAAAATCGGAATTGCAAAAAGAATCGCTCAAGAAGTACAAAACGGATTTTATGTAAATCTTGGAATTGGAATTCCAACTCTGGTGGCAAATTATGTTCGTGAAGATATTGAAGTAGAATTTCAATCAGAAAATGGGGTTTTAGGAATGGGACCTTTTCCTTTTGAAGGTGAAGAAGATGCAGATATTATCAATGCAGGAAAACAAACTATTACCACTTTGCCTGGTGCCAGTTTTTTTGATTCAGCAACAAGTTTTTCAATGATTCGCGGTAAACATGTGCATTTGACGATTTTAGGAGCAATGGAAGTTTCGCAAAATGGTGATATTGCCAATTGGAAAATACCAGGAAAAATGGTTAAAGGAATGGGTGGTGCTATGGATTTAGTGGCTTCTGCTGAAAATATTATTGTTGCTATGATGCATACCAATAAAGAAGGTGAATCCAAAATTTTAAAAAAATGCACTTTGCCATTAACTGGTGTGGGCTGTGTAAAAAAAGTGGTTACAAATTTGGCAGTTTTAGAAGTTAAAAATAATGCTTTTTACTTACTAGAAAGAGCCCCAGGTGTCTCTATAGAAGAAATACAAAAAGCGACTGAAGGTACTTTAATTATTGAGGGAGAAATTCCTGAAATGACTATTTAAGACAAGTACTTATTATTAAAAAAATTATAATGAATCTTTTTAAAAAAATATATTGGTTAATTAATCCTATTTTAATTAGTGTTTTTGTGTTGATTTTAGATAAAGTTTTAAATATTGATGAAATTTGGATAAATACCACGATTGCAGTTTTTTTAGCGCATATTTTATCACCAAAAGTAATAAGCATTGAAAAACAACAAGGATCAGAAGACCAAATCAAATGGTTGTTCTTTTAAAAAAGTAATTAAAAATTAATTTTTTGAATAGCAATTTCTTAGCAATTTCCTCTCAAATGACTCTTAATTCCTTAATTGATTCATAAAATTTTGAATAATGAATCAAATATTATTAATATTGCCAATTCAAAAAAATACTTTCCAACAGCATAAGCTGTCCATAAAGTAAAACGTTTCAGAAGAGCAAGTCAAATTGTTGTTTTTCAATACAAAAGAAAACAATAAGATTCAGGTTTTTGCGTTTCTCAACTTTCGGAAAATTAAAATAAAACTTTTAATGAAAATCATATCATACAACGTAAACGGAATTAGAGCAGCTTTAAACAAAGGATTTATTCAATGGTTACAAGCTGCAAATCCTGATGTGATTTGTATTCAAGAAACCAAAGCGCATCAAGAACAATTGGATGTGTCTGAATTCGAAAACGCTGGATATCCTTATCACTATTGGTTTTCTGCTCAAAAAAAAGGGTATTCTTCTGTAGCAATTCTTTGCAAAGAAAAACCGAAAAATGTAGTGTATGGAACTGGCATTGAATCCATGGATTTTGAAGGAAGAAACTTGCGTGTAGATTTTGACCAAGTTTCCGTTATGAGTATGTATCTTCCCTCAGGAACAAATGATGACAGATTGAGTTTCAAATTCAATTATATGGATGAGTTTTTAGAGTATATCAATCAATTAAAAAAGGAAATTCCAAATTTAGTCATCTGTGGCGATTATAATATTTGTCATGAAGAAATTGACATTCACAATCCAAAAATGAAAGACGTTTCAGGGTTTTTGCCTGAAGAACGAAAATGGATGAGTGATTTTGTAAATAATGGATTTACAGATAGTTATCGTTTTGTAAATCCAGAAAAACAAGAATATTCTTGGTGGAGTTACAGAGCGAATTCACGGGCAAACAACAAAGGTTGGCGTTTGGATTATGCCATGGTTGCTGAACCACTTAAAAATCATATTTCAAGAGCATATATTCTGTCAGAAGCAAAACATTCTGATCATTGTCCTATTGCACTGGAATTAAAAATTTAATGATAATGAACAGATTTTTAATAATACTTTTTTTTTCTTTTTCCCTTTTTGCTCAAACGAAAGTTGATAGCATTTCAATTAAAAAAGATTCCTTAAGAGCTTATAAAAACAAGCCATTTTTCTCTGACAAAGATTTAAAAAAAATAGATAGTTTATTAGTGAAGCAAGCTTTTAGTGTTTCTTTTGTTGACACACTTAACTTTGTGATGAACTACAAAGACATTGAAAACAATACTGATGTTGCTTTAACAACTGAAATATTGAAAAAAAGATTATTTCAATTAAATCAAAATACACCTTTTAATTTAGCTTATAATCCAGCGTTAGAAAAGGTAATCAACAGTTATTTGGTCCAAAGGAAAAAACAATTTCCAGAGTTGATGTCAAGAGCAAAATACTATTTCCCAATGTTTGAAAAGTATTTAGACAAATATGATATTCCACTGGAAATGAAGTATTTGGCAGTTGTTGAATCAGCATTACTCCCGAAAATCAAATCGCATGCAGGTGCTACTGGTTTGTGGCAATTTATGTTTGGAACAGGGAAATTATATGATTTAAAAGTGAGTTCGTATGTTGATGAGCGTCAAGATCCTGTAAAATCAACCATTGCAGCTTGTGAATATCTAAGCAGATTGTTCAAAGTTTTTGGTGATTGGGATTTGGCTTTAGCAGCGTATAATTCAGGTCCAGGAAATGTTTTAAAAGCTATCAAACGTTCAGGAGGTCAAAAAAATTATTGGAATATTCGTCAATATTTACCAAGAGAAACTGCTAGTTATGTGCCTGCTTTTTATGCTACTATGTATATTTTTGAATATGCGGATGAGCATCAAATTTATCCAAATATGCCAAGATTTTATGATTTTGAAACTGATACTGTTCAAGTAAAAAGAACCATTGGTTTTGATCAAATTTCTGAAGTTATTGGTTTAGAACAAGAGGTTCTAACGTTTTTAAATCCATCATACAAACTAGCTATAATTCCTTTTGTAGAAAATAGAAATTATACATTGCGTTTGCCAAAACATAAAATCATCGATTTTTTAGACAGAGAACATGAAATTTATGCATTGGCAGATTTAGATGATTCTAAAAGAGAAAAGCCTTTGCCAGAGAATTTTGCAATGGACAAAAGCATCCGTTACAAAGTGAAAAGTGGTGATAATTTAGGGAAAATTGCCATGAAATTTGGTGTTAGAGTTAGCGATTTAAAAAGTTGGAATAAGTTAAAAACAAGTAATATTGTTGTTGGACAAAGGCTTAATATTTTTCCAAAAAAAAATGGTGAGGTAGCAAAAGCAGTAACTAAATCACTTAATAGAAGTACTTTTATCATACCAGAAAATGCAAAATTCGAAGTATATGAAGTGAAAGAAGGAGATTCACTTTGGATTATTTCGGAAAAATTTGACAAAATTTCTATTGATGATTTGAAAAAGTGGAACAATATTTGGAATGAGAATAAATTGAAACCGGGTATGAAACTCAAAATTCTTAAAAGCTAACTTTATGAAAAATTTTCTTTTTATTGCAATTACTTCCATTTTATTGATCTCTTGTGTAGGAAATGACAAATACGTTTTAAAAGATTCCATTGGAAGCCTCAACAAAGTAATGGTTGTTGCAAAAGTAAGCGATTGGACAGGAGATATTGGCCAAGAAATTAGAACCTCTTTTGGTGAACTAATGATAGGATTGCCTCAACCAGAACCCATTTTAACACTTTCGCAAGTTGCTCCAAGTGGATTTTCGGCAATGATGAAAGCGCACAGAAACTTACTAATTGTTTCAGAGTCGGATAATGAGGGATTTTCTGTAAAAAAGAATGTTTTTGCTCAACCACAAACAATTGTCTATGTTCAAGGGAAAAATGATGAAACCATCATAAAATTGTTACAAACGCATAAAAACGAAATCAAAGAAATTTTTATTGATGCAGATATCAAGTTTACTCAACATATTTTTGAGAAAGACAAATTGGCAGAAAAGCAATTTAAAACCATTAAAAAACTAGGGATTTCTTTAACCATTCCAACAACTTTTAAATTGGTGGATGATACTGGAGAATTTCTTTGGTTGCGTCAGCATTTATTAAGTGGTATCGCAAAAACGGGAAGCAATAACATTTTAGTCTATTCTATTCCACTAAAAAATGAAGATAAAGTTGCCGATAATATTGTAACTGTAAGAGATAGTATTGGTAAAAAATACATACCAGGTTCGTTTGAAGGTATGTATATGATTACTGAAGAAGCATACACTCCATTTACTATTGATGCAACTATTGATGGTAAAAAAGCCTATGAAACTCGTGGAAAATGGGAAGTAAAAGATGATTTTATGGCAGGTCCGTTTTTAAATTATTCAATCATTGATAAAAAAAATAACAGAGTTGTCGTTTTTGAAGGATTTACGTATGCACCTTCTGTAAATAAAAGAGCTTTTGTATTTGAACTAGAAGCGATTGCAAAATCGATAAAAATAAATTAATAGTTGCTTTTAAAATCTAATATCCAATTTTTTCACGGACTCTTTTCAAAACTTCATTGGCAACAATTGTTGCTTTTTTTGCACCAATTTCAAGTGCAGTATCTATCTCCTTTTTGTGAGTTATAAAATGATTGTAACGTTCTCTGATTGTTGAAAATTCTTCAATAATCAATTCGTACAACGCTTGTTTTGCGTGCCCATAACCATAATTTCCTGCTTCATAATTCGCTTTCATATCTTGAGCTTGGGTTTCTGAAGCGAGTAATTTATACAAGGTAAAAATGGTGTCATTTTCAGTATTTTTAGGATCTTCTAAAGGGGTACTATCTGTTTGAATAGACATAATTTGCTTGCGCAATAGTTTGTCCGGCAAAAAAATATTGATGGTATTTTCTCTTGATTTACTCATTTTTTCACCATCAGTTCCAGGAACTAATTTTGTGTCATCCTGAATTTTTGCTTCAGGAATAATCAACGTTTCACCAATCAAATTATTAAATCTGCTAGCCACATCACGCGTCATTTCTAAATGTTGCAATTGGTCTTTTCCAACAGGAACAGTTTCAGCACCATACAGTAAAATATCTGCAGCCATCAACATTGGATAGGAAAATAATCCCGAATTTACATCAGCCAATCTATCAGCTTTATCCTTAAAACTATGCGCCAACGTCAATCTTTGATAAGGAAAAAAACAACTCAAATACCAAGAGAGTTCTGTTACTTGTGGAATATCACTTTGTCTGTAAAATACGGTTTTGTTGATATCTAGACCACAGGCTAGCCAAGTTGCAGCAGTACTGTAGGTATTTTCTCTCAATTGTTTTCCGTCTTTAATTTGCGTTAAAGAATGCATATCAGCAATGAATAAATACGATTCATTTTTAGGATCATTTGCCATTTTAATAGCTGGTAAAATTGCTCCTAACAAATTACCTAAATGGGGTGTCCCCGTGCTTTGTACTCCCGTTAAAATTCTAGACATAAGTTTGTTTTAAACTATTTTTGGATGCTTCAAAAAAATATGTTCACAAAAATAAGGTTTTGTTTCAAAAAATCAATCAAACAACAAAATATTAGTATTTTTGGGGCATATGAAATTTTTGAAAATTCCGATTTTATTTCTTTGGAGGATGTGGTTTTATATCCTTTTTTTGATCACAATTTTAGCGATGATTCCATTTTTGCTAATTCTAACTTCCGATGAAAAATACTACGCAACGTTTTGGAAAATGGTGCGTATTTGGGCTAAAATTTTGGTATATGGAATGGGTTTTCGACTGAAAGTTTTTGCAGATCAACACATTAAAAAAAACAAGAGTTATTTATTTTGCCCCAATCATTCTTCATTATTAGATGCTTTTATTTTAATTATTTTAAGTAAAAACCCCATTGTTTTTATTGGTAAACAAGAGTTTGTGAAAATTCCTATTTTTGGATTTTTCTACAAAAAAGTAGTGATAATGGTTGACAGGAGCAGTCCTGAAAGTAGAAAAAAGGTATATGAAGAGGCTAAAAAGCGGCTTAAGAATGGCATCAGTTTGGGAATTTTCCCTGAAGGATTAGTACCCACTGAAAATATAATTTTAGCACCTTTTAAAAATGGTGCTTTTAGCTTGGCTATTGAATTTCAAATTCCGATAGTTCCTCAAGTTTATTATGACGGAAAACGCTTATTTTCATGGGATTTCTGGAAAGGTGGCCCTGGAACAATTAGGGTGCATCAACATAAATTTATTGAAACATCTGATTTGCAAATGCAACATGTGGAATTATTGAAACAGCAAACTTTTCAATTGATTTACAATGATTTAGTAAGTGATAAAAAATATATGGACGATACAAACAGACCAAATAATGACAGAGAATTTAAATCACCATTATCTTGAAAAAGAAGAAAATTTAAACATTATTTCTCATGGTTTTGGGTTGGTATTGAGTATTGTTGCATTTTCTTTTTTAATTTTAAAATCTCAGGAATTTGATGGTTTTTGGAAACCCATTAGTTTTGTGATTTATGGATTCAGTATGATACTTTTATATGCTGCCTCTACTTTTTATCATGCTGCAAAAAATCCTACACGAAGACGAAGACTCAATATTTTTGATCACGCAGCCATTTATATACTAATTGCAGGAAGTTATTCCCCTTTTTGTTTGGTAGGTTTGGATTCAAAATTAGGTTGGTATATGTTTGTTTTTGTGTGGTTTTTTGCATTGGTTGGCGTTATTTTGAAACTCTCTTATACCGGAAGATATGACAAAATTTCTACAGGCATGTATTTGTTAATGGGATGGCAAGTGATGGTTTTTATTCAGCCTTTGATGCAACAATTAAGTGCGGAAAATTTTCAGTACTTGGTGGCTGGAGGTATTTTTTATTCAGTGGGAGCTATTTTGTATTCCATCAAAAGGATTCCATACAATCACGCCATTTTTCATGTTTTTGTATTGTTAGGAAGTTTTAGCCATTTTTTGGCGATTTATAATTTATAGTTTAAAAACAGCCTTTTATTTCCATAATGAAAAGGGCAATTTACTCAAAGAAGCGTTGTAATAAATAGGATTTCCAGTTACTTCTTTTCCCAACCATGAGGGTTTTTCAAACGTTTCATTTTCTGAAGTTAGCTCAATTTCTGCAATTAGTAAGCCTTTATTTGCTCCAAAAAATTCATCAATTTCAAAAATATGAATTCCATTTTTTACTAAAAAACGGTTTTTTTCGATAATATTGGGTTCGCAAATAGCTAGTAATTGGTTTGCTTCTTGCACATCAATTTCTTTTTCCCACTCAAAACGGGTGGTTCCAGAAGCGTTTGACACTCCTTTTACTGTGATAAATCCTTGATGATCAGAAATCCGAATGCGGACAGTCCTGTTTTTATCCGAATTTAAATATCCTTGTTTTATGATTATTTGCTTAAATGTTACTTTTTTCCAAGTGTCATTTTTCACTAAAAATTTTCGTTCAATCTCTAAACTCATAAAAATTATTTGAATTCTACACGAATATACTCGTTTTTATCGTTATTCTATAATATTTAAATATCTTTGATTTTCTGAATATTCTCATGAAAAACATACTTATCTTTTTGCTTTTTTTGTTTTCAACAAGTGTATATTCACAAGTAGATTATAGTGATTCTTGGGAAGATTTTTACTCATACAACAATGTCAAAGACTTTATAAAAGTTGATAATCAAATTTTTGCTTTGGTTGATAATGCTGTTTTTACGTTTAATGAAACAACTTCTGAAACTAAAAAAATCTCTTCAATTCAGGGTTTGTCTGGCGAAATTACCTCCGCAATTTATTACGATGCACCTACGAAAAGATTGGTCATTGGCTACGACAATGGCTTGATTGAAGTCATAGATGAAGATAATTCCATCACAATTTCATCAGATTTGGCAAATTTTAATCAATCAGGAGAAAAAAGAGTCAATGATATTTCGGGTTTTGGAAACAATTTGTATGTTTCGACACCTTTTGCAATTGTTGAATATGATATCGAAAAATTAGAATTTGGAGATACTTTTTTTATAGGACATAACTCCTCTTCATTACGTATTAACGAAACCACAATTGTAAATAATTCGATTTTTGCTGCAACAGAGGAAGGTATTTTTTCAGCTGATATTACCAATAATTTATTAATTGATTTTAACAATTGGACACAACAGTTTGCAGGAAGAAATTTCTCTCATATTGTACAATTCAATAATCAAATATTTGTCACTGAAGGCTCAAAATTATTTCAATTAAATGGCACAAACTTGATTGAAATCAGGGATTTTTTTCAACCAATTTTAGGAATAAAATCTTCCAATACTCATTTGTCAATTTCGTTACAAAAAAGCGTTAGTATTTTAAATACATCACTAAATGAAATTACAAATTTCGGCTCAACATCAGATTTTGATTTTACACTTGCCAATGCTTTTTTTCAAAATAATACCGTTTATTTAGCTACTCGCGAATTTGGAATATTAAAATCAACCTCCAGTCAATCAATAACTTATCAAGAAATTCATCCTGATGGACCTTTATCAAATGACGTTTTTTCTATTGATGCAGAAAATAAGCATCTTTGGGTTGTTTACGGGGGATATGATCAAACTTACACTCCTTTGCAAAGACGAAGAGGTTTTAGTCATTTCAACGGTCAAAATTGGATAAACACAGCCTTTAATCCAAATTTCCCTTTCATTGATTTGAATTATGTTTCCATAGACCCAAATGCCGAAAACAAAGTTTATATTAGTTCTGCAGGAGATACAAATGATATAAATTCAGTTTCAACAGGAGGCTTGTTGGTTGTTGAAAATGATCAAGTAACCACTTTTTACAATCATAAAAACAGTACTTTAGAGGATATTGTACCTAATGAACCAAACAGAGTTACTATCAGAGTTAGTGGAACTGCTTTTGACCGTCAAGGAAATTTATGGGTAAGTAGCATCAATTTTAATCAAGAGTTAAAAAAACTATCTAGCACAGGTGTTTGGAGTAGTTTTGATTTGAGTTCCTTAAAATCAAATGTAAATTCTTTAGGGATATCTGAAATGGATGTAGATAGAAGCAACACAGTTTGGATAGGAACAAGAGGAAATGGAGTATATGTTTTTAACGAAAATGGCAACAGAAAAGCAAGGTTAATTTCAACTCCAAATCAAGGAAATTTACCTGACTTACAAGTTTTTTCAGTTGCTGTTGATACTAGCAGTAGAGTTTGGATTGGTACCAGTAGGGGATTGGTTGTTTTTAGAGGAACATCTTCAGTTTTTGATGCTACAGTGTTGAATGCACAACCCGTTGTTATTGAAGAAAATGGTGTTGGAGAACGTTTGTTGGGAGATTTAAGAGTCAATTCTATCGAAATTGATGGTGCAGATAATAAATGGTTTGGCACCGATAGTGGTGGTGTTTTGTATACAAATCCCTCAGGACAAAGAACATTGGCGAATTTTAGTAGGCAAAACTCTCCTTTGCCATCAAATAGAATTTTAAAAATCAGAGTAGATGATAGTTCAGGAAAAGTGTTTTTTGCAACTGATAAAGGCATTGTAGCTTACAATAGTAAAGTAGCTCCCTTTGGAGAAGTTTTGGGAGAAGTGTATTCATATCCAAATCCGGCATTGAAAAATCATGAAACGGTTACAATTTCAGGCAGAAATGGTGTTGGTTTGCCAAGAGGAACCAATGTGAAAATTTTGGATGTTGCAGGTAATTTGGTCTATGAAACCAATGCTGTAGAAGGTCAAGAAGTGCAAGGCGGAAAAGTAGTTTGGAACAAAAAAAACTTAGCGGGTAAAAGAGTTGCATCAGGAGTTTATGTAGTGTTATTAGCTGCTGATGATGGCACACAAACTGCTGTTACTAAAATTGCGATTGTAAATTAATGCCCATAATTACTACAAATGCCATCGTTTTAAGCTCGCTAAAATTTGGTGACTCAAGCTTAATTGTGAAATGCTTTACACAGCAAGATGGCGTAAAATCGTATTTAGTAAGAAGTATTTTAAAAGCTAAAAAAGGCGGGTTGAAAGTTGCCTATTTTCAGCCTTTAACTCAAGTAAAATTAGTTGCCAACCACAATACGAAAAACACCTTAAATACAATTAAAGAAATCCATGTATTACAGCCGTATCAGACGATTTATCAAGATATTGTAAAACAATCCATTACCTTTTTTTTATCAGAAGTTGTTTCGAATGTAATTCAAGAAGAAGAGGCAAATGACGCTTTGTACGAATTTTTAGAAACTTCCTTCAGGTGGCTGGATTCTCATGAAAAAATTGCCAATTTTCATTTGATTTTTTTGGTAAAATTGACTAGCTTTCTAGGATTTTATCCAGACACATCAGAAGCTGATAAAAAAGGATTTCATTTATTAGAAGGGTTTTTTACGGATAAAACCTATGATAAAAATGTAATTTCTGGAAATGCTCTTTTTCATTTTAAAAAATTATTGAATGTCAATTTTGAAAATAGCGATCAACTTTCTTTTAGTAAATTTGAAAGACAACAAGTATTGCAAGTTCTCATTTCTTATTACAAATTACACATAGATAGTTTTAGAAATCCAAAATCTTTGGATGTTTTAGAGGCTGTTTTTCGTTAAAAATTAGTTTAAGAAACTACTTTTAATCCAACAATGGAAGCAATTAATGTCGAAATAAAAAACAATCGCCAAAAAGTAGTAGGTTCTTTAAAAATAAAAATTTTTACAAGTACAGTTCCAACAGGGCCAATTCCAGTCCAAACTGCATAGCCTTTTCCAATTGGAATTGTTTGTGTAGCTTTTAAAAGCTATGTCATGCTTATTCCCAAACAAACTAAAAAACTGAGATACTAGTATATAATTTCAATGTCTTAACTTTCTTTGACTTTTCCCCAACAAAAGGCAAATGCTACTTCAAAAAATCCTGCAATGATGAGTAACATCCAATTCATATTCTAGAGTTAAGGATTTATTTTAAGAATCTATTTGATTTAAAAATAATCAATACTTTATCTAAAAATTAAAAATTATTTCTTTAGAGGTCGCATCAATCCTTCTTGTGCAAATGAGGCTATTAATTTTCCATCTCTTGTAAAAATATTTCCTCTTGACAAACCTCTAGCACCAAAAACATTGGGAGATTCAGCTGAATACAACATCCAATCATCAAAATCAAAATCTCTAAAAAACCACATAGAATGGTCTAAACTGGCAGTTTGTGTATTGCCAAAATGGTATTTTTTTGCGTTTGGATTAAAAGCAGCATTCAATACATTATAATCAGAAATATAAGTTAAAATTTGATGTTTTTTCTGAATATTTATGGTAGGAATTTCACCTTTCAGTTTGAACCAAATTTCAACTTTTGGTGGTAAATTTTCAGGCTCAAATGGATTTTGAACATGAACTGGTTTAAAATCTATAGGACGTTCTGCGCTTAGAAATGATTTGGTTGATGCTGGTAAAAAATCGCCAAATTGCGCGAACATTTCGTCCCAACTCAACAATTCTTCTGGCTGCTTTTCTGGTTGAATCATTTCAATTTGATGTTCAAAACCTTCCTCTTTTTGATGAAATGATGCAGCCATGATAAAGATGGTTTTGTCATGTTGCGTGGCTGTAATTCGTCTTGTTGAAAAACTGCCGCCATTTCTCATTTCAGTTACATGATATTGAATATCAGTAGTTAAATCGCCTGCTTCTAAAAAATAAGCGTGTAACGAATGCAAAAAACGATTTGTAGGAATGGTTCTATAAGCTGCATTTACAGCTTGTGCCAATACTTGTCCTCCAAAAACGATAGCACTTCCAATAGTGACACTTTTTCCACTGAAAGTATTGTTTTCTAAATCATCTAAATGCAAAAGGTCAATCAATTCTTTCGTGTTTTTCATACGTTTTATAAGTCTTTAAATGGAAATTTTTGCTGAAAACCTGTTGGTTGAACTCGTTGCAAAAATAAGTGTAAAATTCGGTTTGTGATTCTTTTTTTATGTCGAAAATAGATGGTTAAATCTTGTGGAATTGCACCCACTGAACTTTTAATTTCGCTTGCTGTTCTCCCAAAATTAAGAATCATTATATTTTTATCAATACCAATTTTGATATAATCATACAACATTCTCTGGTAAATGGCATGTTGTTTATTCAACGAATAATCAATGCCTACAAAATGTGCATCTAAAGAATGATTTGCAATCATTCCTGATAAAAACCCCACCATTTTATCCTCTTTCCAATACGATTGAATCAGATAATTTTCGCCAAAAGCACGTTTCAAATCTTTGTAGGTTTCTACATTGAAATTTGATAAATTAAATCCGGCATTCGAACTTACTTTTTGATACAAATCCTTCATTTTTAGCAATTGTTCTTCGCAATTTTCTGAAGTAATTGGCACCGTTTTTAAGTCGGCGCTTTGTTGTAACGCTTTCTTTGCTTTTACTCGAAATTTGGTTTTTAAAGTAGCTAAATAATCGTCAAAATTTTTCCAATTAGGACTGATTCTGAGTACCATGTTGGGCTCTACGGAAAATTGTTTGAATTGATATTCTCTGAATAACGAGGTGATTGCAAGAGATTCATTTTTAAAATCTTTGCACAAAATGGCATCAATCTTTAGCTGATTTTGAGTATTTGTAAACTGCATTATTGCTTTTGAAAATGCTTTCAGAACTGCTTTTTTATCGAAGGAATCTTTTATGAAAAATCCATGTTCACCACTCACAAAAGCATTTCCAACAATCAAAATTTTTAAAGGTCTGGTTGAAGGAAAAAAGGGAATTTTAGAGACTATTTTTTGAATTTTTTTGATGAAAAGTTCAAAATTATTTTTAATACTATTGATTTTAAAATCAATGATTTGAAATGTAAAAAAAGCACAAGATTTGTGATGAATATCAGATATAATGTGATAACAAAACTGAATTTCAGGATGATTTTGCTCCATTGATTTTAAAAAATCACGATGAAAATAACTATTTTTCTCACAGTCTAAATCGTTCCAAATTTCTTCTGAAATGGCCTCAATTTCTGAATAAAAAGAATGTGAATAATTTTTAGTTTGACAATTCAAAGGTGGAGTTGCTATTTTTTGCATTTCAAAAGTAGGATAAATCAATATTTACTTACGAAAATCATAGAATTATAACGTTTCTTTAACAAACTAAAAATTACCACTCTATAATTTAATTTTTTTTAAAATTATATTTGTTCCCCAAAATAACAATTTCTTTTTTCAAACCAAAAGTACAATTATCACACTATGAGAAAAATCATTTTATCACTTTTAGGTATCATTTTGATTGTTGCCGCTATTTTTTTAGGAAAAAATATAGTTGACAAGAATATGGCTCCAAAACCTACTTTCAAAAAAACAATCAATACTGTTTTTGTTACACCTATTTTGAATAGAGAAATTCCAATTGTTTTGTCAGCAAATGGCAATTTGGTGGCAAAAAATAAAATCGAACTTTTTTCAGAAGTTCAAGGGGTGTTGCAAACTTCCAATAAAGCGTTTAAACCCGGAACAGTGTATGTTCAAAATGAAAATTTGTTGAGTATCAATAGTGATGAATTTCTTGCAAGTTTACAATCTCAAAAAAGCAATTTATTCAATTTAATAACTTCGGTTTTACCTGATATTCGTTTGGATTTTTCATTCGAATTTAACAAATGGGAAACCTATTTACAAAGTTTTGATATCAATAAGACAGTTCCCAAACTTCCAACATTTTCGTCAGACAAAGAAAAATATTTTATCTCAGGAAGAGGTATTTTAACAGCCTATTTTAATGTTAAAAACTTAGAAGTTCGTTTGTCAAAGCATCAAATAAAAGCACCATTTACAGGTGTTTTAACAGAAGCGCTAGTGACTCCAGGAACCTTAGTTAGAGCCGGACAAAAATTAGGTGAATTTATTGATACAAGTGTTTATGAAATGGAAGTTTCTATTAGTGCTGAATATGCAGATATGTTGAAAGTTGGCAACACGGTTGATGTAACAAATTTAGATAAATCAAAAATGTATACTGGAAAAGTGGTTCGTGTCAATGGAAAAATAGATCAGGTTTCACAAACAATTCCAGCATATATCGAATTAAGACATCCTGATTTAAAAGAAGGCATGTTTTTAGAAGCAAATTTAGAAGCAAAATCAGTTCAAAATGCCTTTGAAATTTCAAGAAATCTAATGATTGATAATGGGGCTGTTTATACAGTTGTAAGTGATAGTATATTAACGCTAACATCTATAAATCCCTTGTATTTTGGAAAAGATAAAGTGGTTGTTAGTGGTTTAAAAAATGGAGATATTTTAGTGTCAAAACCTGTTCCCGGCGCTTTTGATGGAATGATTGTAAAAGCCATTAAAAACGACTAAACATGAAAAAAATAATTACATTTTTTATTAAATATTCAGTTGCTGTCAATGTATTGATTTTGGCATTTATCATTTTGGGAACTGTGGGGATTTTCAGTATGAAATCGTCTTTTTTTCCCTTAGTAGATTCACGTTTGATAAATATTACGTTGGCATATCCTGGTGCTTCTCCTGCTGAAATTGAAGAAGGAGTTGTTTTAAAAATTGAGGATAATTTAAAGGGAATTGTTGGTGTAGAAAGGGTTACATCAGTTTCAAGAGAAAATTCAGCTGTAGTAATCGTTGAGATTTTTAAAGGACAAAATATTGATATTGTGCTGTCTGATGTAAAAAATGCGGTGGATAGAATTCCGTCTTTTCCTGTGGGTTTAGAACCTCCTGTAATTGCAAAAGTCGAGAATTTACGACCTACTATTAGTTTTGCTTTGAGTGGAGAAGGTGTTGCATTAAAAACTTTGAAAAAATATGCCAGAAACATCGAAAATGATATTCGTGGTATTGAAGGAATTTCACAAATTACCCTTTCTGGTTTTCCTGAAGAAGAGATTGAAATTGCAGTGCGAGAGAATGATTTATTGGCGTATAATTTATCCTTTACTGAAGTTGCAAACGCTGTTAGAAATGCAAATATTTTAATTACGGGAGGAAATATAAAAACACCTCAAGAGGATTATTTAATCCGAGCCAGCAATCGTTCGTATTATGGCGATGATATGCAAAATTTGATTGTAAGAACTCAACCAAATGGCACAATTATCCGTTTAAAAGATGTTGCAAATATCAAAGATACTTGGTCAGAAACTCCTGATAGACTGTATTTTAATGATGATTTAGCGATTGATATTACAGTAAGTAATACAGATAGTGAAGATTTGATTTCTACAGCTGATAAAATCAAAGACTATATTTATGTTTTCAACCAAAAACAGCAAAATATTGAATTACATATTACAAGTGACAGAAGTACAACTCTTAATGGGAGAACAAAATTATTAGTTGAAAATGGGATTGTCGGTATTTTATTAGTGGTTTTTTTCTTGGCTATTTTTCTGAATGTTCGCTTAGCAATATGGGTTGCTTTTGGCCTACCTATTGCGTTTTTTGGAATGTTTATTTTTGCAGCACAATTTAATGTTACCATTAATGTATTATCACTTTTTGGGATGATTATTGTAATCGGAATTTTGGTGGATGATGGAATTGTAATTGGCGAAAATATTTATCATCATTATTATGATTTAGGAAAATCAAAAATTAGAGCAGCCATTGATGGAACAATGGAAGTAATTCCGCCAATTGTTTCTGCGATTTTAACCACATTGATTGCTTTCTCTACCTTCTTTTTTGTAGATGGAAATTTGGGGAGTTTTTTCAGTGAAGTTTCTACCATTGTAATTCTTACGTTGTCAGTTTCATTGCTAGAAGCACTAATTATTTTACCAGCACATATAGTTCATTCTAGAGCTTTAGAAAGAAAAAAATTAGAAAATGGTGAAGAAATTCAACAAAATAAATTTGACACTTTTTTTAATAAAGTAAATCAAGTTGCTGATGGATGGTTGGTAAGAGTAAGAGATAACTATTACATACCTTTTTTGAGATTTTCTCTAAAAAACAAGTTATTTGCATTTTCCATTCCATTGGCATTATTGATTTTTAGTTTTTCTGCAATTGGTGGTGGGATTGTTAAAACCTCATTTTTTCCAAATATAGCCAGTGATCAAATTCAAATTTCATTGAAAATGCCACAAGGAACCAATGAAAAAATTACAGATTCTATCATTTCTATGATTGAGGGAAAAGTGTGGTTAATTCATAAAGAATACACAGAAAAACAAACTGGAAATATTCCAGTAGTTGAAAATATCATTAAAAGAATTGGTCCTGGAAGTGCCAGTGGAAGTTTGACAGTCAATTTATTACCTGGTGAAGCTAGAGATTTTTCATCACCTGAAATTACCAACAGGATCAGTGATGTTGTTGGAAATGTGTACGGTATAGAAAGTTTGGTTTTTGGTTCGGGTGGAAATTTTGGAGGAAGTCCAGTTGCCGTTTCTTTGCTTGGAAATAATATTCAAGAACTAAAATCCGCAAAAGAAGAATTAAAACAATCGCTTCTAAATAATGTTGCTTTAAAAGATGTAGTTGATAATGATCCTGCCGGAATCAAAGAAATTAAAATCACTTTGAAAGAAAATGCATATTTGTTGGGATTGAATTTACAATCAGTCATGGCACAAATTCGTGATGGTTTTTTTGGATTTCAAGCACAACGTTTTCAACGAGGTCAAGACGAAATAAAAGTGTGGGTTCGTTATGACAAAAAAGATCGTTCATCGATTAAAAATTTAGATGAAATGCGAATTATTGCCCCTAATGGCAGTAGAATTCCTTTTTCGGAAATTGCCAATTATTCCATTGAGCGTGGTGACATTGCCATCAATCATTTGTCTGGAAAACGTGAAATTCAAGTTACTGCCGATTTAAAAAGTAAATCTGAAACAGCAACCGATATTTTGGAAGATATCAAAACACGCGTGATGCCTCCAATTTTATCAAAATACCCCTCAGTTTCACCTTTGTATGAAGGTCAAAATCGGGAAGCAAAAAAAACTACAGATTCTGTAAATGTTGTGGGCCCTATTATTTTATTATTGATTTATTTAGTAATTGCCTTTACTTTCCGTTCATATAGTCAGCCAATTTTGTTGATTTTAATGATTCCTTTTAGTATGATTGGTGTGGTTTGGGGACATTATATTCATAGTTTTCCAATCGGAATTTTATCATGGTTGGGAATCATTGCCTTAATCGGAATTATGGTAAATGATGGATTGGTTTTGATAGGAAAATTCAACAATTATCTTAAAGAGGGAATCAAATTTGACGAGGCATTAATTATGGCCGGACAATCAAGATTTAGAGCAATTTTATTGACTTCAATAACTACGATTGCTGGTTTAGGACCACTGATTTTTGAAAAAAGTAGGCAAGCTCAATTTTTAATTC
>Ga0102812_10000552_pt1 | contig 26732 bp, 18 predicted proteins | sample ColrivemetaGS713_FD_79334 | JGI IMG/M metagenome (GOLD analysis project Ga0102812, IMG submission 79334) | Estuarine microbial communities from the Columbia River estuary - Flood tide ETM metaG S.713 | ecosystem: Environmental > Aquatic > Marine > Intertidal zone > Estuary | place: USA...
AAAGTGCCGGGACTTTTTGTTGACCAATTGGTTAAAATTGAAAAAATAACAGATAAAATTAACAATCTGGTAGGGAATCCATTAATTGCTGACCTGAAATTGGCCAAGGAACAACTGCTGGAGGAATATAGACAGAAAACAGAATGGCAGGACCTGAGATTAGAGATCGTAGAATATTATAGTGGCAGCAGATTCTCTATCTATGGTTATAAAAGGTATAATGATATTCGATTGGTGATGACTCCTGAATCTACTATGGGTTTGTACGGTGGGGACCCTGATAATTTTACTTATCCAAGGTATTCTCTGGACTTCACTTTCTGGCGTGCCTATGATGAAAATGGACAGCCGGCAGATACCAGAGATCATTATTTTAAATTTAATATTAATGGCCCTTCTGATGGGGAAGCTGTTTTTGTAGTAGGGAATCCTGCCAGAACAGAAAGGTACAGAACAGTTGCTCAACTGGAATATGACAGGGATTATAAATATCCGATGTTGCTTGAATTTTATGATTCAAGATATAATATGATGACAAAGGAATATGAGAAAAATCCCACCAGCGAATTGATGAATAAGCTTTTGTATTTTGGAAATACAAGAAAAGTGATCAAAGGTATTAATGAAGGATTGCACGATGAGATACTTTTCAACAGGAAGGCAGAAATGGAAAAAATGATCCGAACGGTTGTGAAAGATACGGACGAATGGGATAATATTCAAAAGGATATTGATGAATTAAAACCGCACGCCTGGGCTGCAAATTTGCTAGGCCCTTCATCCCTGAAAGGAAACACATTTGTTTTGTTGCATACGCTTGCAAAATATGAGAAGCAATTAGCAGAACAGGCATCTGAAACAGAATTGCAGGAAAGCAGAAATGAAATAAGAAAATTGGTTTCAAAAATAGGAAACGAAGAAGACCGGGTATACCTGACAATGACTTTGGATGAAATTCAGAAATTTGTCCCGAATAAGAACAAAACGATGAAGAAGATCATGGATGGTAAAACATCAGACGAATTTGTTGCTTATTTATATAAGAAAAGCAAATTCTATCAGGGAAGTAAGTATGAGGACTACCTGGAAATGGATGGTCCGAAACTGGCTAAGAAAAATGATCCACTTTTGAAAATGTCAAGAGATATCAATACAGCTTTTAATGATGCTATACTTATCAATAGAAGTAAAAACCAAAGTATTACGGATAATCAGCTGGCCATTGCCAAAAAGACATTCACCGTTCTCGGAGATGCCTTGTCACCTGATGCAACTTTTACGCTCAGGTTATCTGATGGTATTGTTAAAGGTTATGACTATAATGGAACACAGGCTCCATTTCAAACGACTTATTTTGGTTTGTACGACAGATACTTTTCAAGAACAAATAAAGGTTCCTGGGACATACCTCAAAAATGGCAAAACCCAACTTTGGAGTTTTTGAAAACACCTTTAAATTTTGTTTCCACAAACGATATTATTGGTGGTAACTCCGGAAGCCCTATCATCAATAAAAAGATGGAAATCGTGGGACTTGTTTTTGATGGAAATATAGAATCGTTGCCTGGTAATTTTATTTTTGATGATGAAGTCAACAGAACAGTTAGTGTTCATGCCGGAGGAATCATCGGGGCGCTGCAATATATTTATGAAGCGAACAGATTAAGTATGGAATTGCTTCGAAAAAATTAAGAATATTTAGTTGCATAATATATAAAAAAAGCGGTATTTCAGATCAACTGAAATACCGCTTTTTATTTTAGAAAAATCTGTCTTTAGCTGAACGGAGCATTGGAATTTTCTGTATATTTAGCTTATAAAGCTATAATCATGGAGCTACAGGAACTACTACAAGGATTTGATGATTTCAATTCGAATAATCTGTTTAAAACCGATTTTTTGCTTACCTGGGAAAAATCAAAACAAGACCTGGAGCTGGTCGTTCGGGTGGCAGAAACTTTAAAAATGCTTCGCCAGAAAAATATTTCTCCTAAATTATTTGATTCGGGACTCGCCGTTTCGATTTTTCGGGATAACTCTACGAGAACCAGATATTCTTATGCTTCAGCGGCAAATTTATTGGGTTTAACTGTTGAAGATCTGGATGAAAATAAATCTCAGATCTCTCATGGGGAAACTGTGCGGGAAACAGCCAACATGATCTCTTTTATGACGGATTTTATCGGGATCAGAGATGATATGTATCCTGGTCTTGGCCATAGTTACATGAAAGAGGTAGCATCCGCCCTGGATGAAGGAATTGACCAGGGAGTACTCGAAAAAAGACCGAATATTATCAATTTACAATGTGATTTGGATCATCCCACTCAATCAGTTGCGGATCTGATCCATCTTAAAAACTATTTTGGTGGTCTGGATCAACTCAAAGGAAAAAAGATTTGTATGAGTTGGGCCTATTCTCCAAGTTATGGGAAACCAATGTCTGTACCACAGGGTATTATTGCGCTAATGGGTCGATTTGGAATGGATGTTACGCTGGCACATCCACCAGGGTATGAACTCTTACCTGAAATAATGACGATTGCGAAGCAAAAAGCAGAAGAAGCCGGAGGATCTTTGAAACTGACACAAAATATGGAAGAAGGAATCGATGGTATGGATGTTGTATATGCCAAAAGCTGGGCGCCCCTTCAGATCATGAAGGAAAGAACACAACTGGTCAGAAATCATCAATTTGATGCATTAGATGCGCTGGAGAAAAAATGTTTGGCTCAAAATGCTCAATTCATGGATTGGGAATTTGACCAAAACAAGTTATCACACACAAAAAAAGGTGCTGCTTTGTATATGCATTGTCTTCCAGCGGATATTTCTGGTGTAAATTGTAAACACGGTGAAGTAAGTGAATCAGTGTTTGAAAAATATCGTTTAAAGACGTATAAAGAAGCCGCCTGGAAACCTTATGTCATCGCTGCCATGATGTTATGTAGTGAATTTGTAAATCCGGGAGGGGTTTTACAAGCGCTTTATTCCAGTCAAAAACCACGAATTTTGACTTAAGTTTGATGATCGGGATCCTTAAGCTTAAGAATAAATAATATAATAGTTGTATAAAATATGAATACTATTTACATTTGCGGTCGGTGAGGGTCATACGACCAGCTCCTTCTGAATCCCCCCAGGGCAGAAATGCAGCAAGGGTAGGTAGTTGAGCGGTGCGGTGTGATTCCTCACTTTTTAGTTTTTACACCTGTTTTATCGTATGAATTTTATCCCCGGTTTTTAAATACCATTGAATTCAAACTAAATTTACTTCTTATGAAATTTTTTATTGATACGGCAAATCTTGATCAGATAATGGAAGCCAAGGCCTTAGGTATTTTGGATGGTGTGACAACCAATCCTTCATTGATGGCCAAGGAAAACATTACCGGGCACCAAAACATAATGGATCATTACCGTGCGATCTGTGAAATTTCTGACGGAGGTGACGTTAGCGCAGAAGTTATTGCAACCGATTATGATGGCATTATAAAAGAAGGTATTGCTCTTTCTAAAATAGCACCAAACATCGTTGTAAAAGTACCTATGATCAAGGAAGGGGTGAAAGCTATACGAACTTTTACTGATATGGGGATAAAAACGAATTGCACCTTGGTCTTTTCTGCCGGTCAGGCGATCCTTGCCGCTAAAGCAGGTGCCACCTATTTATCTCCATTCATCGGTCGGATCGATGACATCAGCTGGGATGGAATGCAACTGATCAGGGATATTGCCGAAATATATGCTGTGCAGGGTTATGATACAGAGATTCTTGCAGCATCTATCAGGAGTTCAAACCATATCGTAGAAGCTGCAAAATCCGGTGCGGATGTCATTACAAGTCCGTTGAAACCAATTTTAGGCCTGTTGAGACACCCATTGACGGATATCGGTCTGGAGCAGTTTTTGGCGGATTACAGAAAAGGAAATTCCTAGAAAATTTATCTTAAAATTCCATTTTCCATTGTGAGGTACCTGTTACTAAGTGCCGCCAGTTCCATATTATGCGTAACGATGATGAAACTCTGATTAAATTCATCTCTTAATTTAAACAGCAGATTATGCAGATCCTCAGAGGACTCGGTGTCAAGGTTCCCGGAGGGTTCATCTGCTAATATTAGCGCAGGCTGATTTATGAGCGCCCGGGCTACAGCAACCCGTTGTTGCTCTCCGCCGGACATTTGATTTGGCTTATGGTCAAACCGCTCCCTCAGATCCATCATTTCCAGTAATTCCATCGCCCGAAATTCCAGTTTTTTCCTGTTCTCCTTTTTGATTAGTCCCGGAATCATGATATTCTCCAGCGCATTGAATTCTTCCAATAAATGATGGAATTGAAAAATAAAACCTAAAGTATGATTTCGGAAAGCAGCAAGTTGCTTTCTTCCAAGACTGTCAATTTTCTCTCCCGCAATGTAAAGATCACCGGTATCTGCCCTGTCAAGAGTACCTAAAATATGCAATAGTGTACTTTTGCCAGTACCTGACTTGCCCACTATACTAACAATCTCTCCTTTTTCCATTTCCATATTCACGCCCTTCAAAACGTTTAGCTTGTTGAAGGATTTGTGAATGTTTTTAGCCTCTAGCATCATAAGCACTTATTTAGGTTTCCAAATGTAATCGTATTTAAGAGAATTCTAGTAAACTGTTTTCGCCTATTTTTTGAATACGGAAAGAACCACTTTCCAAATATATTAGTCGTGTTTAATTTAAGCGCTTGTCTTTTTCTTATGAAATTTGAAAACAACATTGTAGATTTACCTTTAAACCGATAGCTTTCCATGAGAATTTTACAACTTACCAAAAAGTTTCCTTTCCCTCTGATGGATGGAGAATCAGTTGCAGTGCATTATTTGAGTAAAGCACTGAGTGAATTGGGCTTGAATATCGATCTTTTAAGCATGAATACCTCTAAACACTTTTTTAATATGGAGGATTTACCTACGAATTATGATCATTATCATAATATCTATACCGTAGAGGTGGATAACAGAGTCAAACCCTGGACTGCATTTTTAAATTTATTTTCTCTGAACTCTTATCATATTTCCCGCTTTGTTACAACTTCTTTTAAGGTAAAACTGAAAGAATTACTGGTAGATTCAAGTTATGATATCATTCTTCTCGAAACCTTATATCTTACCCCTTACGTAGCATTGATCCGAAAATATTCCAACGCGAGGATCATTATGAGATCACATAATCTGGAATATGAGATCTGGGAAAGAATGCTTAAAAATATGCAGTTTAGCCTAAGTAAACTCTATCTGATCTATCTTGTAAAAAAATTGAAACGTTACGAATTGTCGAACCTGAATGTGTATGATTATTTGATCACGGTGACACAAAGGGATCTATCCAACTATGTTAAGCTGGGTTATGCTAAAGAAGGTACGGTGGTCCCGATCGGAATTGAACCTGAAGCGTATCCGGTAGTCGATCCTTATATGGGAGATATTTTAAAATTATCATTTATAGGTTCACTGGACTGGATGCCGAATATGGAGGGAGTTAGTTGGTTCTTGAATAAGGTATGGAACGTCAATCAGGACAAATTTTCAAATGTGGAGTTTCATATTGCAGGAAGAAATACACCCAAATCATTTCTGAAGAAAGTAGAGAAAAATTTTATCATTCATGGTGAGGTGCCAGACGCCAAGGAATTTATTTTGTCCTGTCAGGTGATGATCGTTCCTTTATTTTCCGGTAGTGGTATGCGTGTGAAAATTCTCGAAGCGATGGCGCTTGGTAGAGTTGTTATTACAACTTCCCTCGGTCTGGAAGGAATCAACGCAAGGGATAAAAAAGAGGTGTTGATCGCAAATACAGTAAATGATTTTATTAAAAAAATCAAAATGTGTCAAAATGACCCGGCTCTCATGTTGAAAATCGGTTCAGCGGCATCCAGGCTGATCGCTAGTAAATATGACAATAAAAAAAATGCAAAACACCTGATCCGGAAACTAAAAGGATAGGCATCCCAATAATTCTTTAATTTTTTAATGATTTAAATGAAGGGTTTACCCAAATGTAAGCTTTTTGTGTTCCTATTTATACAATTATAAAGCTTTGATTTATCCCATTTTGATGAAATTTTCTGGATTCACGATCATCTGAATTAAAAAAAAAACTGTCCCCACGTTTGTGGAGACAGTCTCAAGATCGGTTTATTAATGCAGGGTACTTGGTTCACTTTCGTTGCTACCAATTAATTATATGTTTTACTATTTTATGCAAATCATTTTTCTTGTCTGCGTGAAAGATCCTGTTTCCAGTTTATAATAGATCACACCAATTGTATTTAATGATTCCTTAGATACATTAATGATGTTCAATCCTTTTTTGTAGTTCCCTTCAATAATCTTAATTGATTTTCCGGTTACATCAAAGAATTGGATACTCGCTTCAGTTGATTCAGGCAATTCAAAATATATCGCCGTTAAATCACTGAACGGATTCGGAATATTTTGATGTAGTGCAAAATTCGGGCCAATGAAATTTTCTGTTTCATTTTCGAACCTTAACTCAAGATCAATAATTTCCAGATCATTGTTATACGCTTCCTTTTTGGTGATGCGGTCAGTCAAGCTGATCAATTCACTAATGGTCCCGGCTCTCTTTGTTTCAAAAGAGATTCTGAACAGTGGGGCAGTCGTACTTTGTGTCGCCTCATTCAGGTTCCAGCTAACGGTTATCTTTCCCTGGTCTGCAAATCGGACTCCATAATTGCTGGCATCCATGAATGCTGCAGAAGACTCAATTCCTGTGAAGCTTAAAACTTCTGCATCGAATTCAATCGTATACTGACTACCTTTTACCTGACTCAGGTCCTCCATAGAAAACTGTACGTCAACCTTCTCTCCACTTTCAAAAGACTTGTCTTCTGCATAGATGATCGCTGTTTGATCTGAACGTGCATCGATGAAGGGAATACCAATTAAGGAAATACTATTATTTACATCTCCAATCTTTACTCCAGTGAAATTGACATCCTCGATCAAATCCTTGAAATCATGAGTATTCACGGATTCAATGAAAGGGAAAGGCTTATCCGGGTTAGGGAAATCTGTCCAGTCTGAAACAAATCGCCATGATTTCTGATTATTTGGAAAATCATCCTTAATACCCAAAATCAATTTTCTGATAGATAATAGATCACTGGCAGATATTTTTTCATTATTATCTGCATCCGCTGCTATCAATTGGAAAGGATTATCTAATGCTTTCAAACCTAAAATATGACGTTGAATAAAGATCAGGTCCAGGGTAGAAACACCTTCAGAATGGTTAGAATCATTAAACGGTGTAACTTGATACTGATGATTATTGTATAGATTTTCGAATGCAAATGCACCTGTATTGTCTGTAAATTCAAATTTAGGGAAGCCAATATTACTCATTTCATCCTCGAGTATGATCTCAACTCCCTGAACAGGGATATTTGATTGCGTTGAAACAGTTCCACTCACAACTATCGCTCCCGGATCTATATCTTCACATGCATCACCTTCGTTGTCCTGAAGATCAAGCGTAACTGAACAATAATCCTGATTACCTGCTTCGTCGGTAACCCACATTTCGAGTTCAATGAATGCACTTTCCCCATTTGGAATATCATCACAAGTCAATGTTCTGCAATTGTCATTTATATTCGCACTGAAAGAGAAGATCAGATTCTCCTGGTCGGTGCAGTTGTCATAACTACCAGCTCCACAATTTCCACAAAGATCAAAATCTTCAGCGCAAATTTCCACCATACCGTTATTATTCATTACAACTGTTGCCAGTTGTGAATAACATACAGGCGTTGGCTTTTTACAATCTCTGACTACAAACAATTGTTCGCAGAAACTTATATTTCCACAACCATCCTCAACAATCCAGGCTATTCTGTGTGTACCGTTAGGGTAGGTGCCTGATGCATTGTTAGAATTAACATTGTATAGATCAAAATCTCCGTCATTATCAATGTCTACATGATGTTTCCATCTCAGTAACTGATCTGGTGTACAATCATCATGTGCATATTTTATTAATTCAACCTGTCCTTCGCATTCTCCAAAACTACAGAAATCAAGGTTTGTACAAACATCGGTAAATACGGGTGCGTCTGTATTCATAAGCTTGATCACTTGTGTATGTTCCCAGTAACCACTGGAGTAGGGCTGATTGTCATTAAAAGTACACCAGTCTATTACAGTCCATTTTCTCAGAATTTTGATACATGCATCGTCGACTACAGAAAAGACCTGATCTTTGTATGTTACAGCAACCAAACTACATAAGTCATCATTATAACCTACTGTTCCTGTAATTTCAGGGCCTGTATTGCTTTCACATTCGTAAACGGTGGCATCTTTTGGCCATGATATATCTGCTTCTTCAAAAGGACGAATATCGTTCAGCTTGATGATCTGGTAACAAGAACTTGTCAGTCCGGCAAAATCTTTTGCATACCAGTATCTGGTAATTGAACCATTTCCACATTGATCAAGATTTACATAATCTACAAAATAACTTGTATCTATTCCGCAAGGATCCAATGCCTCAACTTCACCTGTGATACTAAGATCAAGATAGTCAGCCTGGCAGTCCAAAGTAATGTTTGCAGGACAAATGATCAGTGGAGGAAATTTGTCTATAACTTCAACTTCCACCATGCAAATTGAAAAGTTTCCGTTTTCATCAGTTACCTTAAATTCAACCATTTGGGTCGTACCAATGTCAGCACAACAGAATAGGACAGTCGGTTCGAAAGTTGATATATTATCACAACCAGATGTCATTCTTCGGGCTGTATAAGTCAGTTCAGTACAATTATCATGACTTCCGTCATCAAAAGTAAATGCATTAACCAGGGCCTCACCATCTGTTCCCAGTGAAACCTGAGTATGTTCATCACAAATTGCAAATGGGGCAGAATCATCTTTAACTATGATCTCAAAAAAAGATTCAGTTGAATTTCCACATGGATCAGTGAAGGTGTATTTGATCCAGGTTGAATCTACAGGTATATCCTGGATCTGATAATGGTAGGTTCCGTCTCCGTGAGGGACCTCAACAATTCTGTTGTTATAGATCCATGGATCACTTATTCCAGGAGAACTACCGTCAGGTTTTGATAATTTGTATCCTACCGTGTAACTAATGTCTTCTATTCTGCAATCGTATAAGATCATTGAAGGGGAAGCAAATGGATCCGGTAGGTCTACATCTGCAGAACAATCATATAAGTTTGTTCCTACATGAACGTCTGGTAAACCAGTAGTTACGATAGGCCCTAACTCATCAAGTATAAGGATAACCTGAACATGATTGATTACCGCACCAGTACACCAATCAAATACTTTCCAGTTTCTTAATATTTTAAAGGTGCCATCACAAATATCTATCCTTTGATCTTCATACGTAATTTCTACCTCAACACACAAGTCGCCTTCAGGGGTTCCTGTTAGGTCAGGGTAGGGGTAAAATTCATCACCGGGAATACAGGTGAAAGAACTTGCTTCTATATCGTTATAATCCGGAGGAAAATTAAGAAATGCAATGCCGTTGTTTAATAATTGAATTGTTTGTGTACAGCTTGAAGTATTTCCCATTTCATCCGTTGCAATCCAGTTTCTGTAAATAGTCTGAGAATAAGGGCTCGCGCAATCTCCGTCAACTATTTCGTCTTCATAAAACATCTCTACTGCACCACATGCATCAAATCCATAAGCGATGTAGCTGTTAGAACCATTTGGAACAAAACTCGCACCAGAAGGTACAGGGAAGTTTACGATTCCACCTGATTGCGTAAAAGATAATGTTACAAGATTGATTACCCCCCCATTTCCGGCATTATCATCATTGATCGTCAATTTCCAGATACCGTTCATTTGAGTACCCTGGAAGGTTGAAAGCGGTGTAATAGGCTGGAATTGTCCAAAAGCGGCTGGACTCCCTGCGTTACATGTATTATCAAGATCAGCCGGGCTAAAAACCGCCTGATCATCCATTTCAATCTCAAGATTATTATTCGTACAGTTGACTGCATTTCCTGGATTCATAAATAGTACTGCACTTTGACCATCTGGAGCAGTAAGCGTTGCAGTTAAATCAGAAATAGCTTCGTGACTAATATTTAAAATCACGTTCAAATCAGTAACTATCGCATTTCTAAAACCATCAACATTAAAAAGTATATCCGTACTGTAAGGATTATTGTCAGGGATGATATTATTTTGTGGCTCAATGTTATAGGCCATGAAATTCGGAACAGTTGAACCGGGCGTAATATTAGATGCACACGTTGTAGTGACTGTTTCACATTGGAAAACGGGTCCGAATTTATCATCGACTACAATAACGGAAGAACATCTATTGTCAAATTCGGCAAGATAAACATCTACATCCAATGCTTGCCCAACTTCATTAATTCCTATTGTGTTACCAATAGGTTCGCCATTTGCATTATAAATTATTACTTCATAATTATCAGGACAACCATACTGGTCTCCTTCCAGAATCATGTCTGCAGTTATCGTCTGAGTACATTCCTCATCTAAAATTACCCTTAAAGTATCATTGCAGGCAAGAACGCCACCGCTAATATCTTCTCCATCAATTTCCAAAGTAAAATTACAGATTTCCTGATTTCCATTGGCATCTGTTGCGGTATAAGAAAGCAAGTGTAAACCAGGTCCGAAGGCATCTCCCGGCAGTAAACCTGAAGCATGATTTGCCGTGATTTGTACAGCATTTTCCAAACCTTTGACATTCAATATAAAATTACTCTCCGTATTTCCTCCAAAAGCATCCTCTACCAGAATTGGTTCCAGTTCATTACAGGAAGGGGAAGAGATGTATGAAGGCACTAATTCAGAGATATTATTGAATCCCATGATCGAACCAAAAGAACCATTGTTTAAAGGAGTTACCACTTCCACCACGATCATACTTAACCCCGGGACAGTATAGTTAATCGGAAACTCATATAATTTTTTATTCAACGCTGGTAATACAGCACTGACGGAATGCAATGGGGTTAAGTTACTTATCTGTAAAGGACCGTTCAATTGGTAAATGTTAACTTCGACTAACGGGTTGTTGAATGACTCAAATACCCCAATCTCAACTGAATTGATCAAAAAATCATTTTGGATATCATAACTGCTTAGGTCATATATCCGATAATAATGATTTGGACCGAGATTACAGGCAAGACCAAAATCGATGTCATTTAATTTTGTTTGAACCAGCTTATGTTCCTGGTCGGAACAGTTTTCAAAGAGATCAAAATTGAAATCAAGATTAATTTCACATTCTCCGGCACCAAGAGCTGAATTCAAATCCTGGCAATTTTGAAAATAGGGAGACTGGGTGTCAATTACGGTTACAAATCTTTTACACTTTACCTCATCGTTAGTATTTTCATTTACAACAAATTCTACTTTAGTAGTTCCAGGTAAATAAAAATCAGAAATAATAATAGGAGGCGCGTTACACTCAGGTGTGCTGGTTGCAATAAGTTCAACAAATGCACCACACTCATCAGGATCTGTGCCAACTGTAATGTTGTCAGGACAGATTAAAACACATTGTGTATTTAATATATTAATAGTACTACTGGCAAACCCTTGCTGGGTTGCACTAAAACCATGACCATATACATTCGTTTGTAGATTGAGCAATCCGTTTACGTTTGCTGAGGCTTCAATTTTTATTTTGAATTTATGCCACATCATTGGTTTGAAAGCACCACACCCACTTCCGCCTTCAGGATAACCGGGCCGACCCCAGCCAATTCCATTTGCGCCGTTATTTGCAGGCATCAGTACGCCATGATTTTTCCCACATTCGTAATATTCCTCACTAACAATGAAGTTACTGCTTAATGTAACCTCAGGATTGGGAACAACAAATTCAATAAAATCAGCAAATTCTGTAGTGCCAACCTCAAACCATACGCTCACAGATACTTCATTTGCCCCGTCACTTACGTAAACAGGAGGATCAACTATCACATTCATTTGGTAGATCTGAGCTGTTAACTGACTTGTGAAGGACAAAGTCAGGCAGAAGAACAGAATCGCTCTGAAATAGTTGAAAGATTTTTTGTTAAAATTTTTCATTATTAATAATTTTTGATCTTGAATTTTGGAATTAGTACTTATATATGTTGTTAAAATTTTATATTAAAATATATATATTTATAATAAACTAAAAAATAGCAACTTAGAGATTTTTATAAATTAATATATAAATTAAATTTAATGTGTATCTATTAGTTCAAATATTGTACCAAATATTTAATCTTGTAAAAGCGGAAAGATTAAATTTCGAAATTCTGAATAAATGATTTTGTTTGAGAGATAGATTCAATAGCTATTATGAATCAAATGATTAGAATATAAAATCGCTGAAAGCATTTTGGATTTCCATTTTAATTAATTAATTTGCATAGATGGAAAATAAGCTTACAAAATTGTATTACTCAATAGGTGAGGTCGCTGAGATGTTTGATGTTTCACAATCACTCTTAAGGTATTGGCAAACAGAATTTCCAAAATTAAAACCTAAGAAAAACAAAAAAGGGGATCGTAAATACACCCAAAAGGATATACTATATATAGAAAGGATCTATGTACTAGTCAAAAATAAAGGATTTACACTTGAAGGGGCAAGAAAAGAATTGAATAATGCCACGAATAATAACAAGGACACTCAGACAAATGCTGAACTCAAAGTTAAATTGATAAATATTAAAAATAAACTGGAAAAATTGAAAGATCAATTATAACAGAAACGGATTAGCCTCCAATTGCTTTTTGAAGTTCCACAATCTGACTACTCCACAATTCTCTTTGATCTGCGATTTCATCGTCATCACAAAAGTCAATGATCTTTAAAATAGTTTCGTTGGTGATCGGAGATTTGTACATTACAAACTCAAAAAACTCTCCAGGTTCATCTGCATCAAGCCAATGAAATTTTAGCCTTTCCTCCTCAATATCATCAATAAGTTCCGCTGATTCTTTTGATCCGTCCCAATAGAAATGATAAATATCATTGTTTATGTCCACAGCATCGCAAAACCACCTCACCAAACCCTCAGGTGAAGTAAGAAAATTGTAAAGCATTGCAGGTGAAGCTTTAAAAATGAATTCAATCTCAAATGATACTCTGTTCATATTAACAAAAAGATATAAAATATAATAAAGCTACAATAAACCTTAAAATACCGAAATTTCCAAATATTGTTTGAAATAATTAATTGTACTTGCAATTAGTATTTTTTATACTGGTTTCCTTTAATTATGATACAGCTTTTTTCAAGGTTGTCTCCAGTTGAAGAAGTTCATTACCCTAATCGTTTACCTGAATCATTTTTTTATAGAAAAATCCATCACCTGACTTAAGTACATAATAATAAACGCCTGCTTCAAGATTTATTAATTGATCACTGATCCTGAGTACGTGCTTTCCTTCTGTAAAATCTTTCTGTTCAAATATATTGATGCCGCGCTGTCCGTTTACGTCATAAATATTCAGATCAAGAATCTCCGCTTTATGTAATTTAAACGAAATATAGGTTTCATTTGTAAAAGGATTAGGGTAGTTCTGCTCCAGTTCTATAGAATGCGAATAGGCTATCTTCTCATTTTCAGAAGTTAAAAATTCCGGATTCACGATGGCTGTCAAAACGCTTAATTCACCAGCATGTAACCTGGCCCAAATGGGTCTGATAATGTCATTATGGGCATTGATGTTTGTGTAGTCTCCGAAAAATATGCCATCGTTGGGAACAAAAGGCGCTTCACTGATCAAATGATTAGTGAAGTTCAACCCCCCATCCTCTGATTTGGCCAAATATACATCCGTTCGGTTATCAGTATAATTTCTTCTATCATAAAATACAACATAAATAGTACCATTGGTCTGGTCTATGGTCGCCCAACTCAAAAACTGGTGTTTGCCAGGAGGATCATTGTTGACCCGAACTGCTTCTTCCCAACTTTCTCCTCCATCCACTGATCTGGCCAGCCATACATCTGTGTCATTCAAACCGTTTCGCTGGTCTGTCCAATTTACATAAATATTTCCCCTGTTAATGCTTTGACTGGTGTCGCAAACGGTTACCGGAAGACCGTTGCATCTGAAAATGCCAGGAATTTCATAATTCCAGCCCCCGGGATTATCAGAGACGTGTATTTCGTTTTCAAGCCAGCTGCTTCCCTCGTCTGAGGATTTGTCCAGTACGATTCCTTCTGGTCCGGCCCAGGCAATATAGATCTCTCCATTCGGCCCTAATGCAGGAACGGCTCCTTCTACTGTATTGTCATCATCAATGCAATCTCCCCCCTTCTTATCCAGACGGATTGCCGGTTCCCAATTGTCACCAGCATCAAAAGATCGGGAGAACATGATATGTGAACTATCAGACGCTGAGGAACTTCCATAATTATCGAATTGGGTCCAACTGATGTAGATATGATTATTCTTTCGGTTGACGACCGGCCATTCTTTGTCCTGTGCCTTCGCACCATTCAATCCCATAAAACTGCCCGGGGTCCAGTTGTTTCCTAAATCAGCCGTTTTTTGACAAACGATCCGGTCAATCCAATTACCTCCCGGGGGATTTGATAAGTGAAAAAAATAAAAATCCCCATAATTATCAACCATCAGTGCCGGATCACCCCAAACACCGTATACAGAACTTAATTTCCCTGACACCCAGTTTTCTCCTGCATCTTCTGAAAAATAGTAATTGTTAATATTTGAAGCTGCCATCATTCGTTGCGGATTATTTGGATCTATAACCAAAGAAGGCTCATTCGGATAATTGGAAACCTGACCGTCGATTACTATGTTCTTATGTTGTCCGAACAAATCAAAAGATGAAATCAGAATCAATACCAGGCTAATTGTTCTTATTTTAGAGGTTAGGTTATTATGATGAGTGTATTTCATTTTTAAGTGTTTTGTCATATAAATCTTGAAATGCTTGTTTGATCTCGTCCCGGACTCTTCGGTATTCTCCCAAAATTTCATTTTCAGTTCCAATAGCATCATATGGATCATCAAAGCCCATATGCAATCTGTTACGGACGGATCCTGTAAAAACAGGGCAAACTTCTTTGGCACCATCACAAACGGATATGACATAATCAAAATTAGTCCCGATGTATTGATTGACATGCTGCGGAGTATGTGCGCTGATGTTAATATCCAATTCAGACATCACTTGAACAGAGTAGGGTTGCACCCGATCTGCAGGTTTGGTGCCGGCTGAATAAACCTCCAGATCAGAATCAAATGATTGGAGAAAGCCATGAGCCATCTGGCTGCGGCAGGAATTACCTGTGCAAAGGATTAGTATTTTCACGTTTATATTATTAGATGTACAATTTATGCTGTCCTAGTTTAAAGTGCTGAAGGTTTTAAAATGTTCATTAAATGTATGAACTAGTTCAGCAAATAACAAAATCTTAATTTTAATTTTTTATAATATATTCTTGTCGAATGGGGACAATCTTCGACGATTTTAGCATATCAGAGATGTCTTGGTTTCTTTGGTAGAAAGATTTTAATAGATTTGCTCACTATTTTTAAATTAATATTAATATTATGAAAAGTGTGGTTATCACTGGATCAGGATCTTATATCCCTCCAAATATTAAACGAAATGTAGATTTTTGTGATGAAAAATTCTTTACGGCCGATAATGAACCATACGAAAATGAGAACGATGAGATTATCGAAAAATTCTATGCCATTACCGGTATCAAGGAGAGAAGATATATTGACGATGATATGTTTAACTCAGATATGGCCACTAGTGCTGCAAAAATTGCAATTGAAAATGCAGATATCGACAAAGAAACGATTGATTATATCATCGTTGCTCATAATTTCGGTGATGTAAAAAAAGATACAATTCAATCCAACATCGTTCCGAGCCTGGGTGCCAGGGTTAAACATAATCTGGTAATTCAAAATCCTGCCTGTATTGCGTATGACTTGATATTTGGTTGTCCGGGCTGGATCCAGGGTATGATCCATGCAAAATCTTTTATTGAATCCGGCCTGGCAAAACGTGTACTGGTTATTGGATCTGAATCCTTATCACGCGTGCTGGACATGCATGATCGGGATTCCATGATCTATGCGGATGGAGCAGGGGCAGTTATACTGGAAGCGGTCGAATCGAAAAATCCGGTAGGGATTATGGGGCATGCTGCCCAAAGTCATACTGTAAAAGAAGCGTTTTACTTGAATTTAGGTAAATCCAATCAATTTGGGGCGGACCCTAAAGTTCGTTACCTCAAAATGCATGGCCGAAAAATATATAATTTTGCGCTTACAAATGTTCCCAAAGCGATGCAACAATGTGTAATTGAAAGCGGTGTGGATATCCGGGAAATTAAAAAAGTTTTTATTCATCAGGCGAATGAAAAAATGGACGAAGCGATGATCGTCAGGTTTTTTAAATTATTTGGAATTGAAAAACCTCCAAAAAATATTATGCCGATGAGTATTCATAAATTGGGTAATAGTTCAGTCGCAACGGTACCCACATTATTTGATATGGTGCGTAAAGGGCAGCTAGAAAACCATCAATTGAATAAAGGGGATGTTATTTTATTTGCCTCCGTCGGTGCAGGAATGAATATTAATGCGATCACATATAAAATACATGCGTAAAGGAATTGGGGTAAATTCATATTTTATATTTTCAATAAATTAAAAACATGAAAGTCAAATTAAAATTATTGGACCGCTTTCTAACCTTATGGATATTTTCCGCGATGGCTCTCGGAGTTGGCTTGGGTTATTTATTTCCTGATTTTTCGGGTTTTGTCGATAGTCTGAGCATCGGCACAACGAATGTTCCCATTGCGATTGGCTTGATTTTAATGATGTACCCTCCACTTGCAAAGGTTGATTATAATCTGATGCCAAAGGTATTTAGCGACAAAAAATTGATCGGAACTTCGATTTTACTCAACTGGGTGATTGGTCCGGTGCTTATGTTTTTTCTGGCCATCTTGTTTTTGCCTGATAAACCGGGCTATATGACAAGAATTATTCTCATCGGCCTGGCAAGGTGTATCGCTATGGTGCTGGTATGGAATGATCTGGCTGGTGGTAACAAAACCTATGCCGCAGCACTGGTGGCCGTTAATAGTATCTTTCAAATAGTCAGTTATAGTTTTTATGCATGGATCTTTATTACCATTTTACCTCCATATTTTGGTTTTGAAGGCATGCAAGTAGATGTTTCAATCAGGGATATTGCGATCAGTGTGATGATCTATTTAGGAATACCGTTTCTAGCAGGATTCGTCACGAGAAAATGGTTGGTTTCAACCAAAGGAGAAGATTGGTATTTACGAAAATTCATCGTTAAAATTTCACCAATGACCTTGTATGCACTCTTGTTTACAATCGTTTTGATGTTTAGCCTGAAAGGAAACATGATCATGGAGATCCCATTTGACGTATTCAGAATAGCGGTTCCATTGGTTATTTATTTTGTTATCATGTTCTTTGTTAGTTTCCTTTTTAGTAAGAAAATCGGCATTAATTATGACAAAAATGCCGCTGTTTCCTTTACTGCAGCAGGGAATAATTTTGAATTGGCAATCGCAGTTAGTATTGCCGTTTTTGGACTTAATTCTCCTCAGGCTTTTGCCGGAGTCATCGGCCCACTTGTAGAAGTGCCTGTTTTGATTGGACTCGTAAAAGTGTCTTTATACCTGAAGAAAAAATGGTATGGAACGCAGGTGATTGCAGAGGATTAACTGTTGATTTTAGCTGGTATATCAAAATGAGCTGCCTAAATGTTAATGCTTATTGAAGCATTTTTTCAGGTTAACTTTTGTATCATTTTAAAGAGGGCATAAATGAGTAATTTTATCAGTAAACATTGATTTTTTAGGTGCAATTTAACTTACATTATAGTTTTTAATAATAAATCTTTGCATTGAATTGTTTATAGTTTTCAAACTTCAAACTATATTTCTAAATTTGCAGCTATGCAGTTTTTGTATCCATCCTTTCTCTGGGCATTGTTGGCAATAGCCATTCCCATCTTGATCCACCTGTTTCATTTCAGAAGGTTCAAAAATGTTTATTTCCCCAATATTAAATTCCTCAAAGAAATAAAGGAGGAAACATCCAACCGGAATAAGATTAAGAATTTATTGGTCTTGTTGAGCCGGATACTGGCAATAACTGCCTTGGTGCTGGCATTTGCTCAACCCTTCATCCCTCAGGGGAAAGAAATGCATAAGGGCATTAAATCCATTAGCATATATATTGACAATTCCTTTAGTATGGATAACCTCGGTGAAGATATTTCACTGTTGGAGAAAGCCAAACTGGATGCCACAAAAGTTGTGGAAGCGTATGATGAAGTTGACAAGTTTCAGATTGTAACCAATGAACTCTCTTTCATTCAGCAACAATGGGTCAATAAGGAAGACGCAATTACACGGATTGAAGAGGTCAGCAGTTCAAGAAATGTACAGGATTTTAGTACGATTTTGAATCGCCAAAGAGAAGCTTTTCTGGCTTCCTCGACAAACAATTATCTCAGCTATTGGTTATCCGATTTTCAAGAGAACATTGTGAACATTGAAGCCAAAGACCTGGATAGTCTGATTGATTATAATGTTGTTCTTTACAAAAGTATAAAACCTGCTAACATTAGTATTGACTCGTGTTGGTGGGTAGCTCCTATTCCAGTTCTGGGCCAATATGGTTCTCTGATCGTTAGGGTCCGAAACTATAATACACAGCCTATTGAAGGGCTAACGATAAATCTTCAATACAATAATCAAAATTATCCGCTGGGTAAAATTGACCTGCCAGGAAACGGAAGCGCAAGGGACACTTTAAAGTTCAATTTGAATAAAGCGGGATGGAATGATGCGAAAATTGAAATAAGTGATTATCCGGTTCGATTTGACGATAGCTACTGGCTCGCTTTTGAAGTTGCAGAAACGCTTCCTGTCTTGATTATCAGTGAGAATGGTTCTAAAGATTATGTTCGGGCTGTATTTAATTCTTCATCAATATTTGAACCCGAATTTCTATCTGTTGATGCTGTAAATTATACAGGGCTTTCAAAGTATAAAATGATTCTGCTCGAGGACGTCATCCAGGTCAGTTCAGGATTAAAGTCTGTGTTATTTGACTACGTTAATAATGGGGGTAACCTCATGTTCTTCCCGGGTGTAACAGCAGAAATTGCCCCTTTAAATGAATTCTTGAAAACTTTTAAATACCGTGAGATCAACTCTAAAGAAGTAACTCAGATCGGGGTGGGGGCGATCAACAGGAATGAATTTGTCTTTCAGGATGTTTATGAAAAAAATAACAGGAATATCTCTTTACCTGTAGTGAATCAAAGATTTGTACTACAACCGGGGATAAGGAGTAGCAGTCGACAAATTCTGGGTTTCAAGGATGGGAACTCGTTTATTGATGCTAGTCAGATTGGAAAAGGTCAGTTTTATTTTTGTGTAACCCCTCTTGATATTTCAGTTAACGATCTGGTGAAAAATGCCGAGATTTTTGTCCCCATGCTCTACAAAATGACAATGGCTTCCAATATACCGGATAGATTATCGTACACGATAGGTACAGATAATGTGATCGAGGTAAACAGAAATATTGATAATTCCGAAATTCCTTTTACAATTTCAGGTGAAAAAGAATTTCTGCCAACCATCAGAAATGTAGGAGAAGTAGCACAACTTGATGTACAGGGGCAGATTGAAAAACACGGTATTTATAAAATTCTTAACAAAGATGTGCTGACCAAAAAGTTGGCTTTTAATTATAACAGAAAAGAATCAGATCCAAGCAGTCTGGATCAAAACACTTTACAGGAAATACTAGGTGTGAAGGCTATGATTTATGATCCGACAGAATCTGGTTTTAATATTAAGGATAACATTATTGAAAAAGAGAAAGGGCTGATTTTGTGGAAATGGTTTATTATCTTAGCGTTATTGTTTTTAGGTATTGAAATAATGCTTTTAAGATTTGTTAAAATATAATATTGTCGGTTTTTGGGTTGCCAAAATGACAGTAGATGTGCGATTTATTCATTCAATTCTCTGCTAAATATTCGTCTATGAATTTATTGATTAAAGAGGCTATGGTTTATGATAAGAATTCTCCATTTCACCTTCAACTAGTGGATATTCTGATCAATCGATCCAAGATTGTCGAGATTGGCAAAAACCTTTCGGCTGACAAAGCAAAAGAAATAAGAAGTAAGAATCTATGTGTGTCACCGGGGTGGCTAGATATTGGGACAACCCTGACTGAACCTGGATTTGAAGATCTTGATGATCTCGGAACTTTAACCGAATCTGCCGCGGCTGGTGGATTTACAGCTTTAGCCGTATTCCCAAATACAAATCCTGTTCTGGATAATAAAGGGGCGCTGGATTCCCTGAAATTCAGATCTGCCGATAAAATGGTTGAGTTTTTTCCAATCGCTTCACTTACCGTTGGAACAGAAGGCATGGATATTTCTGAAATGGCAGACCTGAAAGAAGCGGGAGCCGTTGCTTTTTCAGATGGGAAAAAGAGTATTCAGCATGCAGGAGTCATAAAACGAGCGTTCCGATATACTTCCACTATGGACAGCATGATCGTGAATCATCCAAATGATAAAACGCTAAGTGAAACAGGAATAATGAATGAAAGTGCTGAAAGTGCTTTTATGGGAATGAAAGGTATTCCGGGATTGGCTGAGGAAATTAGTTTACACCGGGATCTGCAATTATGTGAATATAATGATGCAAAATTGCTTTCACATATGATCACAACCAGGGAATCAGTAAAATTGGTAAAAAAAGCTAAACAATCTGATATCAAAGTTTCTGCCTCTGTATCTTTCCACAATCTGGTTGCCACAGATAGTAAAATAAGAGATTTTGATTCAATGCACAAAGTTCTGCCTCCATTACGAACAAAGGCCGATGTAAATGCGTTGATTAAAGGACTACAGGATGGTACAATTGACTGCATCGTATCCAATCATACACAAATAGACGTGGAGGATAAAAAGAAAGCATTTTATTATGCTGGTTTCGGTGCACTCGGACTGGAACAAATGTTCAGCGTTTTAAATGAGAAAATAGCTAATAAACTCACACTTGAATTATTGGTTGAAAAATTGAGTCATGGTCCGAGACAAATACTAAATATTCCGGTTCCTGAGATCAATAAAGGAGTAGAAGCAAATCTTACTTTATTCGATCCTGAAATGAAATGGACTTTTAAAGCTTCTGATATTAAATCAAAATCAAAGAATGCTCCATTTCTGGGTGAAGAATTGACTGGAAAAGTTATAGGTGTTATTTCCAAAGGTTCGACAAATATTGTATAATTATTTAATGATAAATTTAAAGTATATGAAACCAAGTTTAGTGATATTAGCTGCAGGTATGGGAAGTCGTTATGGCGGATTGAAACAAATGGATGAGTTTGGTCCAAATGGAGAAACAATCATCGATTATTCCATTTATGATGCTATCAGGGCAGGATTTGGGAAGGTTGTATTTGTTATCCGTGAGTCATTTATGGATGATTTTAAGAAATTTTTCAGCAATAAGTTTGAAACAAAAATAAAAGTGGAATTCGTAACGCAGGAATTAAGCAACCTGCCAGATGGATTTTCTGTGCCAGAGGGAAGACAAAAACCCTGGGGGACAGCACACGCCGTGCACATGGCTAAATCTAAAGTGAATGAGCCCTTTTTAGTTATAAATGCGGATGATTATTATGGTCAGGAAGCGTATCAGGTTGCTGCTGATTTTTTTGCGGCCAACCCAACAGAAGGAGAGGGGAAGAAAAATTATAATGTGATCGGGTACAAATTGGTTAATACACTGTCTGATCATGGTACGGTTAACAGAGGAGTTTGTCAGGGGGATGAAAAGGGGAATTTAGTCGGTATCGAAGAATGCAAAAATATTAAAAGGGACGAGGATAAGATCATTCGTTTTCCTGCAGGTGATGAAAATAGAGTTCTCGGAGAGGATGCAATTGTTTCAATGAATATGTGGGGCTTTTATCCTTCATATTTTGATTTCTTTGAAAGGGAATTTTCAGATTTCCTTGCAAATGACGGGAAAGAACTAACTTCCGAATATTATATTCCGGATCTTATTGATCACCTCATAAATACCAAAGAATCAGATGTTAAAATTCTGTCTTCTGATTCAGCCTGGTTCGGAGTAACGTATCAGGATGACAAGCCACATGTTGTTGCGAAACTCAACGAAATGATTGAAAATGGAGTGTATCCACTTCATTTGTGGAAATAAACAGAAATATAAGAATACGTGGGCCGGTTTCGTTAGAAAATGAACCGGCCTTTTTTTATCAGTTGCCTGTTCATGATCTCTAATTCCCGGGCACCCGTAACAACGATTGAATCATCAGTGGTAAAGTCAATATCAGTAGACCTTTCTTCATAATCCACCGAATTCAATATCACTTTGATCACGTTTTTTCTGGCGATGTGTTTATTGTTTGAACGTATAATCGTCCATGGCGTCTCAGCTGAATTAGTCGCCTTGAGCATTTTGAATTTTGTATCCGTAAAATCATCCCATCTATCTTGGGCCTGAACATCGATTTCACTCAACTTCCATTGCCGCAAGGGATCTGTTTTTCTTCTTTCAAATCGCCGTGCCTGCTCATCCTTTGTAACGCTGAAATATAATTTGATCAAAATTGTACCCTGCCTTGCCAAATCTCTTTCAAAACCCTTTACCCCCTTCATAAAATCCTTATATTCCCTTTGGCTACAGAAACCAAACACAGATTCAACCATGGCCCGGTTGTACCAACTTCTGTCAAAAAGGACGATTTCTCCACCCCTTGGAAAGTGTGATATATATTTTTGATAGTACCATTGACTTTTTTGTTCATCGGTAGGTTTTCCCAGAGCTACAATCCGGTAGTGTTTTTCATTCATGTATCTGCTTACCCTTCGAATCGTGCCTCCTTTGCCAGAAGCATCCCTGCCTTCAAATAGAATGATCATTTTTTTTCCGTGCAGTTCCAGATGGTTTTGTAATTTGATCAGGTCAGCCTGTAATGGTTTGAGTTCTTGTTCCTGCTCGTATTTTAATATGGCTTTTTTGATTTTTGGGTCCATTCTGTCTTTTTTTAGATCATTTTGATCATTCAGAAAATGTTGTAGATTCAAAAATACAAAAATACTAACATAGACAGGGAATTACAAGCCTATGATAATTTCAGAAATATAAAGGAATTCAAAGCTCAGAATAAAGCGAATTTATCACTTTATTCTTAGATAAATCCCTGTTCCTTCATCCAATCATCATTAAAGATCTTCCCCAGATAGCGGGAGCCGTGATCGTGGAATAACAAAACCACGATGGAGTCTTCTGTGAATTCCGATGCTTTTTGTCGGACTGCCTGAATTACGGAACCGGCAGAATAACCCATTAATAATCCTTCTTTTATGGCAAGCTCACGTGCCCCTAATGCCCCATCTTTGTCTGAAACTTTAATGAATTCATCAATGATGTCAAAATTTACATTGGCTGGAAGAATGTCTTCTCCAATTCCTTCTGTAATGTAAGGATAGATTTCTGACGTGTCAAACTCTCTGGTCTCATGGTATTTCTTAAATACGGATCCATAAGGATCAACGCCCCATGTTAATACATTCGGATTCTTTTCTTTTAGAAATTTCCCGATTCCTGAAATTGTACCGCCCGTTCCAACACCCACAATGAAATGGGTTAATTTCCCTTCTGTCTGATCCCATATCTCTGGGCCTGTTGACAAATAATGCGCAAGCGAATTGGACAGATTATCGTATTGGTTGAACCAATATGAATTTGGAATTTCTTCACTCAATCTTTTAGCAACCGAATAATAGGAGTCTGGGTGGGTAGGGGCCACAGCCGTTGGACAAATATAAACCTCTGCACCCATCGCTTTTAAGGCATTGATCTTGTCTTCAGATTGCTTGTCGCTCAATGTAAAAATACATTTATACCCTTTAATGCTAGCAGCCATGGCCAATCCCATTCCGGTATTACCGGAGGTACATTCGATAATGGTTCCCCCCGGTTTGATCTTGCCACTTTTTTCTGCATCTTCCAGCATTCTGAGAGCCATCCTGTCTTTGGTTGAATGTCCCGGATTGAATGTTTCAAGTTTAGCCAGGAACGTTCCCGGGATATCTTTAAATAATTTATTTATCTTGATCAAAGGTGTGTTTCCAATGGTGTCAAGTATATTGTTTAAATACATAGATTTTTCAAAATTTTCAATTGGTTTTTATCACAAAACTTGCCTGAAACAAGGTTCTATTGATAAAATCGCAAAAGTAATACAATCAATGGCATAATGTCAAAAATAAGCAGGGCTGAATGCTTTCTTCATTTATATTAACAAATCTAATGGAAATATGAAACCATTGGGAGCCAAAAGGTTTCGGGTTTTTTTTATCCGGTTCTGAATTTGTGCTTTATTCTTTTATGTAAGTCGTTTTTACATAAAAACGGGTGTCAAGCGCACCAAGTGACTTTGCCGCATCAGGAGATAAGATCAATTTTACGTTTTCCGGATAACTATTACCAGGAATTTTGCCTATAACCTTGACAGATATGGTTCTGTTGAGTTGAGGGTTTAATACCTCGATTAATGTACCTGATTTTGCCTCACTGTGCAAAGCAAACATACCGGATGCTTTGCTGTTTTTATTCCAGATCGCCAGGCCGTTTTGATGGCCATACTCTATAGCTACATCAACTTCTAATTGGTTCAGTGTATCTGGTATCTCTACCTGAATATCACTTTCAATTTCTGTATCATTTACTACTTCTGCCTGGTCATCATCTTGAATATTGTCCATATCAATTTGATCCGAATCAATATCTGTGTTTTCTTGTGCTATCGTGCTATTGTAAATTTCTCCTTCCTGGATTTGTTTCCAGCCAATTAAGATCATTTGACCTGGTTTTAGATCAAAATTATTTAATTCGTTTCTTTGCATGAGGGCCTGCATGTTCTGATTGAAATAGACCCTTGAGATGCGGTAAAGATTATCCTTGGGTGATGTTTTGTAATAAACAGGAATATATTCAGCGATATTTGAGTCTTTTGAAATGAGGTCTATAATATCTGAATGGAAAAAAATATCTAAAGTATCCCCCGGGTTCAGGAATATAACTTCTTTATCCTGATTGAGAGATTCAATATCTCCTGCCGTGGTTTTATACGCTTTACATATTGAGTACAGTGTGTTTTTTGGACGAACCATATATTTTGTTACAATTTGATCTTTTGAGTTTTTTTCAAAAACAATTGATTTCGGCATGTGAATGGATTGCCCAAACAGACTTGTTTGACTCATTATGAGTAAAATACATATGTAAAAAATCGAATTGTAAGCTATTTTCATTATTTTGTATCTTGATAATTAGTTACAAATATATTATAAAAAATAATAATATGAAAGAATGGAAATAATATATCTCTCCTTTTGTATATTTACGGGGTTCAGAAGAATTAACTTTATATTTTAAAGAAAAGTATTTATGACAAATTGCATTGCGATAATTCCGGCCAGATATGATTCCACTAGACTTCCAGCGAAGGTTCTGGCTGACATTGATGGCATGACTATGCTTGAACGGGTGTACAGGCAGGTGCAAAAGACAAATGAAATTGACCGGATCATAATAGCAACAGATGATCCCCGAATTGAATCGCATGCCAAAGGTTTTGGCGCTGAAGTCGAAATGACCTTTAAATCCCATAACACAGGGACGGAGAGATGTGCACAAGTGGCTAGAAATTTTTGGCAAGGAGATGTAATATTGAATGTACAAGCTGATGAACCATTTATAGATCCTTCAGTCATTGATCTGCTTGCTCGTAAAATGAAAGAGGATGACTGGATGCAAATTTCAAGTCTGAAAACTGTAATTAAAAGTGAAGTTGACTGGATGGATGAAAATGTTGTCAAAGTGGTTTGTAATCGAGTAGGGAAGGCATTGTATTTTAGCAGGGGAACTATTCCCTTTGTACCCTCTCATAATGATTTTTCAGCAGATTACTTTAAGCATTTGGGGATATATGGATTCAGGAATAAAACGCTGCAGGAAATTGTTTCATTAGAGAAATCTCCACTGGAGAAAGCGGAATTGCTGGAACAATTGAGATGGATGGAAAATGGTTATCAAATCCATATGTTCAATGTAACGAGTGAAACGATTAGTATAGATAATGCAGCAGATTTGGAAAAAGCAATTCGTTATGCTGAAAAATTACACAATTAGAGTTTTCATCTAATTGATTTTTGAAAAATAGAATCTGTTTAAAAAGGCAAAAATCTATGATCTTTCCATCTGAATCCTTTAGTAGGAGATCAAAACAGCTATAGCAAGAAATATTGCGGCTAGAGTACTTAATATCAGAAACAAGGGCAACATAAATCGAATCCATTTTTCATAAGGTACACCTCCAAGACTCAAAACGGCCATTAAAACACCGGATGTTGGGATGATCGTATTTGAAAAACCATCTCCACAGGTGAAAGCAAAAACCGCTGTTTGTCGGGTAATGCCGAGCAGATCCGATAATGGAGCCATGAGCGGCATTGTGGTTGCGGCCTGACCACTGCCCGATGGAATAAAGAAATTCAAAAAGGTCTGAAAAACGAACATTCC